>Ga0310695_10000216_pt1 | contig 152728 bp, 121 predicted proteins | sample RumenRJG_04DNA_FD_203882 | JGI IMG/M metagenome (GOLD analysis project Ga0310695, IMG submission 203882) | Bovine rumen microbial communities from Lethbridge, Alberta, Canada - RJG_04 (v2) (version 2) | ecosystem: Host-associated > Mammals > Digestive system > Stomach > Rumen | place: Canada...
CGGTTACGCGCTAACACAGCGCGTTAACTTCTATTTGCGAGATGTTAATAGATTGTCAATCAGTATATTGCAATGTTTGATTATTCGCGAAAGCCGGTAAAATGGCAAGTGGGAAACTTTAGTTATTCTTATATTAAAAACTATTCTTTTCAGAAGCATGCAGACCATTCTCGTCGTCATAATATTAACGTCAGCAGTCATCTATGCCGTCTGGCGTATACTACGCAGCATACTCAACACCTCCGACCCATGTCTGGGCTGCTCTGGCTGCGCCCTAAAGGCGCGGAACAGGGAAAATAAAGCATGCCAAGAGAAAAAGTTGTGAAAAAATTTGGCCGATTCAGGAAAAAGCATTACCTTTGCAACCGCAAACGAAAAGGAGAGTTGGCAGAGTGATCGATCGCGCTGGACTCGAAATCCGGTATACCCTTTTCGGGTATCGGGGGTTTGAATCCCTCACTCTCCGCAAGTAACGCAAATGGGAACCCAATCGGTTCCCTTTTTTAGTGTCTGATTGTCAGCATCTTATTAGGCTAAGTGATTGAAAGTAACCCTAATAGGGGGAAAGGCATCCCAAAATGCAATGCCGTTTCATCGAGCATCACTGCTGCAAGCCGTCATGGACATTGCAAGGCTGGCTGTGACTATCGCCATCATCCAGAAACTGTTTAAACCGTAAAGCACCAAAGCACCATTTACCAAGCGGCTGTCGTCAGTCACCTTCGTCTGTGCTGAGGCAGGAGAAGTTGCCCATAACATCAAATGCACCAAATACAACATGCAACAATGCAACAAAAACATGTTAAAACTCCCAGCAAGCAAAGCCCCCAGCGAAAGTTGAATTAAACAAATGAGGAGTGCCGCTTTCTTCAGGCGGCACTCCTTATTTTATGACACATCGGGATCAAGTTTATTTCTGCTCGCGCTCAATCCATGCGAGGGTGTCGCCCTTACGGACCTTGGCGCCCTGCTTGGCGCTGACCTCGACGAGCTTGCCGCCCAGGGCGGCGGGGATGGGACGGATCTCGCCCCACTTCTCGACGAGGTAGCAGAAGGTCTGACCCTCCTCATACTTCTGGCCGATGAAGGGCTCGATGCAGGGTGCGCACTCGCCGTCGCCGTTGAACTCGTAGAAGATCTGTCCGGCGGAGGGGCAGACGAGGGCGTCGGCCTTGGCATGCTTGAAGGCGGCGAGCTCCTCGGGCTTCATCTTCGAGCCGCCGAGGCGTGCGTCCTTGGCCTTCTGGATGTCGGCGAGCAGCTGCTTCTTGGCCTGTCCGCTGCGGAAGGGGCGATACTGCTCGGGGTGCATGGCGAGCTCGAAGAGCTCCTCGTTGTCGCGGCCGTAGTCCCATCCGTTCTCGTCCATCTCCTTCTTGAAGCCCTCAAGGGCGTTGGGGATGAGGGTGTGCGGGTCGGCGTCAGTGAACTGGCGTCCCTGCTTCTCGGCGAGCTCGATGAGCTCGGGGGCGATGGTGCCGGGCACCTTGCCGCTCTTGCCGAGGATCATGCCCCAGATGGCGTCGTCCATCATGACGTAGCGTCCCTTGCCCTGCTCCATGGTGAGGAGGTTCATCAGGGCGATGTTCTTGGTGTACTGCGAGAAGGGGGTCACGAGTGGGGGATAGCCGACGCGCGGCCATACGTACTCGACCTCGTTGAAGAGCTTGACGAGCATGTCGTCCATGGTGAGGGGCGTCTCGCCCTTCTTCTCGCGCAGCTTGTTGATCATGGTCTGGATGGGGCCCAGGTCGGCCATCATGGAGCCCATCATGCCGCCGGGCAGTCCGCTGCCGAGCAGGAGTGAGGACATGTGCTTGTTGGCGGGGTTGATGAAATAGCCGAGCCAGTCGTCGATGAACTCCTGGGTGAGGGTGCGGGCCTGCATGTAGGCGTTCATGTTGAGGTCGGCGACCTCGAAGCCCTCGTTCTTGAGCATGGACTGGACGGAGATGATGTCGGGATGGACCTTACCCCAGGAGAGTGGCTCGATGGCGGTGTCGATGATGTCGGCGCCGTTGTTGCAGACCTCGAGGATGGAGGCCATGGAGAGGCCTGGGCCGGAGTGGCCGTGATACTGGATGATGATGTCGGGGTGCTTGGTCTTGATCGACTTGGTCAGTGCGCCGAGCATGGCGGGCTGTCCGATGCCGGCCATGTCCTTCAGACAGATCTCCTCGGCGCCGGCGGCGATGACCTCGTCGGCGATGGCGCTGTAATACTCCACCGTGTGAACGGGACTGGTGGTGATGCAGAGGGTGGCCTGCGGGATCATGCCTGCGGCCTTGGCCCAGCGGATGGAGGGGATGATATTGCGTGTGTCGTTCAGTCCGCAGAAGATGCGGGGGATGTCGACGCCCTGGGCTTTCTTCACCTTATACATGAGCTCGCGCACGTCGTCGGGTACGGGGTACATGCGGAGGGCGTTGAGGCCGCGGTCGAGCATGTGGGTCTGGATGCCGACCTCGTTGAAGGGCTTGCAGAAGGCGCGCACGGCGTCGTTGGGGTTCTCGCCGGCCATGAGGTTGACTTGCTCGAAGGCGCCGCCGTTGGTCTCGACGCGTGCGAAGCATCCCATGTCGATGATGACGGGTGCGATGCGCTCTAACTGATCCTTACGGGGTTGGAACTTACCGCTTGACTGCCACATGTCGCGGTAGACAAGACTGAACTTGATTTTCTTTTTTCCCATAGTTTACATTTAATTGGTTGTGGTTAATCGATTACCATGCAAAGGTAATAAAAAAAGGATTAAGCAGGAAGATGGAAGCAGGATTTCTTTTGTATTTAACTTTTTTTGGGAAAATAGGGCTGTGAGGCTCCGCATTAAATGGCAACTTTTTCTTACCTTTGCAGGCAAAAAAAAGAGAAGTGAGGCAATGAAAAGGATTTATGCTGTGATGACGGCTGTGGCGGCGATGATGACGTTCGGATGCGGCCATAAGGAAGCGACGGATGAGGCCGGAACGACTTCGGCCACTGTGGTCCATGAGGGCGACTCGACCATCTACGGGCTGGCCTGCGACGGCTGCAACGACACCATCGTGGTGTTCCTGCGCACGCCTTACACGGGCTCTGACCCTGACACGCTGAACATCCTCGAGGCGTCGCGCCGCCACCGCGTCTTCGGGCGGGCGATGATCGGCGACCAGCTGGCCATCGTGCGCAATGCGAGCGACTCGACGGTGGCTGACCTGATGATCGTCACGGAGGACCTGAAGGCGCAGTGGTGCTACCGCGTGCTGCCGACGCTGCGCGAGCGGGCGGCCCTGGAGGGGGTGCGCACGGCGGCCCTGCCCGACTCGATCAAGGAGCTGCTGAGCACGGAGCGCGAATACGGATTCCACCTGAAGAACGAGGGCGTCTCGATGCCCATCGGCATGAGCTATCGCGCCGCCACGACGGACGAGGAGGAGGACGTGGTCTATCCGAAGCTGACGCGCTACTTCGAATGGTATATCTACAACGGCCACCTGGTGCTGGAGACGTCGCGGAGAGATTCGCTCCAGCAACGACAGATCATGGTCAGCGACACGGCAGACATCATGATGCTGACCCCCGACACGCTCGTCCTCCGCTTCAGCGACCACGAGCAGGGTTATTATAAGAGGCAGGTGGAGGAGTGAGATGCGCGCAGCCTGGCCTCCCCTTCGGGGAGGTCGGGAGGGGTCTTAGATGCACTGATGCTCCATGAGGCGGCGCTCGGCCATGGCCTCATACTTCGTCCCTGGGCGGCCGTAGTTGGCGTAGGGATAGATGGAGATGCCACCTCGGGGGGTGAAAAGTCCTGTCACCTCGAGATACTTGGGATCCATGAGGCGGACGAGGTCCTTCATGATCGTGTTGACGCAGTCCTCATGGAAGTCGCCATGGTTGCGGAAGGAGAAGAGATAGAGCTTCAGGCTCTTCGACTCCACCATCCGCTCGTCGGGCATATAGAGGATCTTCAGTTCTGCAAAGTCGGGCTGCCCCGTGATGGGACAGAGTGTGGTGAACTCGGGGCAGTTGAACTGCACCCAGTAGTCGTTGTCGCGATGACGGTTTTCGAAGGTCTCGAGCACCTCGGGGGCATAGTCCTGCGAATAGCGGGTGGGCTGGCCCAGCTGCTGCAAGCCTTCGGCTTTCCTTGTTTCCATAATTCTTTTTTTTAAATTTGGGGAGTCTGGGAGTCCTATACTCCAAAACTCCAAATCTACTAAACTCCAAATCTACTACAGCTGGCAGATGAGCCACGCCACATAGGCGACGTAGCCGAACGCCAGCACGGCACCTTCCCAGCGGGCCACCGTCAGCTTCGTGGCCGAGAAGAACCACACGAGGGCCATCGAGACGAGCATCATCAGAAGGTCGACCATCGTGATGCCACCAATCTGCATGGGGCTGATGACAGCCGTCAGGCCGAGGATGAGCAGGATGTTGAAGACGTTGGAGCCGATGACGTTGCCAATGGCGATGGCCGACTGCCCCTTGCGGGCTGCCACCACGCTCGTGGCGAGCTCAGGCAGCGACGTGCCGCCTGCGACGATGGTGAGGCCTATCACGCCCTGGCTGACGCCCAGCTGCTGGGTCACCTTCGTTGCGGCATCCACAAAGAGATTGGACCCGACGACGAGGCAGAGGAGTCCGAGCAGGATGAAGAGCAGGCCGCGCCAGACGGGCATCTGCTGGCCCTCCGTCTCCTGCTGCCCAGCGGCATGTCCCTTGAGGGCCTGGCGCAGGGCCACAGCCATGAAGAGGGCGAAGCCGAGAAGCATGACGACGCCGTCGAGACGCGAGATCATGTTGCCGCTGATGGACCATCGCAGCATGCCGTCCATGCAGAGGAGCAAGAGAAGCACGGAGGCGGCGACAGAGAAGGGGATGTCGCGGCTGACGGTGGAGCGGCTGATGACCATCGGGGCCACCATGGCCGATACGCCCACGATGAGCATGGCGTTCATCGTGTTGGAACCTACGACGTTACCCACGGCCAGGTCTGGCGTGTCGTTGAGGGCAGAGACGACGCTGACGAAGAGCTCGGGCGCAGAGGTGCCAGCCGCCACGATGGTCAGTCCGATGATGATCTCAGGCACCTTCAGCCTGCGGGCCAGCGAGGCGGCTCCCTCAGTCAGACGGTCGGCGCCCCAGAGAACGAGCGCGACGCCAATGACGATGAATAAGAACTGGAGTAGCATCACTTAATATTCAAATGTGTAAACGATAGTTTCCTTGCCGTTAGCGACCGTGAGGCGGCTGACGCTCTGGTCGCTGTTGAGCTCAGCCTCGACGCTGATGTCGTCCTTGGAGCCACGGGCCCGACTGACGATGCTCGTGTTGCGGCAATAGCGATAGAGCGAGAGCAGCAGGTAGGGGTCGCACTCCTCGACGCCCAGCAGCAGCTGGTTGACGTCGACAGACTGGCGGCGGTTGTCCTTCTTGGCATACTCGAAGCCCAGCTTGCGCACCAGCTGCTGGCCCTTGAAGTAAGAGAGGGTGTCAGCATTGTGCAGGCTGTCAGGCGACAGCGTGGCGCCGCCGTCAGGGAAGAGATAGCGCACGCAGGTGTTGAGCTTGCTGTCAGCGCGACGGTGCTCGTAGTTGAAGGCGATGTTGGCGCTGATGGGGATATAGTTGTAATAGAGCGTGGAATACATGACGGTATCAGTCGTGGAGCGCAGGACGACGGGCTGATAGTCGTTGAGATAGTAGGAGCGCAACTCGCGGTCGTTCTCCGTGACGTTCATCATGCTGTCGCGGTCGTTGTAGGTCAGGGCGAGGCGGCAGAGGGCGACGCCGTCCTTGTCCATCCTTAGCGACGTGGGACGATGCAGGACGTCGTAGGCGATGTCGATCTTGGAGCCGTCGGAGCCCGTGATGGACTTCACGTCAGCAGCACTGCCCAGCGAGCCGTCGCCGCGCGTGGCGTACTGCCAGAAGCCGAAGGCCGAGTTGGCATCGCCGGGGTGCGACGTGTCGTCGATGCGGAAGAGTGCGCTGCGGCTCTCGCCCGTCGTGTTCTGCGTCATCTCGCAGCGGAAGCCATAGACGCGCTCGCCGTCGCCCGTGGTGACGGGCAGGGTCACCCATGAGTTGCTGTAGCCCCCGTAGTTGCTGATCTTCCAGTTGCCATAGCTGAACAGCACGACGGAGTCGGCCACGTTGTTGGCATAGAGGAGGCTCACGCCGCCAGCAGGCTTGATGATGGCGAAGCCTGCACTGTAGGGATCATCATTACTCAGGCATGAAGCCGCAAGAACGGCTCCCACGCCCATTGCCAGAATAGTCTTTATCGTTTTCATGTCCTTAATTATGAATTTATACAAGTTTCGCGTGTTTGGAGTGAAAAGGAGTAAAAGAGAAGTGAAAGTGTAGTGAAGGGGACGTTACTCTCAGCCTTGATGTCTGTGACAGAACTGACGTCACCTTCACTCCACCCTCATTCCCCTTTTAATTCCCTTCACTCCCAGCAAGCAAAGCTTGCGAAAGTTGAATGAATTGATTAATCTTCATCATCGTCCCACGAGTCAAAGTCGAAGCCCTCGAAGTCGGTGAAGGCGTCCATGGCGCGGCGGTCCTTCTTCGTGGGGCGCCCAGTGCCGCGCGCGCGGTCGACGAATCCGCTGATGCGGTTCATCTCGAGCAGGTCGTACTGGTCCTGCGGCGTGATGTTCTCGTAGATCTCGGGCAGGAGCTTGGCTCCCACGCGCTGCTCAATGGTCCGCAGGATGCGGAAGGAATAGGTGACGGGCGGCTTGCGGACGCTGACTGTGTCGCCTTCCTTGACCATGCGTGAGGGCTTGACGTTGACGCCGTTGACCCCCACCCTGCCGTTCTTGCAGGCATCGGCAGCGATGGTGCGCGTCTTGAAGATGCGGGCTGCCCAGAGCCACTTGTCGATACGGGCTTCATTCGTCGCCATGTGCGGGTTGGTTCTTTATTCGTCCTTTACCTAATTTATTATATTGGTTCATCGTCACATCGATGCCGCTGAGCACGAAGCTGCGGATGATGTCGACGCCCAGGTCGAGGGAGGGCTGCAGCAGGCGCAGCTCCTCGTCAGAATAGCGGCCGAGGACCCAGTCGATCTGGCCGCCACGCGGATATTCGTTGCCGACGCCCATTCGCAGGCGCGCATATTGCTGGCCGATGAGCTGCTGGATGTGGCCCAGTCCGTTGTGGCCGCCGTTGGAGCCGCTGGCCTTCAGGCGGAAGTCGCCCAGGGGCAGGGCCACGTCGTCGCTGATGACGAGGAGCCGCTGCTGGTCGATGTTCTCCTTGTTGAGCCAGTAGCGCACGGCATTGCCGCTCAGGTTCATATAAGTCGAGGGCTTCAGCAGAAACACCTTGCGGCCGCGCACGGAGGTCTCGGCGACGAAGCCATAGCGGCGGTCGTCAAAATGAATATTGGACGCCTTTGCGAAAGCGTCCAATACCATGAATCCCGTGTTGTGGCGGGTCAGGTCGTACTCTTCGCCGACATTCCCCAGTCCGACAATCAAGAATTTGTCCATCTGCGACAGAAGCGATTATTCCTCAGCGGCAGCAGCAGCCGAACGAGAAGCACGCGTCTCCTTGACCGAGCAGACGACAACCTGAGCGGGAGTGGCCAGCTCCAGGCCCTCGTAGTGCAGGTCGCCCACCTTGATGGCCTTGCCCAGGCCGAGGTTGGTGACGTCGATGTCGAGGATTTCGGGAATCTGCTTGTAGGGAGCCTTCACGTCGATCTTGCGGATCGAGAGGTTCAGCTTACCACCGTCGCGCACACCCTGAGCCAGGCCGTTGAGCTTGACGGGGATGCCGATGGTGATGGCCTTCGTGTCGTTCACCTCGAAGAAGTCGGCATGCAGCAGGGCATCCGTCGTGGGGTGGAACTGGAGCTCCTTGATGATAGCCTTGTGCTCGGCGCCGTCGATGTTGAGGTTGACGACGTAGACGTGGGGCGTGTAGACTACCTTGCGGAGGTCGGCAGCGGGAACGGAGAACGAGAGAGCCTCGGGCAGACCGTTCTCACCCTTCTTCTCACCATACAGATTGCAGGGCACGAGTCCCTCCTTGCGCATCAGCTTTGAAGCCTTCTTACCCGTGGTCTCGCGCTTCTGACCATTGACGTTGATTTCTTTCATAACAGTTGTGTTACTCTAAATTAAGTTGGTTTATAAATGATTATTTGCTCACTTAATTCGCCATCACACGAAAAAAGCGGTGCAAAGGTACGACTTTTAATTGAAAAAAGAAAGATTATCGAAGAAAAAATGCAAAAAGAACGCTTTTTTCTTGCTCGATAGCGGAAAAATAGCTATATTTGCACTCGTAAAACATAACCACGAAGTATGATTAACAGAGAAATCATCAGAATTAAGATTGTTCAGTTAACCTACGCGTACTATCAAAACGGTAACAAGAACATCGACTCAGCGGAGAAAGAACTGTTCTTCAGTCTCTCGAAGGCCTACGACCTCTACAATCAGCTGCTGATGCTCATCGTTGCTGTCACCCGCGAATCAAGGCGCCGTCTGGATGTCGTCCAGGCGAAGGCCCGCAGGGAAGGCACGCCCGAACCGTCGCGAAAGTTCGCAGACAACCGCTTTGCCTTGCAGCTGGAGAGCAACAAGCAACTGGGCGAATTTATGGAAACGCAAAAACGGACATGGGCTGACGAGCCCGAGTTCGTCGGCCATCTGTTTGAGCTCATCGAGCAGAGCCAGATCTACAAGGACTACATGGAAAGCGAGGACGACGACTACAACACCGACCGCGAGCTGTGGCGCCGCATCTATCGCACGCTCATCCAGGAGAACGACGACCTCGACCAGCTGCTGGAGGAGCAAAGCCTCTACTGGAACGACGACAAGGAGGTCGTCGACACCTTCGTCCTGAAAACCATCAAGCGCTTCGACGAGAAGAACGGCGCCAAGCAGGAGCTGCTGCCCGAATACGACTCTGAGGAGGAGAAGGACTACGCCCGCAAGCTCTTCCGCTCGACCATCCTCAATGCCGACGACTATCAGCGGCTCATGAGCGAGGCCTCGCGCAACTGGGACTTCTCGCGGCTGGCCTACATGGACGTCATCATCATGCAGATAGCCATTGCGGAGATGATGACCTTCCCCACCATCCCCCTCTCCGTGACCATCAACGAGTTCGTCGAGCTGGCCAAATACTACTCGACGCCGCGCAGCGCCGGCTACATCAACGGCATGCTCGACACCATCGCCCGCCATCTGATCAAGACGGGCCGGCTGATGAAGCACATCGAAGAAAGACAACCACAAGAAAACTAACATCAATTTAAGCAATTATGACAACAATGTTTTTAGCAGCACAGGCTGCACAGGGCGGAAGCATGATGAGCTTCTGGGTGATGATCATCCTCATGTTCGCCATCATGTACTTCTTCATGATCCGCCCACAGCAGAAGAAGCAGAAGGAGATCCAGAAGTTCCAGAACGAACTGACTGAAGGCACACCTGTCGTCACGGGCGGCGGCATCTACGGCACCGTGAAGGCCATCGACCTGGCCAAGAACACCGTCGACGTGAAGATTGCCCGCGACGTGGTCATCACCGTCGACCGCGGCTCCGTCTTCAAGGACATGGCCAACCAGCCCCTCAAGTAAGTCTTCCCCCACTACGCGCCGACGACGTTGACGACACGCAGGTTCTTTCAATCCGTCAGTAATTTCCTGTTCAGCCGGGCTAACAGGGAATTTCTGATTTTCCTTTTCTTCTTTGCCATTGCCGGCATCTTCTGGCTGTTGACCACGCTCAACGAGACGACGGAGGTGGAAGTGAAGATAGAGGTGCGCTATGTCAATGTGCCCAAGAACGCAGTCATCACCTCGCCCGACGTCGACACGATCAGGGTGTCGCTGGCCGACAAGGGCATCAACCTCCTGAGCTATCTCTACGGAGGGCAGCGCCATCAGGTCAGCGTCGACTTCCAGCGCTACACCCACTCGCCGGGCTCAGGCTCCGTCAGCCAGAGCGACCTGACCCGTCTGGTCAGCAAGGAGGTGCCCGCCTCATCAAAGGTGAGCAGCATCAAGCCCGAGAAGCTCGTCTTCTATTATAATTATGGTGAGCGCAAGCGCGTGCCAGTGCGCCTGCGCGGACAGGTGACGCCTGAGAAGCTCTACTTCATCAGCGACACCATCGTCGAGCCGGACAGCGTGACCATCTACGCCTCGCGCCAGAAGCTCGACAGCATCAACGCCGTCTACACAGAGCAGCTCAACTTCACCGAATGGCACGACACGCTCATCCTGAAGCCATACCTGCAGAAGCTCACGGGCGTCAAGATGATGCCCGAGCGGGTCTGCTTCACGTTCATCACGGACGTGCTGACTGAGGAAAGCATCGGGGGCATCCCCATCGTAGGCATCAACATGCCTGAGGGCAAGGTGCTGCGCACGTTTCCCGCCAAGGTCAAGGTGCGCTTCGTCACGGGCATGAAGCGCTATCAGCAGCTCTCGCCCGCCGACTTCCTCGTCGTGGCCGACTACGAAGAGTTCTCCAGGAGCCAGTCGCCCAAGTGCAACATCTACCTGCGGCGCTCGCCCAGCAACATATCACGGGCCAAGCTCGACGTACAGCAAGTAGACTACCTCATCGAAGAACGCTCGAAACCATGAAGACCGCTATCACTGGAGGCATCGGCAGCGGCAAGAGCTACGTCTGCCGTCTGCTCAACAAGCAAGGCATCGACATCTACGACTGCGACGCAGCCGCCAAGCGGCTGATGCACTCATCGCCAGAGCTGCGCCAGCAGCTGACACAACTCATCGGGCCAGAGACCTATCTGGCTGACGGGCGGCTCAACAAGGCAGCCGTCGCCACTTTCCTGCTTAGCTCTGAAGCGAATGCCAAGGCTGTCGACCGCATCGTCCATCCTGCCGTCGCGGCCGACTTCGAAGCCAGCGGCATGGAGTGGATGGAGTGCGCCATCCTCTATGAGTCGGGCTTCGACAGGCTGGTCGACCGCGTCGTCGTCGTCACGGCCCCCGAGGAGGTGCGCCTCAGCCGCATCATGAAGCGCGACGGCATCACACGCGACAAAGCCCTCGAATGGCTGTCGCGCCAATGGCCGCAAGAGGCCGTCAGACGTCTGGCCGACGTGGAGATTGTCAACGACGGCGTGCGCACGCTTGACGACCAGATCAGTGCCCTACTCCATCAGCATCACAACAGCAAAACCAATTAAAACATCACAAACAAGACAAAAGAAAATGCAACAGACAATTTTAGCCATTGCCGGAAAGCCCGGCCTCTACAAACTCGTTACGCGCGGAAAGAACAACCTCATCGTCGAGTCGCTCGACGCACAGCACCGCCGTCAGCCCGCCTTCGCCACCGACCGCATCACGTCGCTGGCCGACATCGCCATGTTCACCGAGACTGACGACGTGCCCCTGATGAATGTCCTCGACAACCTCAAGACGCTCGAGGAGGGTAAGAAGGCCAGCATCGACTACAAGAAGGCCGGCGGCGACGAGCTGCGCGAATACTTTGGCAAGGTGCTGCCTGACTTCGACCGCGACCGCGTCCACGTCAGCGACATCAAGAAGCTCCTGCAGTGGTATAACATCCTCATCGAGAACGGCATCACTGACTTCAAGGAGGAGATGAAGCCCACTGAAGGCGACAACATCGACGACCGCAAGGAAACGGCCGAATAAGCACGCCAAGCCATCGCATCACACAAAACAAAGCGGTACTTCCCTGGTTGCGAAGTACCGCTTTTCGTTTGTCAAAGTACCGCTTCAAGGATGACGAAGCGGTACTTTATTTTTTGTTGACTGAAGTTTCGGATGTATTTTAGAACCACGAATTTCTCGAATGATCCTTTCTAATTGTTGAGTTCAGAAGCGTCCCGGACCGCCGAAGCCGCCACGCTGGCCGCCACCACGCTGGCCGCCGCCCTGACCTCTGCCAAAGCCGCCGCCAGGACCGCCAGGCCCCATGCGCATGCCCTGGCGGGCCTCGCGCGAGCCGAAGAGGTTGAGCTGGTAGTTAATTCGGAGCATCACGTAGCTGTTGATCGAGTTATACTCCGTGTCCGTGCGGGCCATGGCATTGAGCGTACGAGTGAAGCTCGACTGCTGATGCAGGATGTCGTAGAACTCGAGTCTGACGGAGAGCGGCTTGCCCTTGAGGAAGCTCTGGGCCAGCTGAGCGTTCCAGATCAGCTCGTTGGTGTTCATCGTCGCGTCGCTGTAGCCGCGGCGGCTCGACATGTTGAGGTTGGTTGTCAGCTGCATGCCCCAAGGCAGTTGTGCGGTGGCGTTGAATCCGTAGGAGAAGTTCCACGTATCCTGATTACCCTGCGCCTGGAGCTTGTTGCGACCAAAGGTATAGCCCACATTGCCGTTCAGCTCCACCTCCAGCCAGTCGTTGCGATAGCTGGCGCCAAGGCGTTCGCTGAGGTTGGTCTCGTTGACGGCGTTCTTCAGGATTTGGCCGTTGCGGTTGGCGTCGAGATAGCTGACGCTGTGCGTATAGCCAGCCGATGTGCGCGTGTTGAGGTTGAAGGTGCCGAGGGTGTCGAGTGCGGTATTGAACATAAACTCAGCGCCTGCGTTCCAGTTGCCGTTGATGTTGTCGCGCGTCGACGTGCGTCCGCCCGTCAGGGGGTCGTAGTAGACCTTGCTCGTCGTGGCGTTGCTGGTGGTCGAGAAGCGCAGGTTGGCAAACAGGAACTGCTGATGACGCTCGAAGTAGTCGTTGTAGCGCAGGTTGAGGTTCTGCGTAAACGACGGCTTCAGGTTCTTATTACCTATTGAGATGTTGAGCGGGTCGCTGTCGTCGCGGATCTCGAGCAGGTCGCTCATCGAGGGCTGCGAGGTGTTGCCGCGATACGTGAAGCGCAGCTGTCCGCGATCGCTCTTGCGCCAGCGGAAGTTGGCCGTCGGGCTCCAGTTGAGCACGGTGCGAGTCGTCGTGCCATAATCCACGCCCATATAGCGATAGGTGAACTTCGATGTCTGCGGAATCAGCTGCACGCCGACGTTGAAGTTATAGGCCTTTCGGACGACGCGCAGCATCACCTCGGCCGTATGGATATAGTTCTTGTATTCTGAGAAGCGGCTCAGCGTCGAGTCCTTATAGCTCTCCCACGTGCGTTCCTCCTCCGTCAGCAGATCGAGGTTGGGGTCCCACTGACGATAGGACATATCGAAGGCGTCAAAGTCAAACTGTCCGCCATTATACACCAGCCGCGTGGGCCACTCGCTGTAGTCGTAGGTCGTGCGGTCGTTCTTGGTGTAGCGATACTGGAAGTCGTAGGAGAACTGCAGGTAGGTCTGCTGGGCGATGGGCTCGCTGTAGCTCAGCCGTGCCGAGTAGTCGTAGTTCTTCGAAGGGGGCAGGTTGTAGCGGTTGCGGAAATACTCCCTGTAGGCCAGCGAGTCGGAGTACATCGTCATGGTCGTCTGGTAGAGGTTGACGTCCTGCAGCGACAGCGATCGCGAGTCGCCCTCGGAGTAGTTGCCTGAGAAACGGAGCGAGATGTTGCGGCCCTCGTTGCCGAATTTGCGGGTCACGGTCAGGTTAGCGCCCAAGCGGTTGTTGTCGCTGTAGCTGATCGACTTGTTGTTGCTGCTATTGACGAGGACGGAGTCAGTCGTATTATACAATTCCCTGACAAGATTGAGCAGTCTTGTGCTGCTGTCCAGGGCATAGTTGGCAAAGTTGTAAGGGTCCTGCGTGAAGGAAGCCGAGGTCGACCATGAGCGTCCGTCGTTGTTCGACCAGCTGAATGTGGGCCTGAAGTTGATGTTCCACAGCGTGTCGGGGGTCCACTCCAGGCGGGCCTGACCGTTCCATGAATTGGAGCGCGAGTAGTTCTGGCTGACGCTGTTGGAGAAGGCACCTGCCCGCGAGACGAAGTTCTCCGTGGCCCGACGGCTCCAGGCGTCGCCGTCGCCGTGGTTCCAGCGCACGCTGCCGCTCAGCTTCAGGCGGTCGGTATCCTCATAGTTGGCGTTCAGACCTACCATCTTCGAAGCCTGCAGGCCGTTGCGCCCGCCACCGCCGAAGCGTCCGCCGCCGCCACCGCCGCCGAAGCCCATGTCGCCGACGTTGTTGGCCTGGGCAAAGCCCATCAGCCGCATCGAGCTGTTGAAGCGGGCTCCCATCAGGCGGCCCGAATAGCGATCCTTGGTGCCCAGTCCGGCGTCGACGTTGGCGAATGTGCCGCGGTTCATGCCGCGCTTCAGTCCGAAGTCGAGCACCATCTCCTCCTCGCCGTCGTCGATGCCCGTGACGCGGGCCTGGTCGCTCTTCTGGTCGTAGGCCTTCACGCGCTCCACGATCGAGGTGGGCAGGTTCTTGATGGCCGTCTTCGTGTCGCCCGTCATGAACTCCTTGCCGTCGACCTTGATCTTCTGCACCTTCTTGCCGTTGATGGTGATGGAGCCGTCGTCGCTGACCTCGGCACCCGGCAGCTTCTTCACCAGCTCCTCGACGACGGAGCCCTCCGGCGTCTTGTAGGCGCCTGCATTATATACTAAGGTGTCCTCCTTCGAATAGACCTTCGCCAGGTTCTTCACCACCTCGACGTCCTTGAGCATCTTCGAGTCGACCTGCATGGTCAGCGTGCCCAGATCGACGGGCCGTCCGCTGACGGCTACCGACTTGAATAGCGTCTTATATCCGACGTAGGTGATGCGCAGGATGTAGGAGCCGTCCTGCTGGGCCGTCATCGTGAATTGTCCGCTGAGGTTTGTCTTTGCATTGGCGACGAGCGAGCTGTCGTTCTTGAGCAATGCGACTGTCGCTCCGATGACGGCTTCCTGCTGGTCGGCATCGATCACCGTGCCGCTCACCGTCCGTTGTGCCTGCGCTGAGAGGGCCGCACCGACGATGACGGCCATCAGGAGTAGAATACGTTTCATACTTTTTTAGTTGGGGGTAATAAAAATCAATCTTTTTATCATTGTAGACGCCCCACAGGTTGCAAGGTTTAATTCTTCAGGAAAAAATTTGGCCGTCTCGACGTTTTCGCTTACCTTTGCAGCCAGATATGCAGAAACAACGACTCATTTTTCCCCACGATCTGGAGCAGGCCCTCAGCGACGAGCTGGCCCTCTGCCCCTCTGACCGCCGCTTCGTGCTCGTCGACGAGACCACGCGGCAGCTATGCCTGCCACTCATCAGGAGCTACGCCTGCCTCAACGGCGCCGAAGTCATCACCATCCCCGCAGGCGACGAGCACAAGTCGCTGCAGAGCGTCAGCCACGTCTGGCAGGAGCTGCAGCGCATGGGCGCCACGCGCCACTCGCTGCTCATCAACCTGGGCGGCGGCATGGTGACCGACCTTGGCGGATTCGCCGCCTCGACGTTCAAGCGCGGGCTAAGGTTCATCAACATCCCGACGACGCTGCTGGCCATGGTCGACGCCTCCGTCGGCGGCAAGACGGGCTTCAACTTCGGCGGACTGAAGAATGAGGTGGGCGTCTTCAGCGATGCCCGCTCCGTCATCATCGCCACCCGCTTCCTCCGCACGATGGACCGCCAGAACCTGCTCTCAGGCTATGCCGAGATGCTCAAGCACGGCCTCATCGGGCGCCACGCTGACGTCCGTCAGGACAGCAGCGCCGCAAGCGACGACGAGGCCATGTGGGCCGAGCTGCTGACGTTCGACATCGAGTCGCCTGACCTCGACGTGCTGAGCCGCATGATCAGGGACTCCGTGGATGTCAAGGAGCGCATCGTCATGACCGACCCCACTGAGCAGGGGCTCCGCAAGGCCCTCAACCTGGGCCACACCATCGGCCACGCCCTCGAGTCGCTCGCCCTCACGACGAAGCCTGTCCTCCATGGCTACGCCGTCGCCTGGGGACTTGTCTGCGAGCTTTATCTCAGCTGCATCAAGTGCGGATTCCCCGTCAGCCAGATGCGCCAGACCGTCAGCTTCATCACCCAGCACTACGGCCGCATGGCCATCACCTGCGACGACTACCCCACCCTGCTCAGCCTGATGTCTCACGACAAGAAGAACCTGACGGCCGGCGAGATCATCTTCACCCTCCTTGGCGGCATCGGCGACGTGCGCATCAACCAGACCGCCACCCGCCAAGAGATTGAGGAGGCGCTCGACTTCCTTCGCGAGGGATGAGAGGAAAGCCAAGCTCCCACACTATCCCATCGTCTCACGCACCATCAGACCATCATAAGCTCGGCGATAACCATGTCGCTGACGAAGAGCCCGCGGCGGGTTAACCTTAACGCATCGTCGCATCTGACAAGAAGGGCGTCGGCGAGAAACGGACGGGCAGCGGCAAGGCAGTAGTCGCGCTGCGGAGGCGTAAGACGGCTCAATGAGAGTCCCTCGCAGGTGCGAAGGGCTGTCATCAGCAGGTCGTTGTAGAAGCTCTGCTCGTCGAGCGTCTCATGTCCGGTGAGCAAGGCGCCGGACTCCACCCCCGCCATGTAGGCATCGACGTCGCTCACGTTCCACTGTCGCCGACGTAGGCCGTCATAGGAATGGGCGGCAGCGCCGAGCCCGACGTAAGGCGTATGGTTCCAGTAGGCACTGTTGTGGCGCGAACGCCGTTGCGGCCGTGAGAAGTTGCTAATCTCGTAGTGCTCGAATCCGGCGGCATCAAGGCGATCGATGAGGTCGTAGTACATCTGACGTGAAAGCTCCTCGTCGGTCTCGCTGACCTCGCCACGCCGCAGCATGGCGCTGAGGGGCGTCCCCTCCTCATAGCTGAGGGCATAGGCCGAGAGATGGTCAGGGCCGAGACTGAGCGCAGCGTCGATATCATTGTGCCACTCGGCGAGCGTCTCGCCGGGGAAGCCGTAGATGAGGTCGAGGCTGACGTTGACGATGCCGGCCTGGCGCAGACGGCTGACGGCCTCGCCAACCTGACGAGCCGAATGACGCCGGCGCAGAAAGCGCAGGCGCTCGTCGCTGAACGTCTGGGCACCCATGCTGACGCGGTCGACAGGCCGCGAAGCCAGCGCATGGGCAAAGTCGGGCGTCACGTCGTCAGGGTTACACTCCAGCGTGACCTCCTCAGCCGTCGTCACGGCGTCGCCGAGCGAATGGAAGAGCTGATCCAGCTGACGCATCGGGAGCACCGACGGCGTGCCGCCACCTATATATATAGTGCGCACGGGCTCAGTGAGCTCGCCACGACGCAGCTGCCACTCGCGGCCGATGGCGTCGACATAGCGCTGGCAACGGCCCATCAGCGTCGTCGAGAAAAAGCCGCAATAGACGCAACGGCTGCGGCAAAAGGGTATGTGGACGTAGATTCCTGCCATGATTCGGTTGCAAAAATACTAATTTATTTTAATAAAAAGAAGATTTTTTTGGTCATTTGCAGAAAAATGACTACCTTAGACGCCGATTTGCGAAAAGCAACGACTAATAAACCTAAAATAAAAACCAAAAACAATGAAAGTCTATCAGACAAACGAGATTAAGAACATTGCACTCATCGGCAGTGCGGGTAGCGGCAAGACCACTCTTGCCGAGTCAATGGTCTACGAAGCCGGCATCATCAAGCGCCGCGGCACCGTGGAGGGTAAGAACACCATGAGCGACTACTTCCCCGTCGAGCAGGAGTATGGCTATTCCGTCTTCTCGACCGTATTCCACACCGAGTGGAACAACAAGAAGCTCAACATCATCGACTGCCCGGGAAGCGACGACTTCGTAGGAGGCGCCATCACAGCCCTCAACGTCACCGACCAGGCCCTCATCCTTGTCAACGGCCAGTATGGCCCCGAGGTGGGCACGATGAACGCCTTCCGCAATACTGACAAGCTGAAGAAGCCCGTCATCTTCCTCGTCAACCAGCTAGACCGCGAAAACTGCGACTATGAGCAGATCCTCCACCAGCTGCAGGAGACCTACGGTCCCAACTGCGTGCCCGTGCAGTATCCCGTAGCCACAGGCCCCGGCTTCAACACCATCATCGACGTGCTCATCATGAAGAAGCTGACATGGAAGCCCGAGGGCGGCGCTCCCACCATCGAGGACATCCCCGCCGACCAGATGGACAAGGCCAAGGAGATGAAGGCTGCACTCGTCGAGGCCGCCGCCGCTGGCGACGACGCCCTGATGGAGAAGTTCTTCGAGACTGAAGACCTCAGCGAGGACGAGATGCGCGAGGGCATCCGCAAGGGCCTCGTCACACGGTCCATCTTCCCCGTCTTCTGCGTCTGCGGAGGCAAGGACATGGGTGTGCGCCGTCTGATGGAATTCCTCGGCAACGTCGTCCCCTTCGTCAGCGAGATGCCCAAGGTGCAGAACGCTGCCGGCCAGGAAGTCACGCCCGACGCCGCCGGCCCCACCTCGCTCTACTTCTTCAAGACGGGCATCGAGCCCCACATCGGTGAGGTGAGCTACTTCAAGGTGATGAGCGGCACCGTCAAGAGCGGCGACGACCTGACCAACGCCGACCGCGGCTCGAAGGAGCGCATCGGCACGCTCTATGCCTGCGCAGGAGCCAACCGCGTGCAGGTCGACCAGCTCTGCGCCGGCGACATCGGCTGCACAGTGAAGCTGAAGGACGTCAAGACGGGCAATACGCTCAACGGCAAGGACAACGCCGAATGGCGCTTCGACTTCATCAAGTATCCTAACTCGAAGTTCTCACGCGCCATCAAGGCCGTTAACGAGAGCGAGACGGAGAAGATGATGGCCGCCCTGAACAAGATGCGTCAGGAGGATCCCACGTGGATCGTTGAGCAGTCGAAGGAGCTCCGCCAGATCATCGTCCACGGACAGGGCGAATTCCACCTGCGCACCCTCAAGTGGCGCATGGAGAACAACGAGAAGATACAGATTGAATACCAGGAGCCGAAGATTCCCTATCGTGAGACGATCTCGAAGATGGCTCGTGCCGACTATCGCCACAAGAAGCAGTCGGGCGGTTCGGGTCAGTTCGGTGAGGTGCACCTCATCATCGAGCCTTACACCGAGGGCATGGAGGATCCCGTCAGCTTCACCATCAATGGCCAGGAGTTCAAGATGAACATCAAGGGCAAGGAGGAGATCGACCTCGAATGGGGCGGCAAGCTCGTCTTCATCAACAGCGTCGTTGGTGGCGCCATCGACCTGCGCTTCATGCCCGCCATCCTCAAGGGTATCATGCAGCGCATGGAGCAGGGCCCGCTGACCGGTTCGTACGCCCGCGACGTCCGCGTCATCGTCTACGACGGTAAGATGCACCCGGTTGACTCGAACGAGCTCTCGTTCATGCTCGCCGCACGCAACGCCTTCTCAGCAGCCTTCCGTGAGGCCGGCCCGAAGGTGCTCGAGCCCATCTACGACCTCGAGGTGCTCGTCCCCGCCGACTACATGGGCGACGTGATGAGCGACCTGCAGGGCCGCCGCGCCATCATCATGGGCATGGACTCAGAGGCTGGCTACCAGAAGCTCTCGGCCAAGATTCCTCTCAAGGAGCTCTCCAGCTACTCCATCGCACTGAGCTCGCTGACCGGCGGACGTGCCTCGTTCTCTACCAAGTTCTCAAGCTACGAGCTCGTACCGAACGACATCCAGCAGGCTCTCATCAAGCAGCACGAGGAGGAGATGAAGGACGAGGACTAATTATAATTCCTCCATGTGTCCGTCCCCGCTCTTTCGGACTATTTATCACTCATACGCCCTTTCCGCCTGTCGGAGAGGGCGTTTCTTTTCTTTGGTACTTTCATGCCCAACAGACTGAAAGCGATTTTTGCCTATGTTGCCACCATTGATTGGAACTAAAGATTGGTAAACTCAAATTCCTCTAATTGACTATTTGTTTACATCTCTTCCTTTCCGTTGAGCAAAGCGGTGCTTTTCGGCCAAAGAAGTGCCGCTTTTTTCATCGAGAAGCGGCGCTTTTCACACTTCAAAGCGCCACTTCATTTCTTCAAAACGAAAAACATACTGTTTTTCAAGCATTTACATAAACGTACGGAAGAATTGCGAAAAATCATTACTTATCCAAGTTCTTTCGCAGGCAATCAGGCGTCCGCTTCCCTATTGTAATTCCTTTTGGCACGAAATTTGCATATTGTCAACTGTAATCAAGCATTCAGACAATAAACACATACGTACAATTATGCAAAAAGGCAACATCGGGGTTACAACCGAGAACATATTCCCCGTCATCAAAAAGTTTCTCTACAGTGATCACGAGATATTCCTGCGCGAGATGGTCTCCAACGCCGTCGACGCCACGCAGAAGATGAAGACACTCGCCGAGCGCGGCGACTTCAAGGGCGAGCTGGGCGACCTGACCGTCCACATCGCACTCGACGCCGACAAAGGCACCATCACCATCAGCGACCGCGGCATCGGCATGACTGAGGAGGAGATCGACAAGTATATCAACCAGATAGCCTTCTCGGGCGTTAGCGACTTCCTCGAGAAGTATAAGGACAACGCCAACAACATCATCGGACACTTCGGACTGGGCTTCTACTCGTCATTCATGGTCTCGAAGAAGGTGGAGATCATCACCCGCTCATACAAGGAGGGGGCCAAGGCCGTCAAGTGGTCCTGCGACGGAAGCCCCGCCTACGAAATCGACGAGGCAGAACGCGACAGCCGTGGCACGGACATCATCCTCCACATCGACGACGACTGCAAGGAGTTTCTTGACCGTCAGAAGATTGAGTCGCTGCTTCAGAAGTACTGCAAGTTCCTGCCTGTGCCCGTCGCTTTCGGCAAGAAGCAGGAATGGTCGAAGGAGCAGAGCAAAATGGTCGACACTGCCGACGACAATATTATAAATAATGTGGAGCCCCTGTGGACCAAGACGCCGTCGACGCTGAAGGACGAGGACTACCGCTCGTTCTATCGCACGCTCTATCCGATGCACGACGAGCCGCTATTCTGGATCCACCTGAACGTCGACTACCCCTTCAACCTGACGGGCATCCTCTACTTCCCCCGCATCAAGTCGAACCTCGACATCACCCGCAACAAGATCCAGCTCTACTGCAACCAGGTATTCGTCACCGACCAGGTGGAGGGCATCGTGCCAGAGTTCCTTACGCTGCTGCACGGCGTCATCGACTCGCCTGACATCCCGCTGAATGTCTCGCGCAGCTATCTGCAGAGCGACCGTGAGGTGAAGAAGATCTCGACTTACATCACCAAGAAGGTGGCCGACCGGCTGAAGGCTATCTTCAATGAGGACCGCAAGGCTTATGAGGCCAAGTGGGACGACCTGAAACTCTTCATCAACTACGGCATCCTCAGCGAGCAGGACTTCTACGACCGCGCCAAGGACTTCTCATTGTTCAAGGACACGGAGGGAAAGTACTTCACCTTCGAGGAATACCAGAAGCTCATCGAGCCGACTCAGAAGGACAAGGACGGCACGCTCGTCTACCTCTATGCCACGGACAAGGAGGAGCAGTACAGCTACATCCGCGCCGCCCAGGACAAGGGCTATTCGGTGCTGATGTTCGACGGACAGCTCGACGTGCCTGCCATTCAGACCTTCGAGCAGAAGTTCGAGAAGAGCCGCTTCACACGTGTCGATGCCGACATCATCGACCGCCTCATTCAGAAGGACGACGAACGCAAGATGAGCCTGACTGACACGGAGCGTGACAATCTGTCAGCACTCTTCCAGTCGCAGGTGCCAAAGATGGATAAATCGGAATTCATGGTTGAGGTCGACTCTCTCGGCGAGGAGGCTCGCCCCGTCGTCATCACGCAGAATGAGTGGATGCGGCGCATGAAGGAGATGAGCCGCTACCAGAGCGGCATGAGTTTCTACGGCCAGATGCCCGACTCGTTCAACATGGTGCTCAACAGCGACCACCGGCTGGTAAAGGAGGTGCTCACGGCCTTCAGCAACGACATGGCCGAGACTCTGAAGCCCATCGAAAGCGAGCTGAAGGGCCAGGAGGCCCGTCTGGCAGCCCTGAACCAGCTGACCGACAAGAAGAAGCCTGAGGAAATCACCCAGGAGGAGAAGGACGACAAGGCTAACACGCAGAAGGCCATCGACGAGCAGAAGGAGAAGAAGGAGCAACTCATCGGCGACTATGCCGTGAAGAACGACATCATCCACCAGCTCATCGACCTGGCCCTGCTGCAGAACGGCATGCTGAAGGGCGAGGCGCTCGACAGGTTCCTCAAGCGCTCTGTCGACTTGATCAAATAAGGACACTTGTTCATGACAAAGCCCAGGACTTTCATTTTATGAGGTCCTGGGCTTTATCTTATCCGCGAGATTTACTGTCCTATCATGTCTTCATTGCCGCAACTCCGTCAAGCGTCGCTTGTAGGCCTTCTTCAGCTGGCGGATGGCATGGTCGCGAATCTGGCGGACGCGTTCGCGCTTCAGTTGCATGTCGGCAGCTATCTCAGCCATGGTCAGGCTCTCCTGCCCAACGCCAAAGTAGGCATTGATGACCTGGGAGTCGCGGTCGCAAAGCGAACGTAGTGCATATTCCACGGCCTGCTCTATGGTTGAATTATAGACACGGTCGTCTGCCAAAGGGGCGTTGCCGTCGACAAGTACAGAAAGCAGATTGACGCCTGTCTTGCTGCCCAACGGTGCATCCACAGAACGGGTCTCGCCGTTGCGACGGCTCTCCACGCGGCGCTCAGCGCTCTCTGCCGTCAGGGCGCGCTCAATCTGCTGGCGCACGAACGTGACGGCATAATTGACGAAGCGGAGCCCTCGGCCGGCATCAAACTTGCTGGCTGCCTTCATCAGGCCGAGATTACCCTCACTCACGAGGTCCTCCATCGGCAAGCCTTTTCCCTGATACTGCTTGGCTATTGACACTACGAACCGCAGGTTGGATTCTATCAGGCGATTGAGCGCACGCTCGTCGCCCTTGCGGATCCGTTCGCTCAGCAGCCGCTCCTCGTCCTCGCTAAGCAGTTGTCCTCGACCGATTTCGTCGAGATAATGATTCAAGAGATGATCTTCCATGCCTGCAAAGTTAATAGTAATTCTTGAAATAACAAAGGAAACGGCGGAAAAATGTTTATCTGAAACGCACGACAAGTGGCAGATGGTCGCTCGTGCCTCCTTCATAGCGAAAGCCGTTGAAGGTGCGGCGAGGCTTCCAGCCGCCATAGACGTCGTCCTCATTCAAGAGGAAGTCGGCATCGTTGACATAGACACTCCCAACCCTCTCGCTCATCCTTGGCGAAGTCAGGACATGGTCAATCGACCGCCAGCGTCCCTTGAATCGATACGTGGCACGAGCCTTACCAAAACGCCCTCTGGCTTGTCGCGATATGTTGTCAAGCCCCTGCTGATAAAGTGTTTTCAAGGCGGGACTATTGTCATAGTCGTTGAAGTCGCCTGCCACGACGACGAGCTGGTTTTCGTCAAGCGTATGGATAGCCTTGGCGAGCACCTGGGCTACTTGCAGGCGAAAAGGACGAGAATAGCGTTCGCCGCCATAGCGGCTGGGGGCATGAACGATGAAGAAATGGAGTGTGTCGCCAGCGACGACAAGTCCTTTCACATAAAGCACGTCGCGTGTTGGACGCATCTCCTTGACAGGTTCCACCGTCAGGGATTCATAGCATAGCGGACGGAAACGGGCCGGGCGATAGAGCAAGGCCACATCTACGCCGCGCACATCGGGCGACTCGGTCATCAGATACTCATAGCCTGCATTGCGAAGCAGCGAGCGACGCGTCAGGTCGTGCAGCACCGTGTCGTTCTCGACTTCGCAGAGGGCCACCACATCGGGCAGTTCGTCAGCACAGGACAAGATGGTGCGCCCAACGTCGTTCAGCTTCTGCCAATACTTATATGTAGTCCAACGACGCGGCCCGTCGGGCAGGAACTCCTGATCCTGCTTCGACGGGTCGTGGCGTGTGTCGAACAGATTCTCGCAATTCAGTTCAACGAACGTGAGAAACGTCGACAATAAGATTGAGAGAAACATCAGCAGACTTTCTCAAGGCGCTTCATCACTGCAAACATGAAGGCGGCTGAGAGGAGGCATAGCACGATGAACACACACCATACAGCCCACAGAGGCAGGTCGCCCCAGAGGTAACCGCCCACGCTGACCAGCTTGTTGCCAATAGCGGTAGCACCAAACCATCCGCCCATCATGAGACCCTTATACTTCGGAGGGGCAACCTTCGAGACGAACGAGATGCCCATCGGCGACAGCAACAGCTCACCGAATGTCAGGATGAGGTAGGTCGAAATGAGCCAGTAGGGCGACACCAGCGGTCCGAGCTCGCCATTGGCTGCCAGTGCAGCCTGCTCGTTGGGCGTCAGAAGGCCCTGCGATGCAAAGAGCATGATGAAGAATGCCGAGGCTGCCACTAGCATGCCATATGCAATCTTGCGTGGGGCGGAAGGCTCCTTACCCTTGCCTGCCAGATAGGCGAAGATGCCCATTGAGACTGGGGTCAATGCCACGACATAGAAGGGATTGAACTGCTGGAAGATCGGTGCCGATATATCGATAGTACCCGTGGCACGTGTGTACTTGTAGATCAGCACGCCGACAGCTGCCAGCACGACGAGGGCCGAGATTCCCTTGCCCTTCGAGGTCTTGCTCTGGAAGAGTGAGAAGAGGCCATAGACGATGAAGATGAGCATGACAAGGTTCCACACGTCGAACGGCATCGTGTGAGCACCACTGGCCGTCTTGGCCGTGAACTCATCGGCGAAGTAGGTCAGCGAGAGACCATTCTGATGGAATGCCATCCAGAAGAAGATGACCACGGCAAAGACGAGGCAGAGGGCCACGATGCGCTGCTTGGTCTCTTCTTTTGTGAGTTCGGGCTCGGACTTAACGGTCTGTGCTCCCTTAATCTCACCCTTGTTGCCCTCCGTGTGGCGGAAGGTAGAGCGGAACACATAATAGATAGCTATCGAGAGAATCAGCGAGGCGCATGCGACGGCGAAGGCAAAGTGGTAGGCCTCGCCAGGTGCTGTATATCCGAGCGAATTCTTGGCCCACTCGGAAATCTCGATGGCAGCGGTAGGTGCAAAAAGAGCACCAATGTTGATGGCCATATAGAAGATTGAGAAGCCAGCATCGCGCTTGGCGGAATACTGCGGATCGTCGTAGAGATTTCCCACCATCACCTGCAGGTTGCCCTTGAAGAGGCCCGTTCCGAAGCTGATGAGAATCAGCGAGATAAGCATGGCGATGAGTCCGACGGTATTGCCGCCCAAGGGGACGGACAGCAACAGATAGCCAAGGAACATGATGATGATTCCGATGGTGACCATCTTACCGAAGCCGAACTTGTCGGCCAGCCAGCCGCCGACAATGGGTAGGAAGTAGACGAGCATGAGGAAATCCCCGTAGATCTCGCCAGCCCACCCCGCATCGAGGCCGAAGTTAGCTCTTAGAAACAATGCGAAGACGGCTATCATCGTGTAGTAGCCGAATCGCTCACCTGTGTTGGCCAGTGCCAACGCGAACAGTCCTTTTGGTTGTCCTTCAAACATAGCTATTTAATTTTAGGGTTAATAGTTTTCATCAAGTCGCAGAGATATGTCAGTTTAATGACAATGTTGCCGAAGTTGGAGCGCCCGAAGTAGTCGCGCTTCGAGTTGCCGTAGATGTCGCCAAGACCATAATAGTAGCGGCCTTCGAGCATGAAATGGCCCAGACGGGGGTGGGAATACTCCAGTCCGAGGCCGGCCGCGATGCCGTAGTCGAAGCGGTGCTCGATGGCCATGGTGTCCTGAGCGACCACCTGCGAGGTGCGATCGCGGGCATTGCGCTGTTCAAGCTCAAAGTTCTGGCTGGTCTTCTCGTTGAGGAAGAAGCCTATCTGTGGGCCAGCCTGAAAGAAGAACTGGAACCCTTTGCGCTCGCGTCCCCACCCCAGCCGGGCGAAGACGGGCAGCTGTATGTAGGTCATGTCGCGCTGATAGTGCTCCACCTCGCCTGTGACGTCATTGACGACAGGCACATCGTTGATGTCGAGCTGGTTCTCCTTCCATCCGATCTGGGCGTAGTTGAGCTCGGCGACGATGGCGCAGATGCTGCTGAAGTACTTCTCCGAGGTGTAGCGGAAGGAGAGTCCGCCTGTCAGTCCGCCATGCTGGCTCTGAGGCACACGCGGTGTGAATCCGACGGTGCTGAGGACATAGCCGGCATTGACGCCTACGGCCAGCTCATTGCGGTGCTCGCCGACCTGGGCTGAAACCGACATGGCCAGCATCGCCAGGCATGCGAGGGCCCAACGGCGCAGAGAGGACGGATTAGTAATTGACGGTTTCAATGGTATGGTCAGGCTTATAATGGATAAACATGAAGGCGCGGTTCTGATGGCCGCCCTCGCCGACGCGCTCGAACTTCAGAGGCGTCTGGACAGGCTGATAGCCGAACCGGCCGGCCGCTCCGTCGAAGTTGATGCCATATTTATGTAGCCCTCTGAGGAAGAACAGGGCGTGGTCGAATCCTGTCAGCGCAAAGCGGGGCAGCGACAACATCATGTCCTGACGGAAGTTGCGGCGATATTTCTGCTGCAGCCGCTCCGTCTGGGTCGACGCCAGGTTGGTGTAGAACGTCGTTGGGATGTAGACGTTGTAGCGATAGAAATTCGTCAGCTGATACTGGTTCAGATACATCATCCACTCCGGATAGCCGAACAGGGCCAGCTGCACCTCCGGATGATGGGCAATGAGGGCGCTGAGCTTGCCGAAGGTGGCGTTGAGCTCCTGCGAGCGGGCTGTGTTGAGCACCACCACATTGGGCTTGTCCTTGACGAAGGCGTTGGCAAACTGCGTGTCGGTCGACTTCAGGCTTGTCAGGCTGTATGCCACGCCTCGCGACTCGTAGATCTTGCGCAGAGCCGTCGTGAAGGGGCCCTTGGTGCTGGTCGTGTCAGCGCAGTCGACAATGACGGGATGGCAATCCTTGAACCAGTCGGCCACCCGTCGGGCCGTCGACTCATTGAGTGTGCTCGGAGCCTGGTAGACCTGGAACATATAGGCGTTATGAGCCATCTGGGGCGCATTGATCGAGAAGGGGATCAGAAGCCGTATGTCGTGCTCGCTGATGAAATCGGACAAGGGCCCGACGAACTTGGAATAGAGGGGCCCGATGATGAGGTCGCACTTCGCGGCGGCAGGGTCGGCCAGAGTCTTGCGGATGTCGCCGTCCTCAGCCAGGTTCCATGCGTGGACGTCTACGGATATGCCTTCCTTCTTCAGCGAGTCGCAGGCCATCAGCACGCCACGATAATATTCCACCATGCGACGCCCGTCGTTGTTCTGCCTATGAAGGGGAAGCATCACGCCCAGACGTATGGCGCGGTTGCGGACGTCGCTCCGTTTGCTCGTCGGCTGAGGCTCCTGACGCACGACGACAGGCTCCTGCGGCGCTGCCGCCTGTTTGGCGGGAATATTGATGTAGCTGCCTTTCTTCAGCTTATAGTCAGGCGAGTCCATGCCTGGGTTAGCCTTCATGAGTTCTTCGACAGTGATACCGTAGTCGCGGGCGATGCCGTAGATGGTCTCTTTCTTCTTCACCTGATGGGTCGTCGCCGTCTGGGCATCCGACGGAATGGCCGTCAGAAGCATCAGCATGAGCAACAGCCACCAGCTTTTATAATGGGGTCTTATCATAAGTCATGTTTCTCGTTTTCGACCACAAAAGTACAACAAAAAAATGAAATGCGTATCATTTTTCAGTATTTTTTTGGTTTCATCATGCTTTTCACGTAGCCCTCCAAGAAATGAAGCGGCACTTCTCTGCCTTCAAAGCGGTACTTCTCTGCCCTCAAAGCGGCACTTCTCTGCCCTCAAAGCGGTCCTTTGTTTTTCGCCGTAGACACCACCCGTATGAGGGCTCCAACGTTTATTAACCTTTTTTCCGTGACAAAAGTTGTGGTATTCGGGAAAAATGAGTAACTTTGCATTTTGAATCAAATGCTGACAACTATGAGACGACTCGCAAGAATATTGACCACACTGATGGCGACAGCCTTCATCGGCCTCACTGGAGTGAAGGCTCAGACAGTGGACCCGCAGGCCTACTATGTCGACGAAAAAGGCTTCGACCAGATTTCGAGAAACATTCCTGACGGCCAGGCGCCGCTCGACGTCACCTTCCGTTCCAACCCTACCAACATGGAAGGCTATTCGCCCAGCTACGAATGGCACTTCCGCAAACTGGAGCCAAACGAGGGTTTCAGGGAGCTCTTCGTGCGCTATGAGGAGGACACGCAGTTCACCTTCAAGGAATCGGGCACGTTCAACATCGTGCAGAAGACCCGTCTGGAGCAGGACGGAACGGAGCTCGACTCTGTGACCATCGTCATCTCGATAGCCGAGAGCAAGCTCGAGTTCCCCAACGCCCTGTCGCCCAACGGCGACGGCCGCAACGACGTGCTCAAGGCCAAGGAAGGTTGGAAGAGCATTGTCAGCTTCCACGCCATCATCGTCAACCGCTGGGGGCAGAAGCTCTACGAATGGTTCGACCCTGCCGGCGAATGGGACGGCAAGTACAAGGGCCACGTCGTGAAGGACGGCGTCTACTTCCTTCAGGTGATTGCCAAGGGCGCCGACGGCAAGGAGTATCACATCCGCAAGGACATCAATCTCATCAGTGGATTTACGGAAGGAGGGTCGAACAGTGGCACAGAGCAACCCTGAAGCCAAGATCAACGTCTACGGTGCGCGCGTACATAATCTTAAAAATATAGACGTCGAGATACCGCGCCAGTCGCTCACCGTCATCACCGGACTGAGCGGAAGCGGCAAGTCGTCGCTCGCCTTCGACACCATCTTTGCCGAAGGACAGCGCCGATATATCGAGACTTTCTCTGCCTACGCACGCAACTTCCTGGGCGGCATGGAGCGCCCTGACGTAGACAAGATCACGGGGCTCTCGCCCGTCATCAGCATCGAGCAGAAGACCACCAACAAGAATCCGCGCTCGACGGTCGGCACGACGACTGAGGTCTACGACTACATGCGTCTGCTCTTCGCACGAGCCGGACGGGCCTACAGCTACATGACGGGCGAGCCGATGGTGAAATACACTGAGGAGCGCGTCGTCGAGATGATACAGAGCGACTACGTAGGCCGCAAGATCCTGATCCTGGCGCCCCTCGTGCGCAGCCGCAAAGGCCACTATCGCGAGCTCTTCGAGTCGATGCGGCGCAAGGGCTACCTGACCATGCGCGTCGACGGCGAGATTGTCGAGATCACGCGCGGCATGAAGGTCGACCGCTACAAGAACCACAACATCGAGGTGGTCGTCGACAAGATGATACCTACGGGCGAGGCTTCGGAACGGCTGAAGAAGTCGGTAGGCATCGCCATGAAGCAGGGCGAAGGTCTCATCATGATTCTCGACCAAGAGACGGGCGAGGTGAAGCATTTCTCACGACGGCTGATGTGCCCCACCACTGGCATCTCCTATAGCGACCCCGCACCCAACAACTTCTCGTTCAACTCGCCGCAGGGGGCCTGTCCGCGATGCAAGGGCCTCGGAATCATCAACGAGATCGACCTCAGCAAAGTTATGCCTGATCGCCGTCTGAGCATACATGACGGTGGAATCATTCCTTTAGGCAAATACAAGAACCAGCTGATTTTCTGGGAGATAGACACCATACTAAAGAAGTACGAGTGTACGCTCAAGACGCCTATTGAGGAACTGCCCGACGAGGCGATGACTGAGATACTCTATGGGTCGCTTGAGAACGTGCGCATCGACAAAGAGGTGGTGCACACGTCGACTGACTATTTCGTCAGTTTCGACGGCATCATCAAATACCTCCGCGACGTGATGGAACGCGACGAGAGCAGCAACGGCCAGAAATGGGCCGACCAGTTCATGGCCGAATGTGAATGTCCTGAATGCCACGGACAAAGGCTCAACCGCGAGGCCCTGAGCTACAAGATCTGGGACAAGAACATCGCTGAGCTCTCAGCAATGGACATCTCGGAGCTGCGCCAGTGGATCGACGAGGCAGAACAGCATCTCGACAGCCAGCAAGCGCAGATTGCCGCTGAGATTCTCAAGGAGATCCGCACACGCCTCGACTTCCTGCTCGAAGTGGGACTCGACTATCTGTCGCTGGGCCGCCAGTCGGCCTCGCTGTCAGGCGGCGAGAGCCAGCGCATCCGGCTGGCCACCCAGATCGGCTCGCAGCTGGTCAACGTGCTCTACATCCTCGACGAGCCCAGCATCGGACTGCACCAGCGCGACAACGAGCGACTCATCCACTCGCTCAAGGAGCTGCGCGACCTGGGCAACACGGTCATCGTCGTCGAGCACGACCGCGACATGATGCTGGCCGCCGACTATATCATCGACATTGGCCCGCGGGCAGGACGCAAGGGCGGGGAAGTCGTCTTCCAAGGCACCCCTAAGGACATGCTCAAGACGGACACCATCACCGCCCAGTATCTCAACGGTTCAGTGATCTGTGGCACTGCCACAGATACCCCCCGCCGCAAAGGCAACGGCCACGCCATCACCATCCGAGGTGCCTCAGGCAACAACCTCAAGCACATCGACGCCACCTTCCCCCTGGGCGAGCTCATCGTCGTAACAGGCGTCAGCGGATCTGGCAAGTCAACCCTCATCAACGAAACGCTCCAGCCAATCCTCTCGCAACACTTCTACCGCTCGCTGAAGCGGCCCATGCCCTATGACGCCGTCGAGGGGCTCGAATATATAGATAAGGTGGTCAACGTCGACCAATCGCCACTCGGACGTACGCCCCGCTCCAATCCAGCCACGTATACGGGCGTCTTCTCCGACATCCGCTCGCTCTTCGTCAATCTGCCTGAAGCCAAAATCCGCGGCTACAAGCCCGGACGCTTCTCGTTCAACGTCAAGGGCGGACGATGCGAGACCTGCGGCGGCAATGGCTATAAGACCATTGAGATGAACTTCCTGCCTGACATCCAGGTGCCATGCGAGGAATGCCACGGCAAACGCTATAACCGCGAGACGCTCGAGGTGCGCTACAAGGGCAAATCCATTGCCGACGTGCTCGACATGACGATCAATCAGGCCGTCGAGTTCTTTGAGAACGTGCCTGACATCCTGCGAAAGATCAAGACCATCCAGGAGGTCGGACTCGGCTATATCAAGCTCGGGCAGCCTTCAACCACCCTCAGTGGCGGCGAGAGCCAGCGCGTCAAGCTCGCCACAGAACTGTCGAAGCGCGACACTGGCAAGACGCTCTATATCCTCGACGAGCCCACCACAGGACTCCATTTCGAGGACATCCGCATCCTGATGCAGGTCCTGCAAAAGCTGGTCGACCGCGGCAATACCGTGATCATCATCGAGCACAACATGGACGTCATCTGCCAAGCTGACCACATCATCGACATGGGGCCGGAAGGCGGACGGCACGGCGGAACCATTCTCAGCACAGGTACGCCCGAGGAAGTGGCAAAGAGCAAAAAAGGCTATACACCGCGTTTCCTGCGCGAAGAACTAAAGAGGAATATGAAAAAATAGTTAATTGTGGGGCCGTTTTGCCAACTCGGCTTTGCAATTCAAATATTTTGTTGTACCTTTGCAGATGTTTTAAAACAAATCCAGCAAAGAATGGAAGCTTTTTTCAGGACACACCGCTATTTGGTAGAGCATACTAATGCCCCAGTCCGTCGCAACCTTATGGACGAGATCGACTGGAGCGACCGCTTGATAGGCATCAAGGGAACGCGCGGTGTGGGAAAGACAACCTTCCTTCTGCAATATGCCAAGGAGAATTTCGATACGAACGACCGCCAATGCCTCTACATCAACATGAACAACTTCTACTTCCAGGGGCGCGGCATTGCAGACTTTGCAGGCGAATTCTATCACAAAGGCGGCCGAGTGCTGCTCATCGACCAAGTGTTCAAGCAGCCCAACTGGTCGCGTGAGCTGCGCCGATGCTACGACGAGCACCCTGGACTGAAGATTGTCTTCACCGGTTCAAGCGTCATGCGGCTGAAGGAGGAGAATCCTGAACTCAACGGCATCGTCAAGTCCTACAACCTGCGCGGATTCTCTTTCCGCGAGTTTGTCAACCTGCTGACGGGCAACGACTTCCATGCCTATTCGCTTGAGGAGATCCTCACCGACCATGAGCACATCGTCAAGCAAATTCTTCCAAAGGTCTCACCAAGCCGATTCTTTCAGGATTACATCCACCACGGTTTCTATCCTTTCTTCCAGGAACATCGCAACTACTCAGAGAATCTGCTCAAGACCATGAACATGATGACGGAGATGGACATCCTGATCATCAAGCAGATTGAGGTCAATTTTCTCACAAAGATTAAGAAGCTGTTCTATCAGCTGGCTGAAGAGGGCCCCAAGGCGCCCAACGTCTCACAGCTGGCACTGGACATCGAGACGAGCCGGGCCACAGTGATGAACTACATCAAATATCTGACTGACGCCCGACTGATCAACATGATCTACCCTATCGGCGAGGAATTCCCGAAGAAGCCCTCGAAGGTGATGCTCCACAACTCGAACCTGCTCTACGCTATCTACCCCATCCATGTGGAGAAACAGACGGCCATGGAGACCTTCTTCGTCAATTCCCTATGGAAAGACCATAAGGTCAACCAGTCGCCACGCGAGCAGTTTTACATCGTCGACGAACACCTCAAGTTCCGCATCTGCGACGCCACTGCGGCCAATAAAACAAGGTATTCACCTGACACGATCTATGCCCGATACAACACCGAGGTAGGAAAAGAAAACCTCATACCCCTGTGGCTGTTAGGCTTTCTCTATTGAACACATCAAATTTAAGGTATTATACATTTTACTAAACAAAACAAATGGCAAAAGAAAAGAAATTTATCACCTGTGATGGTAACGAGGCTGCGGCTCACGTGAGCTATATGTTCTCGGAGGTAGCCGCTATCTACCCCATCACCCCGAGCTCGCCTATGGCCGAGCACGTTGACGAGTGGGCTGCCCGCGGTCGCAAGAACCTGTGGGGGCAGACCGTAACTGTGCAGGAGATGCAGTCGGAGGCTGGTGCTGCCGGAGCCGTTCACGGTTCGCTGCAGGCTGGTGCCCTGACCACCACCTTCACCGCTTCGCAGGGTCTGCTGCTCATGATTCCTAACATGTACAAGATTGCCGGTGAGCTCATCCCCTGCGTGTTCGACGTTTCGGCCCGTACGCTGGCCAGCCACTCGCTGTGTATCTTCGGCGACCACCAGGACGTGATGGCTTGCCGCCAGACTGGTTTCGCCATGCTCTGCGAAGGCTCTGTGCAGGAGGTTATGGATATGACCGCCGCTGCTCACCTGGCATCGCTCGAGACCTGCGTGCCGTTCGTCAACTTCTTCGACGGCTTCCGCACCTCTCACGAGTATCACAAGATCGAGCTGCTCGACCAGGAGGATATCCGTCCGCTGGTTAAGGAAGAGTACATCAAGCGCTTCCGCGACCGTGCCATGTCGCCTGAGCGTCCTATCACCCGCGGTACCGCTGAGAACCCCGAGACGTTCTTCACTCACCGTGAGGCTTGCAACCCCTACTACGATGCAGTGCCCGAGGTGGTTGAGAAGTATCTGGGCGAGCTCTCGAAGATTACCGGTCGTGAGTATCACCTGTTCTCTTATTACGGAGCCGAGGATGCCGACCGCATGATCATCCTCATGGGTTCGGCCACTGATGCTGCTCGCGAGGCCATCGACTACCTGAACGCCAACGGCCAGAAGGTGGGTATGATCTCTGTCCACCTCTATCGTCCCTTCTCAGTGAAGCACCTGCTCGCTGCTGTTCCCAAGACGGTGAAGAAGATTGCCGTCCTCGACCGCACCAAGGAGCCCGGTGCCAACGGCGAGCCTCTGTATCTCGACGTGAAGGACGCCTTCTACGACGTAGAGAATCGTCCTCTCATCGTTGGCGGCCGCTATGGTCTCGGCTCTCACGACACCACTCCCGCTCAGATCATCTCGGTGTTCAACAACCTCGCTATGCCCGAGCCCAAGAACCACTTCACCATTGGTATCGTCGACGACGTCACCTTCACCTCGCTGCCCGAGGTTGAGGAAATCGCTCTCGGCGGTGCAGGCATGTTCCAGGCTAAGTTCTATGGTCTGGGTGCTGACGGTACCGTTGGTGCCAACAAGAACAGTGTCAAGATCATTGGCGACAACACTGACAAGTACTGCCAGGCTTACTTCTCTTACGACTCAAAGAAGTCGGGCGGTTTCACCTGCTCGCACCTGCGCTTCGGCGATACGCCCATCCGCTCTACCTATCTGGTGACCACGCCTAACTTCGTGGCTTGCCACGTGCAGGCTTACCTCCACATGTACGACGTCACCCGTGGCCTGCAGAAGAACGGCACGTTCCTGCTCAACACCATCTTCGACGACGCCGAGCTGGAGAAGTTCATGCCAAACAAGGTGAAGCGCTATTTCGCACAGAACAACATCACCGTCTATACCATCAACGCCACCAAGATTGCACAGGAGATTGGCCTGGGCAACCGCACCAACACCATCCTGCAGTCGGCCTTCTTCCGCATCACCGAGGTGATCCCCGTAGAGCTGGCTGTCGAGAAGATGAAGGCAGCTGCCCTGAAGTCTTACGGTGCCAAGGGTCAGGACGTGGTTGACAAGAACTACGCTGCTATCGACCGTGGTGGCGAGTACAAGAAGTTTGAGGTGAAGGCCGAGTGGGCTAACCTCGCCGACGACGCTGAGAAGCAGGACGACGCTCCCGCATTCGTCAAGGAGCTCGTCCGCCCCATCAACGCACAGGCCGGCGACCTGCTGAAGGTCAGCGACTTCGTGAAGCACGGCACCGTCGACGGTTCTTGGGAGGTTGGCACTGCTGCCTACGAGAAGCGCGGCGTCGAGGCCTTCGTCCCCCTGTGGAACAAGGACAACTGTATCCAGTGCAACCAGTGTGCCTACATCTGTCCTCACGCTGCCATCCGTCCGTTCGTCCTCACTGACGACGAGCTGGCTCAGTTCGACGGTCTGGAGACCCTCGAGATGAAGGCTCCCGCCGCCATGAAGGGCATGCATTTCGTCATCGAGCCTTCAGTCCTCGACTGTCTGGGTTGCGGCAACTGCGCTGACATCTGCCCGGGCAACCCGAAGCTGGGCAAGGCCCTCACGATGGTTCCCTTCAACCCCGATGCAGAGGATATGAAGAAGATGGCTGCCGACTGGGACAAGCTGGTGAAGGTTCCCTCGAAGCAGCACCTCGTCGACATCCGCTCGAACGTCAAGAACTCGCAGTTCGCTCAGCCGCTGTTTGAGTTCTCGGGCGCTTGCTCGGGTTGCGGTGAGACGCCGTATGTCAAGCTGATTTCTCAGCTCTTCGGCGACCGCCAGATGATTGCCAACGCTACCGGTTGCTCATCTATCTACTCTGCCTCTATCCCCTCTACGCCTTACACCAAGAACGAGAAGGGTCAGGGCCCATGCTTCAACAACTCCCTGTTCGAGGACTTCTGCGAGTTCGGTCTCGGCATGCAGCTCGGCCACAAGAAGATGCGCGGCGTGCTGCGCGAGAAGGCTGAAGAGCTGGTCAAGACCACTGCCTTCGACTGGATGCGCGAGGCCACACAGAAGTGGCTCGACACCTACGATGACTCCGCCGCCAACCGTCTGGCTACCGACGAGTTTATCGCAGCTCTCGAGAAGGCCATCCTGCCCATCGACGGTGCCATTGAGTTCTGGCAGGGCAAGGGCATCGAGCTGTATGGTGCCGAGGTGGCCGCACAGAAACTGAAGGAGGCCCAGGAGGCCAAGGCTGCCGGCAGCCCCATCTGCCCCTGCCGCGGCTGCGCACTCGAAAGTCAGCTCCTCGAAGGCAAGGCACATCTGGCCAAGCGTTCACAGTGGATCATCGGTGGTGACGGTGCTTCTTACGACATCGGCTACGGCGGTCTCGACCACGTCATCGCATCTGGCGAGGACGTCAACATCCTCGTGCTCGATACTGAGGTTTACTCGAACACTGGTGGTCAGGCCTCTAAGGCTACGCCGCTCGGCGCTATCGCTCAGTTCGCTGCACAGGGTAAGCGCATCCGCAAGAAGGACCTCGGCATGATTGCCACCACCTACGGCTACGTCTATGTCGCCCAGATCGCCATGGGCGCCGACCACGCTCAGACCCTCAAAGCCATCCGCGAGGCCGAGGCATGGCACGGACCCAGCATCATCATCGCCTACGCTCCCTGTATCAACCACGGTCTGAAGGCCAAGGGCGGTATGGGCAAGAGCCAGGCCGAGGAGAAGAAGGCCGTCGAGTGCGGCTACTGGCACCTGTGGCGCTACAATCCCGCTCTGGCCGAGGAAGGCAAGAACCCGTTCACCCTCGACTCCAAGGAGCCGAACTGGGCTAACTTCCACGACTTCCTCCTCGGCGAGGTCCGCTACCTCTCCGTCAAGAAGGCTTATCCCGACGAGGCCGAGGAGCTCTTCGCCGAGGCCCAGAAGATGGCCCAGCTGCGCTACAAGACCTACGTCCGCAAGACGCAGGAGGACTGGAGCCAGGAGTAAGCAGCATTTTTGAATGATTCTATCGAAATCCATTTATAGCAGGTGGCGCATCCAATAAGGTGCGCCACTTGTTTTTATAGGCATATCGGCATGGCCATCAAGGAACTTCGGCTGATCACGCATAGCAAGACTTGATCAGATCTAAAGGACCGCTGTGCGAAAGACACAACGGCGCTTCGCCATGCTTAAAGGACCGCTGTGTGCATGACACAGCGGCACTTCTCTGGTGACGAAACGGTCCTTTTCTTTGCCATCCGGATCCGTTTGTAATGTTTTATGCCATCCCCATTCTACATCGACGAAGCCCATCCGAGCAACGACGCATTCCAGTTTTTGTCCACTTTGCCCAATTTCCGCAAAAACGCGTTATATATTTTTAACAAATAAAATTAAATAAAAACCATTGCAATCTCGTTATTTTTTTGTAAATTTGCAGCGCAAATAAGGGATTTTATACGTATAAGCCTAATTTTCAGGCGGTTAAATTGTTTTTAAGGAAGTTAAGATGAGACAACTGAAGATTCAAAAGAGTATTACTAATCGTTCAAGTGAGGCTCTCGACAAGTATTTGGTCGAGATAGGTCGTGCGCCGCTTATCAGCATCGATGAGGAGATCGAGCTGGCACAGCAGATACGCAAAGGAGGCCCTGCAGGTGAGCGTGCGAAGGACAAGTTGGTGACAGCCAACCTGCGCTTTGTCGTGTCCGTGGCCAAGCAGTATCAGCATCAGGGTCTGACGCTGACCGACCTGATTGACGAAGGTAATATCGGTCTGATCAAGGCAGCTCAGAAGTTCGACGAGACCCGCGGCTTCAAGTTCATCTCGTATGCCGTCTGGTGGATTCGCCAGTCGATTCTTCAGGCCATAGCCGAACAGAGCCGCATTGTCCGGCTGCCGCTGAATCAGGTGGGCTCACTCAATAAGATTAGCCATGAGATCAACAAGTTCGAGCAGGAGAACCAGCGCCACCCGTCAGTGAGCGAGCTGGCCGAGATGACGGACATGGACGAGGAGAAGATCGGCCAGTCGATGCAGGCCGACAGCCACCACGTGTCGATCGACGCACCGTTCCAGGACGGCGAGGACAACTGCATGCTCGACGTGATGGCCTCAGGCGACGACTCGCGTACGGACCGCCACGTCGACCACGAATCGATGGCCCAGGAGCTCAACACGGTTCTGAACAAGGTGCTGAAGGAGCGCGAGATCACCATCATCCGCGAATGCTTCGGAATAGGCTGCCATGAGAAAGGTCTGGAGGAGATTGGCGACCAGCTGGGACTGACCCGCGAGCGTGTCCGCCAGATTCGCGAGAAGAGCATCGCCAAGCTTCGCGACTCGGGCAACGCCAAGATCCTGATGAAATATCTCGGATAAGGAATTGAATAACTTTTAACACAATATTGGAGCCACAGATTTGTTGGTTCCAATTTTTTTTGTAACTTTGCGCCTATGAAAACAATCGGGCTGATAATCCTTTTGATGTTGGGCATGACGACAGCCGCCAAGGCTGCCGAAAGGCTCGACACGCTCGTGCTTCAGCGCATCTTCAGCTATCAGAAGCGCATGGCAGCCGAGGGCGTCGAGGGATTCCAGTCGAATGTTTACATCAAGCATCTCTATGAGACTCAGAAGCGCAACGCCACGCTGTGGGCCATTCCCTCGATGTATGCCATCGCCAAGGGACAGCGCCAGTTTGTCAGCGAACAATACAGCCGCTTCACCTTCCGCAACGTCGACGACTACGAGAACCGCCGCCAGGTCTACTACACCACCATTCCCCGCCATCGACGCACGATGCCCGTGCTACTGGAATTCCTGACGCCTAACCTCTACGACGCCACCATCTACGGCGACCATATCCTCTCGCCCTTCAACCGCAGCAACCGCACGTTCTATCGCTATCGTGTCAGCGACCTCTCAGGCGGACTGGCGCGCGTCTACTTCCGTCCACGATTCGTACGCAATACGCAGTTGGTGGCCGGACAGGCGCTTGTGGAGATTTCGACTGGGAGGATCATTCAGGTAGAGCTGAACGGCGAGTTCGACATGATCCGCTTTCAGTCGCGATCGATGCAGGGCTTTCGCGGCGCCCGCTCGCTGCTGCCCAGACTGAACGAGACGGACATTGAGTTCAAGTTTCTTGGCAATCACATCACGTCGCACTTCGAAGCCGTCTTCGACTGCCCCATCACCCTGCCTGACACGCTCAGCGTCAAGGGCAACCGCCAGTTGATCGACTCTGTGCGCCCCATCAGCCTCTCCAGCCGTGAACAGGCCATCTATGACTACTACGACTCTATTCACCGCCCACAGCCCGTCGACTCGGCCGCCTTGCTCCAGGCCCTCAATGACACGACGCCTCCCCCACCCCGTCGCCACGACTACCTGAAGGAGATCGGATGGGACCTCATTGGCGAGAACCTCATCCGAAGCCTACGCGCTCAATCGGAGAACGGCTATGTGAAGCTGTCGCCCATCATCAACCCCCAATACCTGAGCTACAGCCATCGCAAGGGATTCTCTTACAAGCTGAAGCTGGGTGCGCAATACAACTTCAGCGAGCGGACAAGCCTCAGATTCAACCCCACGGTCGGCTACAACTTCAAGATCCGCAAGTTCTACTTCAATGCCCCCATCCGCCTCACCTTCGACCCAGAGCACGACGGACATGCCGACATCGTATGGGGTAACGGCAACCGCATCGGAAACTCCACAGTCGTCGACGAGATCATAGCCGAACAGGGGGGCAGCGACGAAGGGCTCGACGGCAAGGACCTCGACCTGTTCGATGACCTCCACCTCCGCGTGACGGGCAACTATCGTCCGCTTTCTTGGCTGAGCCTGGAGACGGGTCTCGTCTTCCACAGGCGCCAGTCAGCCAACAAGGCCGCCATGATCCAGTACGGAAAGCCGACGGAGTATCGTTCACTCGCCCCCATGCTCTCAGTGAAGATCCGTCCATGGGCGAGGGCGCCCTTGTTCAGCATCGACTACGAGCGAGGCCTCAGGGGCAGGAACATCGACCTCGCCTATGAGCGATGGGAGGCTGACGCATCGTTGAAGTATCGCATGACGCGCATGCAGACGCTCAACCTGCGGGTCGGCGGAGGCATCTACACCCGCAAGGACAAGAACTACTTCATGGACTTCTCGAACTTCCGCGACGAGAACCTGCCTGAGGGATGGGACGACGACTGGTCGGGCAATTTCCAGCTGCTGTCGTCGCGACTCTACAACTCCTCGAAATACTATCTGCGCGGCAACGTCAGCTATGAGTCGCCCCTGCTGCTCTTCTCGCTCGTCCCTGTCGTGGGGCGCTACGTGGAACGCGAGCGGGCCTACGTCAGCGCACTCAGCATCGCCCACACTCGCCTCTATACGGAATGGGGCTACGGCTTCACCTGCCGCTATTTCTCAATGGGATTCTTCGCCAGTTTCTTCAATCTGAAGTATGAGGAGATTGGCGCCAAGTTCACTTTCGAGCTGTTCCGTCGCTGGTGAACGATGACATCATAACAATGAAGCGTGAAATTATGAATAAAGAACTGATAGTCTATAAAGCCAGTGCAGGAAGCGGCAAGACCTTCACCCTGGCTACTGAATACATCAAGCTGCTTGTGGAGGATCCGCAGAGCTACAGACAGACGCTGGCCGTCACCTTCACCAACAAAGCGACTGAGGAGATGAAGATGCGCATTCTCAGCCAGCTGTATGGCATCTGGAAGCAGCTGCCCGAGTCGAGCGGCTATGCACGGAAAGTGGAGAGTGAGCTCGGAGCTACGCCCGAGTTCGTCAGCGAACGGGCAGGCCAAGCGCTGCACAACCTGCTCCACAACTACAGCTACTTCCGAGTTGAGACCATCGACTCGTTCTTCCAGAGTGTGCTCCGCAATCTGGCCCGCGAACTGGAGTTGACAGCCAACCTTCGCGTGGGGCTCAACGACTCACAGGTCGAGGAGCTGGCCGTCGATCAGCTCATCGACGACTTGACGCCCACCGACCCCGTCTTGCAATGGCTCATGCGCTATATCATGGACACCATCGGCGACGACCGTTCGTGGAATGTCATCAGCCAGATCAAGCGCTTCGGCCAGACCATCTTCCGCGACTTCTACAAGCAAGAGCGCCATGAACTGGAGCGCGTCTTCAGCGACCCAGGATTCTTTGAGCGCTACACTAAAGAATTAAAAAAGGTACGCGCGCAAGCCGCAGAGCGCATGAAGGGGATAGCCGATTCGTTCTTCTCTGAGCTCGAAAGCGCTGGATTTATTGTTGAGGACCTTTCCTACGGACGCTCGGGCGTGGCCAGTCTCTTCCTGAAGATGCGCGACGGCAAGTTCGACGAGAGCATCGTCGGCAAGCGCGTTCTTGAGTGCGTCGGACAGCCTGAGCGATGGTACAAGAAGACGTTCCCCCGCCGTGTTGAGCTTCACGAGTTGGCCGCAGGCGTCCTGGACGACATTCTGCGCACAGCCCTGGACGAGCGTCCCCGCCAATGGCAACTCTATCAGAGTGCCGAGCTCTCGCTGCGCCACCTCTCGAAAGTGCGTCTGCTGGGCAGTATCGAGCATCGCGTACGCCAATTGAACGACGACGCCAACCGCTTCCTCCTCAGCGACACGCAGCAGCTTCTCCACGAACTCATCGAAGGCTCTGACTCGCCCTTCATCTTCGAGAAGATCGGCACACAGCTGGAGCATATCATGATTGATGAATTCCAGGACACGTCGACCGTACAATGGCAGAACTTCAAGGTGCTCCTTGAAGAGACCATGAGCCACGAGAACACAGAAAACCTCATCGTTGGCGACGTCAAGCAGAGCATCTACCGCTGGCGATCAGGCGACTGGCGACTGCTGGCCGGCATCAAGCAGCAGTTTGCCAATGCCGACAGTCAGATTGATGTACGAACGCTGGCAGTCAACTATCGTTCAGCTCGCCGCGTGGTGGAGTTCAATAACGTGTTCTTCAGACTTGCAGCCGATGCAGAAGACGTCAAGGCCTACGACGACGTGGAGCAGGAACTGCCAAAGGACAAGCCCGACGAGGGACTTGTCTGCGTCGCCCTCCTGGCCTCAACAGGCGACTATCAGGAGGCCACCCTCCGCAGAATGGCAGAAGACATCAGCCGTCTGACAGAACAGGGCACTCCAGCCACCGACATCGCCATCCTGCTTCGATATAATGCCAACATCCCCGTCGTTGCCAATTACCTCTCGGAGGTCATGCCCCACGTGCCAGTCGTCAGCGACGAGGCGTTTAGGCTCGATGCATCGCCCGCCGTGATGACAATCGTCCAGGCGCTCCGTTATCTGACACACCCCGATGACGTCATCGCCCGCGCCTACCTCAGCAAGATGCTCACAGGACAGCTCGACTCCGACATGCCAGAGGACTTCACCCCCGACCTGCTGCGCCTGCCACTCTATGAACTCTCAGAGCGGTTGTCACTGATGTTCCGTCTTGACCGCATGGAGGGTCAGAGCGCCTATCTTTGCGCCTTCTATGACCAGATTGCCACCTTTGTCAACGACGTCACTACAGACGTCAGCGCCTTCCTCCGCGAATGGGACGAGACCTTCTGTTCCAAAACCATCCAAAGTCCTGAGCTTAACGGCATCCGCATCGTCTCAATCCATAAGTCTAAGGGTCTGGAGTTCCCCCATGTCTTCATCCCGTTCTGCGACTGGCGTATGGAGCACGCTGACATCCTCTGGTGCAAGCCAAAGGAGGCACCGTTCAACCAGCTGCCTGTCGTGCCCGTCGACTATTCACAGAAAGGCATGGCTGGCACCATCTATCAAGCCGACTACGACGAGGAGCACCTGCAGACGACGGTCGACAACCTGAACCTCCTCTACGTGGCCTTCACCAGGGCGTCACGTTCGCTGCATGTCTATGGAAAACGAGGGGGCAAGTCGACGCGCTCAGCCATCATCGAGACGGTCATGCCGCAGGTAGCCGATGAGCTGAATGCCGTCGTCACAGGCGATGCTGATGCCGAAGCCACACTCGAACTGACCTATGGCGCCGACGCCAATCCCCATCATCACCAGGAGAAGCCAAAGGCATCTATTTCCGACAACCCGTTCCTCACGCCGTCCTCGCCACGCAAGGTGCCCATTCTCTCGTTTAGTCAGAAAGTAGAGTTCAAACAAAGCAACAAGAGTCGCGACTTCGCCAGTCCCGATGCCGACGACGAAGAGGCGCGCCAGAAAAACTACATCCAGCTGGGCAGCGTCCTCCATGAAGTATTCTCTTCCATCGCCACCACTGACGACATCGAGCAGGCCCTGCGCCGGCTTGAACTGGAAGGCATCATCTACGACGCCGACATCACTCGTCCGCGCATTGAGGACATGATCCGCAAGCGTCTCTCGGATGATCGTGTGGCAGAATGGTTCAGCCCACACTGGCAACTCTACAACGAGTGCACCATACTCAACGTCGACCCTTCGTCAGGCCGTGTCTACGAGCGCCGGCCTGACCGCGTGATGACTGACGGCAACATGACCATTGTGGTCGACTTCAAGTTCGGACGTGAACGTGAAAAGTATCATACCCAAGTGCGTGAATACATGAAACTGCTGAATGACATTTCCTTCCCACAAGTGAAAGGCTATCTATGGTTCGTATATTCTAACCAAATCATCGAAGTGAAAGAATGAAAACCTTTTTAGAATATGTAGCCGAGGACATCCTCAGCAAGTACGGCACCAATCTCGCACGCGTAGCCGTTGTCTTTCCCAACAAGCGCGCTTCGCTCTTCATGAACGAGCATCTGGTACGCCTGGCAGGAGGTCCTATATGGAGCCCCGCCTATATCACTATCAGCGACCTTTTCCGACGCCACTCCAACCTGAGCGTTGCCGACCCCATCAAACTTGTAAGCGACTTGCACAAGAGCTTCACTGCCGTCACCGCTATCGACGAGACGCTCGATCACTTCTACGGATGGGGACAGGTGCTGCTGGCTGACTTCGACGACATCGACAAGAATATGGCTGAGGCCGACAAGGTGTTTGCCAACCTTGGGGCTCTGCATGAGCTCGACGACGTCAGCTATCTCTCTGACAACCAGCGCGAGGTCATACGCCATTTCTTCAGCAATTTTTCCGAGGAGCACAACTCCGTACTCAAAGAGCGGTTCTTGCGTCTTTGGTCTCACATGGGCGACATCTACATCGACTTTAACAGTCGCCTTCGCACGCAGCAGCTGGCCTACGAGGGAGCGCTGTATCGCGAGGTGGTTCAGCGTGAGGAGATCGACTTTGAATATGATGTCTATCTGTTCGTAGGATTCAACCTCCTGCAACGCGTCGAGCAACGTCTTTTCACAACCCTTCAACGCCAAGGCAAGGCCCACTTCTACTGGGACTTCGATCACTACTATATGAAAGGGAACGAAGCCGGTCACTACATCAGCCAATACCTTACCGACTTCCCCAATGAACTCGACACGTCTGACGATCAGATATATGGTCGTTTCTCTCAGCCGAAGCATCTTACCTATATCGCCGCGCCTACAGAGAACATTCAAGCTCGCTATGCCAGCACTTGGCTTCAGGAAGGCAATCGCATTGCGGACGGACGCCAGACGGCCATCGTCATGTGCAATGAGAACCTGCTCCAGACGCTGGTGCATTGTCTGCCCGACGAGGTCAGCAAAGTGAACGTCACAACGGGTTACCCTCTGTCGCAAACGCCCGTTGCCGCCTTCATCACTCATCTCATCGATCTTCGCACCAATGGCTACGACCGCCATCGCCATCGGTTCCGTCTGCACCACGTGAACGCGGTGCTCCGTCATAGCTACACGACGTTCGTCAGCGACAAGGCCAGCAATCTCACCAGAAGCCTGAACGACCAAAAGATCTACTATCCGACTCATGAGCAACTCATCGTCGACGAAGGCACCGCTCTGCTTTTCCGCCCAGTGGATGACATGTTCTTCAACTCTGAGTTGTTGCGATGGCTGTGCGATGTACTCCAGCGGACAGCCCGTCAAGCCGTCACCACCGATCCGCTCTTCCAAGAGTCGGTCTTCAGAGCCTATACGCTTATCAACCGACTGCTGGCTCTCATCGATGCGGGCGACCTCAACGTCGACGTCATCACCCTTCAGCGACTCATCGGGCAGCTTTTGATTTCCACGTCGATTCCCTTCCACGGCGAGCCAGCTGAGGGGCTCCAGGTTATGGGCGTGCTCGAGACGCGCAATATAGACTTCCGCCACGTGCTGCTGCTCTCATGCAACGAGGGCAACATGCCACGAGGCATCAACGACACGTCGTTCATCCCATATAGCATACGAAAGGCTCACGGACTGACCACCATGGACCATAAGGTGGCCATCTACAGCTATTACTTCCACAGGCTTCTGCAACGTGCTGACGATGTGACCATCACCTACAACAACGCGACGACTGACGGTCAGCGAAGCGAGATGAGCCGATTCTTGCTCCAGCTCATGGTAGAGAGCTCTCACCACATCAGCTTCGAAACGCTCCAAGCCTCGCAAACTTATCATCCCTTCAACCCGCCAACCATAGTCAAGACGTCAGAGGTGATGGACACGTTGAAGAAGCGATTCGCCATCGAAGCCAATCCCGACTCGAAGCACCCACTCCTCACTCCTACGGCCATTAACAGCTATCAGCGATGCCCGTTGCGCTTCTACTATATCTACGTGAAGAACCTCCGCGAACCAGACATCAACGATGAGGACGAAATCGACAACCGCATCTTCGGCAACATCTTCCATGAAGCAGCGCGCATTATCTACCAGAAGTTCATCAAAAGAAGCGGTCACGTCCTGAAGAGCGACATTGAGGAACTGCTGCGGATAAAGGTGGACATCGAACGGGCCGTCGATCAGGCCTTCCGCACCGAACTCTTCATGATTCGTGATCCGAAGGTTCGCTTCCGCATGGAGCTCAACGGACTGCAGATCATTAACCGCGAGGTTATCATCCATTATCTGCGACAGTTGCTCCAGATTGATAGCCAGCTCGCGCCGTTCGCCATCCTTGACCTTGAGGGCGAGGTGGTCACTCAGCTGACGACGCCCCACTTGTCGACAACCATCGGCGGACGTATCGACCGTCTCGATCAGGTGAACGACGGCTCTGGTGCACGAATCCGCGTCATCGACTACAAGACAGGCGGCGGACGCATCACGCCCTTGGCCGATGTTGAAGCCATCTTCAGTCAGGACAGTCTCGCGAAACATAGCGATTACTACCTGCAGACGTTCCTCTATGCCTCCATCGTCCGCGACGATCATCCAGCCATGCCCGTCTCGCCAGCCTTGCTCTTCATCCAGCATGCCCGAGGGGACGACTACGATCCGACGCTCGTTTTGGGGAAGGACATCGTCGTCGACATCGCCACGCATCAAGATATGTTCAACGAAAAACTACGCCAGACCGTCGACCTCATGTTCAACCCTGACGTAGCTTTCGCGCCTACAGACGACCGCAGCCGCTGTCAGACGTGCCCTTACTATAACCTCTGCAATTAGGGCGTCACTCTGATCCAGTCGGCTTCCACCCAGCCGCGGTCGTTCTTCGGCGAGGCATCGACAGCCACGAATCCGAACTTTGCGCCGATCCACTTGCCTTCCTTCATCTTGAAGGGCTCACCGCAGGGAGTGAACTTCTTGCCGTTTTGGCTATAGGCAAAGTGGAGCATGCTGTTGTCGACCTCCAGCCTCAGATAGATGTCTTCATGCTTGGCCGGCTTGTAGTCGATAGGATCTTCTGCCGTCGGCTTCAGCGTCGCCAGGAGCGTCGCGGTGTGCTTCTTGCCTTTATCGGCCTGGTGGCAGGTGAGCTGTAGCAGTTGGAACTCATTGCCGACGCGCTTCACGACCAATGCCGAATAGTCGAGCCCCATCATGATGAGTCCTCCCATCTGTCCGTCGGCCTTTGCCGTCATGCGGATCTTGGCCGTGGCCTTAAACTTATCGGCGGGCGTCTTTTGGAGCAACATGTTGGGCACGTTCCAAAGCGTCTCATCGACCTCCTCCGACTGATGGGTGTAGACGCGCATCGTGCCAAAGGCCGTCGGCATGCCGAAGGTCTCGCTGTAGTTAGCATGCCATTGCCACTGTTTGCCGAGTGTGGGTACGCTGAACTCATCGCTCTCAACAGGATTCATGATCACATCAGACGAAGAGCGGGGCTTCTTGTAGGTCAACACCGGCTCACCCTTCTTGCCCATCACAGGCCATCCCGACGACCAGTCGACCGGCTGTAGGTGCACCACGCGGCCGTAAGCTTCCTTATCCTGGAAATGCAGGAACCAGTCTTCGCCATACTTCGTGTGAACCCAGCCGCCCTGATGAGGACCGTTGACGTTCGATTTGCCCTGTGCCAGCACAATCTTGTGCTCGTAGGGCCCATAGGGCGAGCGGCTCCGCATAGCCAGCTGGAAGCCCGTCGGCACGCCGCCGGCCGGACACATGATCCAGTACCAGCCATCGCGCTTGTAGAACTTCGATCCCTCGCAGGTACGGTTCTCCGTGCCGTTACCGTCGAAGACGATGACTGGTTGGCCGATGGCCCGCGTGCCGTCAGCCGACAGCTCGCGCACCGCCAGTACTGAGGCAAACTTTGCACGCGAATTGGCGTATGCATTCACCAGATAGCAGCGTCCGTCCTCGTCCCAAAGCGGGGTCGTATCGATGAGTCCCTTGCCTGGAATGACGCACGTGGGCTCGTCCCACACGCCAGCGGGATCTTTCGTCTTAGTCATCATCACGCCATAGTCCGGGTCGCCCCAATAGATGTAGTACATGCCATCATGATAGCGAATGCTCGGTGCCCAGACGCCCATGCCGTGGGCAGGACGGTCGAAGACCTCTTTCGGCTCAAGTCCACGGAGCGCATAATTGATGATCTCCCAATTGACCAGATCCTTCGAATGAAGAATGGGCAGTCCAGGAATACACTGGAAAGAGGAAGCCGTCAGATAGTAGTCCTCGCCGCTGGCGCCCACACAGACGTCAGGGTCGCTGTAGTCAGCATTGATTACGGGGTTCGTGTATGTGCCGTCGCCATTGTCGGGCGACCATACCTGCGAGCGGTACTGGGCATTCAGGCCCATCGGCAAGGCGGCCATCATGAGGGCCAGTCGGATTAGTTTGTTCATAGTCTTTGTATCTTTAGTTTATAGTTTCCTTCTTGATATTTGATGCGCATCACGCGGACCACATCGTCATCGTCCTCAGGATTGACCAGGCGATGAAGGGCCAGCGCCACGTGGCCCATTGTCCTTCTGAAGTTGATTTCGACGCAGGGATGAAGCATAAAGCCTTCACCGTCAGCACCTTTGACAATCATCATGTCGACGCCCAGCGGGCCCTCGTATTGCTCGCGGATGGCTTCGCTGAGCTGACGGCAGAGCGACACCTGAACCTGGTCAATCAGACTGGTCGGCAGATAGCTGCCCAACTCGTCGCGCTTCTTCTCCTCCGTCGCCAGCAGATTGCCCGTATAGGCCCCGTTGACGGTATGGAAGAGCGAGAGCCCCAGATAGGCCACGTTGCCTCGCCCGTCGCACGCAAATTCCATCCCGAAATCTTTCACCTTATTATAATATGGCTCAGCCATCACGCTGCCCTGTTGCCGCAGCACGTTGCGAATCCAACCGCTCTGGGTGGAGTCCGACTGTGGCAGCATGGTTGTGCGGCTGTCAATGAAGCGAAGCCCGCGGCCGCTACTGCTCCAAGGGGCCTTCAGCACCAGTCGGCCATAATGCCGAAGCAAGGTGTTCACTTCCTCAAACGACGTGCAATAGTAGGCCTCGCCGACCGTTCCGTCCACGCGAAGCTTCTGCAGCACCTCGGCTGCCGTCGAGCGATGCGAGAGTCGGCGCATGGTCTCCAACTGGGAATCAGACGGCAGGACGTCAGCGACACTCTTCCTCTTACGGATGAGCTGAGCGCACAGCGCCTTGTCCCACCCCCAAGGGTCAACGCGACGGGTCTCCGTCGAGGGTTTCATGGTCCATCGCGCATGTGCCGACAATGGTTTTCCTGACAGTCGGGCTATATTGCGCATCAACAGAGAGAAGTTGTTTTCAGCCGTCTCAATGTTGTCGACCATCACCTCGTCATCGCCGTCGGCCCATAGTGCGGGCAGATAGCCAAGGTCGCGCCGCAACTGTCGTCCGGCATGCGGTGCGGTGAAGTTGGCCTTATCTGCTGCCAGCGCTATATCGTGTTCTGGGTTGAAAATATGCAGTATCATGACATTTTTGTTTGCAAAGATACAACAAAAAGACGAAATAAAAGAAAAAAGCTTGCGTTAATGATAATAAATTGTTACCTTTGCACTCGGAAATAATTACCTATACATTCATTTTTAAGTAAACTAGTATGACCATTCCTTTTGCCTTCTGGCTGGTGCCCATTGCCTCGATAGTGGCATTGTGCATGGCGTGGTACTTCTTTAGTCAGATGATGAAAGCTGACGAAGGAACACCTCGCATGAGAGAAATCGCAGGTCACGTGCGTCGCGGCGCCATGGCCTATCTGAAACAGCAGTACCGCGTCGTGACGATCGTCTTCGTCGTGCTGGCTGTCGTATTTGCCTTTATGGCTTACGTTCTGAAGTGGCAGAACCCTTGGGTGCCCTTCGCCTTCCTGACAGGCGGTTTCTTCAGCGGACTGGCCGGATTCTTCGGAATGAAGACGGCCACCTATGCTTCGGCCCGCACGGCTAACGCCGCACGCCAGAGTCTTGACGGCGGTCTGAAGATTGCCTTCCGTTCGGGTGCCGTGATGGGCCTGACGGTGGTCGGCCTCGGACTGCTCGACATTGCCCTGTGGTTCCTCATCCTGGGCCAGTTCTATCATGGCGACCGCATGGCTCTCATCACGATCACGACGACGATGCTGACCTTCGGCATGGGTGCCTCCACGCAGGCTCTGTTCGCCCGCGTTGGCGGCGGCATCTACACGAAGGCTGCTGACGTTGGTGCCGACATCGTCGGCAAGGTGGAAGCCGACATTCCTGAGGACGACCCTCGCAACCCTGCCACCATTGCTGACAACGTGGGCGACAACGTGGGCGACGTGGCTGGCATGGGCGCCGACCTCTACGAGTCGTACTGCGGCTCTATCCTCTCGACGGCAGCCCTTGGTGCCACAGCCTTCGCCCTCAACGGCGACATGCAGTTGCGGGCTGTCATCGCACCTATGCTCATCGCCGCCGTTGGCGTCTTCCTGAGCATCTTCGGCATCTATCTGGTGCGCACCAAGGAGGGCGCCACGATGAAGGACCTACTCCACTCACTCTCCGTCGGCACCAATGTGTCGGCCTGCCTCATCGCCGTGGCCACCTTCGCCATTCTCTACCTTCTGGGCATCGAGAACTGGCTGGGCCTCTCGTTCTCAGTCATCTCTGGTCTGGCCGCTGGCGTCATCATCGGACAGGCTACGGAATACTACACGTCTCATTCATATAAGCCCACGCAGAAGATTTCCGAAGCCGGACTGACAGGCTCGGCAACGGTCATCATCAAGGGCATCGGCACGGGTATGATCTCAACCTGCATACCTGTCGTCACCATCGGCGTGGCCATTATGCTGAGCTATCTCTTCGCCAACGGATTCAATCTGGAGATGTCGGCCGAGGCTCTTTCGCATGGTCTCTATGGCATTGGCATCGCTGCCGTGGGCATGCTCTCCACGCTGGGCATCACCCTGGCTACCGATGCTTACGGCCCCATCGCTGACAACGCTGGCGGCAACGCTGAGATGAGCGAGCTGGGCGAGGATGTTCGCCATCGCACGGACGCCCTCGACGCCCTAGGCAACACCACGGCCGCTACAGGCAAGGGCTTCGCCATCGGATCAGCAGCCCTGACGGCTCTGGCCCTGCTGGCTTCCTATATCGAAGAAGTTAAGATTGCTATGGAGCGTGCTGGCAGCACCCTGACCAACCTGAAGGGCGAGGTCATCACGGCTGCTGACGCCACAATCCCTGACTTCATGAACTACTTCCAGGTGACGCTGATGAATCCGCGTGTGCTCGTGGGTGCCTTCATCGGCGGCATGGCAGCCTTCCTGTTCTGCGGCCTGACCATGGAGGCCGTAGGCCGCGCTGCCCAGAAGATGGTCGAGGAGGTGCGTCGTCAGTTCCGCGAGATTAAGGGTATTCTTGAGGGCAAGGCCACTCCCGACTATGGTTCATGCGTGGAGATATCCACCCGCGCCGCCCAGCACGAGATGATCTTCCCCTCATTGCTGGCTATCGCCATCCCCATCGTCGTTGGCTTAGTGCTCGGCGTGGCTGGCGTGCTCGGCCTGCTCGTCGGCGGACTGACGTGCGGCTTCACTCTGGCCGTATTCATGGCTAACGCAGGCGGCGCCTGGGACAACGCCAAGAAGATGGTCGAGGAGGGCAACTTCGGCGGCAAGGGCTCCTTCGCCCACAAGGCCACCATCGTCGGCGACACCGTCGGCGACCCGTTCAAAGACACCAGCGGTCCCTCGCTCAACATCCTCATCAAGCTCATGTCGATGGTCAGCATCGTCATGGCAGGACTCACAGTTGCTTTCTCATAAAGAATAAGTGAATAGAAAAAGCGGCACTTCTCGATTGGAGAAGTGCCGCTTTGCTTTGCTCAAAGGACCGCTTTGACGACCTCAAAGCACCGCTTTGTTTGTGGTGCCCCACCGTCTTGCTTATCCCTTGATGCCGTTCATCAGACGCATGAGCGTCTCCTTGGCATCACCAAGCTCGAGGTAGACGCCACGCTCACGGCTGTAGATAGGATTCTCGACGCCAGCGTAGCCAGGCTTCAGGTCGAAGTTACAGACGATGACCTCAGGAGCCTGGTCGACGTTAAGCACTGGCATGCCATAGATGGGCGTGCCTACTGCATTGCGGGCGGCAGGGTTGAGCACGTCGTTGGCACCAATGACGACCACGGCGTCTGTCTTGGCGAAGTCGTCGTTGATGGCCTCCATCTCATAGAGTTTCTCATAATCGACGTCGGCCTCGGCCAGCAACACGTTCATGTGGCCAGGCATGCGACCAGCCACAGGATGGATGGCAAAACGCACGCGGGCGCCACGGCTCTCCAGCAAGTCGGCCAACTGGCGCACCTGATGCTGCGCCTGGGCGAGGGCCATGCCGTAGCCTGGCACGATGATGACGTCCTTGGCCTTGGCCAAGACGGAGGCGGCCGTGGGCGCTGTCTCATTGGTAGCGGCCTGAGCCGGGGCTTCGCCCGACTTGTTCTCAGCCACTTCCACCTGCTGGCTCAGCACCTGGACGCGGCCCTCAAGGTTCTTCACCAAGGCCTCAAGTTCTTGTATTTTCTTTTCTAAGTCCATAACTCGTTTGACTAAAACTTCATTTTCTGTTTGTTGATTCTTTTCAGAAGTAGTCGTGTAGCCTACTCGACTTACTTCCTTGTTACTCATCGTTTTACCGCCAAGCAGTATACTCATCAGTGAGCGGTTCATGGCTCGGCACATGATTTGCGTGAGCAACAGGCCTGAAGCACCTACGATGCCTCCGACCGCCACAAGGAAGACATCGCTGATGGCCATGCCGGCAATGGAGCCAGCCACACCTGAGAGAGAGTTGAGCAGCGAGATCGTGATGGGCATGTCGGCTCCGCCAACGCGGACACTGAAGTAGAGGCCGAAGAAAGCGGCCGACACCAGGGCGCCCAGGACGCAGAGGCTCATCACCTGGGCGGGCGCCCAAATGCCTACAAGCACAAAAGCGACGGTAAGCAGGAGGAACAGCAGACTGACCAAGGAGTGCATGGGCCACACCAAAGGCTGTTGGGGCAGCAGCCGATGGAGCTTGCCTGCAGCCACCAGGCTACCAACAAGCGTGATCATGCCCACAGCCACAGCCAGCAGACCCGTGAAATGGACGAACGGCCAATAGCCTCCCGCCTCAATCTGAGCCAGCTGCGACGGACTGAAGCCAATGCCCAGCGCTGACAGACAGCCCACGAGGGCCGATGCGCCACCGCCAAGACCATTGAAGAGCGCCACTGTCTGGGGCATCTGGATCATCTGCACCCGACGGGCCATCTGGCTACCGACAAGTGCTCCGATGAGCAATGCCACCCACACCGTGACGACTGTCACCACGCCTGAAAAGTAGAGCGTGGCCACGACGCCAATGAGCATGGCCAGAGCAGAGAGCTGGTTGCCGCGCACAGCGGTGTGCACCCGACTCATCATCGATATGCCTACCAGCACACATACAGCCAGCAGAGCATTAAGAATGATCTGGAATGTTGCCATAGTCCTGCCCCTACCCTTTCTTCTTATTAAACATCCTGAGCATGCGGTGGGTCACGCCGAAACCGCCAAACACATTGATGGCGGCCAGGACAATTGCCAAGCCGCCAGCCAACTGAGCCAAGAAGCCCGAACCCGCCAAATAGGCGATGCCCGTGGCCGCAATGGCTCCAACGATCGTCACCCCCGAAAGGGCATTCATGCCCGACATCAACGGGGTGTGCAACAGGCTGGGCACATTCCTGATAATGAAATAGCCCAGCACTGTGCAGACGACGAATACTATGATTAGCACTATAGGGTTAATCATAAAAAACGCTTTGGGTGATTCTGTTCTGATGTCTTATGTCTAAAGCATAAAGCAACAATCCGAAAGACTAAAGCCCCATAGCCTCGCGGGCACCCTGATGAACGAGTTCACCGTCGATGCAGACGAGCGACTTCTGGATGATCTCGTCTTCGCGGTCGAGCACGACGGCGCCGTCCTTGACGAGATATTTCACGAGATTGTACATATTGTTGGAGAACATCCATGTCGAGCTGGTAGGCAGCAGACCAGGGATATTCTTCACGCCCATCAGCGTGACGCCATACTTCTTCTCGATGCCGCCCTTCGGCGTAAGCTCGCAGTTGCCGCCTTGGTCAATAGAGATATCAACGATGACGGCACCCTTCTTCATGCCCTTCACCATCTCCTCAGTAATGATGATGGGTGCCACCTTGCCAGGAATCAGGGCCGAGCAGAACACGATGTCCATCTCCTGGATTGTGGACTTCAGAGCTTCCTGCTCACGAATCAGCACGTCAGCGGGCAAACGCTTGGCATAACCACCCTCAGCGATGGCCAGTTCTGGCGGCACGGTGGTGTCGACGGTCTTGGCGCCCAGCGAGCCTGCGTTCTCGACAGCCATAGGACGGATGTCGGCAGCATAGGTGATTGCTCCTAAACGCTTGGCAGTAGCCAGGGCCTGAAGGCCTGCCACGCCCACGCCGATGACCATCACCTTGGCAGGTTTGATCTGGCCTACGGCTGTGAACATCTGGGGAACAAACGTGGTCATCATGTTGGCTGCCATGAGGATGCCCTTGTAGCCGGCACAGGTCGACATCGACGTCAGGGCGTCCATGTTCTGAGCACGCGAGATGCGGGGAATGCCGTCGAGGGTGATGGCCGTCACGCCCTTAGCCGTCAGACGCTTCACCATCTCATGGTTGACAGGCGAAGCAGGGTGAATGAACGTGATGAGCAACTGGCCCTTATGCATCATGTCGACCTCATGTTTGCCTTTCTCCTCGTTCATCAGAGGCTCCTTCACCTTCAGGATCATCTCGGCGCGGTCGTAGATTTCTTGCGCATCGGCAATCATCTTGGCACCGGCCTTGACGTAGTCCTCGTCGTGATAGAGGGCTCCGTCGCCTGCATGCTGCTCTACGAGCACCTCAAAGCCATCGTTGACAAACTTGCCCACGGTCTCGGGCGTACAAGCTACACGAGCTTCGTCGTGCATAATCTCTTTGGGAATACCGATAATCATGTTTTCAGTAGTTATAATTTAAGACAGGTTAAAGATTGATTTCCGAGCACAAAAATACGCAAATAAAACGTAGGGCGTATCGCCGCGAGCCAATATTTACAAATATTTAACGCTCGCAGGGCCACTTCAAAGTTCTTTTATTCGTAACTTTGCACCCACGTTTACTAAAGAGAACGTAGATAATGAAGCACGCAATCACAATTATACTCTTGACATTAACCCTGTATGCTGCGGCCCAAAACGATTCGGACAAGGCTAAGCAAAAGAAGGAACGGCACGTGGAGCTTTACGGCCATGTTGTCGATTCGTTCACAAAAGCCGCCCTGAAGGCCCACGTGACGCTGATGACTGCCAGCGACTCGGCAGTCGTCGACACGACGACCAGTTGGACTTGGGGAAGCAACTCGTTCTTTCAGTTCAAGGTGCCCGCCCGTCAGGAAAACTATATTTTAAAAGGAACGTGCGATGGCTATGAGGATGGCTACATCAACTACGATTTGCGCCACATCGCCCGCAACAACCACTTCGAACTGCCACGACTGATGCTGAAGAAGAAGCAAGACGTCTACAAGGAGGTGGGACTTGACGGCGTCGTTGTCACTGGCACACGCGTGAAGATAGCCTATCGCGGCGACACTGTAGTCTATAACGCCTCGGCCTTCAACCTGCCTGAAGGCTCGATGCTCGACGGCCTTATCCGTCAGATGCCAGGAGCCGAGCTGAAGGACAACGGCGACATCTACATCAACGGCCGCAAGGTGGACTACCTGATGCTCAACGGCAAGGACTTCTTCAAGGGTCAGAACAAGGTGATGCTTGACAACCTGCCCTACTTCACCGTCAAGGAGCTGAAAGTCTACGACAAATCAACGAAGCAGAGCGAGCGCATCGGACACGACGTTGAGCGAAAGGACTACGTCATGGATGTACAGCTGAAACGCGAATACAACCGAGGCTATATGGCTAATGCGGAGACAGGCGTCGGCACGGACGACCGTTATATGGGACGCCTCTTTGCCCTCTATTACGACGACCACACGCGCATGTCGCTCTTCGGCAATGTGAACAATGTCAACGAGAACCGACGGCCTGGCGGCGAAGGCGAGTGGCGCCCTTCTAACATGCCGCAGGGTCTACGCGCGACGAAGATGACGGGCATGCACCTGACGACGGAAGACAAGGATAAACGATGGGAAGAATGGTTCGACGCCACGATGACTTGGGATGATGCTGAGAACGAGAACCGCACGGCACGTGAGACATTCAGTTCTGAAGGCAACATCTTCGGAAACTCCTGGTCGCTCGGCCGGCAAAAGGACTTCCGCTTCACTGCCAGAAATAATCTTGAGTTCAGCAAGATTGGAATCGACAGCGACCTCGGCATCAGCTATACCAATGGACATCGCGACACCGAGAGCACCGACTCCACCATGCGCGACGTGCTCATCAACCACCTGCAGAACCTGACCTACAACCACTATCGTACCCTCAACCTGAACGGCAGCCTGTCGTGGACAAAGAAATTCGAATGGGGCGACTACGTCTCCCTTTCTGTCAACGGCTCGTTGGAGCGCCAGAAGCCCAGTGAGCGCTTTTCCATACAGGACACGCGCTACGTCAGCGACGGTAGCCGCGACTTCCGCCACTACTACGCCGATACCCATCAGAACAGCTACGACTACAACTTGAATGCCGGTTACACATTCCAGATGCCAAACAACTGGTATGTCAACGGTGGTGCAAAATACAACCAGCAGCGTCACGTCATCTACAACAGCAACTACCGACTCGACCAGTTGGCCAATGCCACGCCGAACGAACTGACCTTCCTGCCCTCGTCGCGCGAGGTACTGAACACGGTTTTCGATGCCGACAACAGCGACGACCAGCACACGATGGCCCGCACCATCACACCGTCCATCAGCCTGACACATTCTACTGACAATGCCTACTTCTCCATCAACCTTCCGATAAGCGTCACCCATCAGAAGATGCACTTCGTCACCAACGGCCTCGACACCATGGCCACCAGAAACTATACGACCTTCATGCCCAACATCTCGTTATACAGCTGGGGACGCAACTTCCGCATGTTCAATTACAGCCTCAACGTCAGCCAGCCGGACTTCGCCTCACTGATGCCTTCTGACGACACGACCAACCCGCTGGCCTACCGCGAGAACAATCCCAACCTGAAAGCCACCATCACCCATCAGCTCAGCACCCATATCACTTGGAACAACGATTCTCTGAAGCGCTTCATCTCTGCTGGGCTCAACGCCTCTGTGGTACAGCGTTCCTGGGGCACCCGCACCACCTACGATGCCTCTACTGGCGCCTATTCCTATAAGACCGACAACATCAACGGCAACTGGAACGCTTCGCTCAACGGCACCTTCCAACAGCCCATCGACCACAAGCGTCGCCTCACTCTCACCGAAGGGGCCACCGCTTCCTACATGCACTCCGTCGACTTCCCCGTAGCGTATGTTGCTGTATCACAGCAACCCGGCAAAAGCACCGTCCACAACTGGACGCTCAGCGACTACCTGAAGCTGGAGTATCAGCTAGACAAACTGACCGCCTCCGTCAGCGGCAACGTCGCCTGGCGCCGAAGCACCAGCACCCGCGAGGACTTCCAGAACATCAACGCATTCGACTTCGACTATGGAGTGGCCGTCAACTACACCATCCCCTGGGTCAAAGTCCAGCTGGGCACCGACTTGCGTATGTTCTCGCGCCGCGGCTACTACAGCACGATGATGAACGACAACCATTTAGTATGGAACGCTGAGCTGTCGCGTTCGCTGCTCAAGGATCGTCTGACGATGAAACTGACCGCCTTCGACTTGCTCCACCAGCTTTCCAGCACCCAATACTCCGTCAACGCCCAAGGGCGCACGGAGACATGGAACAACTGCATTCCGCGCTACGTGATGTTCTCGCTGAACTATAAACTATCCCAAATGCCAAAGAAATGAAAAAGACTGTTGCCGTCTTAGGCATGATGTGTGCGGGATGCTCAGCCCGCGTTGAGCAGAAGCTTAACCAAATGGAAGGTGTCAGCAAGGCTTCCGTCAACCTCTCAACCCGCACAGTGCTCCTTGACTATGATCCCGCTCTGACATCGCTCCCACAGATGAAGGAGGCCCTCGGACAGATTGGCTACGACATGGTCATCGAGGAAGACCGTAATGTCGAGCAATTGGAGCAACAGAACTATCGTTCGCTTCGTCTCCGCGTATGGCTCTCATGGCTGTTCGCCATCCTGTGCATGAGCATCTCCATGCGATGGATATTAGCCGGCTGGTCTGACGACAATCGCAACCAGCTATGCCTCATCATCGCAGCACTCAACATCATCTACTGCGGACGACAATTCTATACGACAGCATGGAAGCAGCTCACTCATCGCTCGGCTAACATGGACACGCTCGTTGCCCTCTCTACGGGCATCACCTTTGCCTTCAGCACGTTCAACACCTTCTGGGGCGAGCGGTATTGGAGTGAGCAAGGGCTTGTCGCTCACACCTACTTCGATGCCTCGGTGATGATTATCACCTTTGTGCTCACAGGCCGACTCCTTGAGGAACGGGCCAAGCACTCCACGGCTTCGGCCATACGCTCGCTCATGGGGCTGCAACCCAAGACGGCCCACTGTATGGTCGACGGGACCCTCGTTGACATGCCCATCTCCGCCGTACAGCCCTCAGATATCCTTGAAGTAAGGGCTGGTGAGAAGATACCTGTCGACGGCATCGTTGTAGCAGGCGGAGCATTGGTCGACGAGGCTGCCATGACTGGCGAGTCAGAGCTTGTTGATAAACGGAACGGGCATCGGCTCCTGGCTGGCACCATCGTCAAATCCGGCCTGCTTCAGATGAAAGCGGAAGCCGTAGGTCAGAAGACAGTCCTCGCAAACATGATCCGCATGGTGCAGGAGGCACAGGGCTCCAAGGCACCTGTCCAGCGCTTGGTCGACCGTGTCGCCCTCGTTTTCGTGCCGACGATTGTCGGGTTGTCGCTGCTCACGTTTATCATCTGGATCCTCATCGGTGGCACGGCATACCTGCCACAGGCCATTCTCTCGGCCGTCTCTGTGCTGGTCATCGCATGTCCCTGCGCCATGGGACTGGCTACGCCTACAGCTCTAATGGTGGGTATCGGCAAGGCTGCAGAACAAGGTATCCTCATCAAGGACGCCACGGCTCTGGAGCAGCTCCGGCGGGTCGACGCAATGGTCGTCGACAAGACCGGCACTATCACAGAAGGCTCCCCGGAGCAGCTTCGACCCTACGCCAAAGAGACCATAGCAAAACTTCAGTCGCAAGGCATCGACATACACATGATAAGCGGCGATAAGGAGGAGCGTGTCAGCCACTGGGCACAAGAAGCCGGCATCCGCCATTATCAAAGCCAAGCACTGCCTCAAGACAAGGACAATCTGGTCCGACGACTTCAGGCAGAGGGCCATAGGGTGGCGATGGTCGGCGACGGCATCAACGACTCGCAGGCATTGGCTACTGCCGACGTCAGCATAGCCATGGGACGCGGCACCGATGTGGCCATGGACGTGGCCCAGGTAACACTGATGAGTCAGGACCTGCGCAGACTCTTCGATGCGATCAGTCTCTCGCGCCGTACCGTATGCATGATTCATCAGAACCTTTTCTGGGCATTTATATATAATATGGTGTGCATCCCGCTGGCAGCCGGCCTGCCTTATGCTTTGGGCTACCACTGGCAAATCACGCCCATGTGGGCCTCGGCCCTGATGGCTATGTCGAGTGTCAGCGTGGTACTCAACAGCCTCCGACTAAGATACACTAACTAATAACTATAAGAAGTATGAAACGACTCAATCTACTCATCCTAACCGTGGCTATGATGGCCTCTGCTGTGGCTTTGCATGCCCAGGACAACTACTACGACCTCACTTCTTATTATCTGGAGAATACCACTTTCGACAATCGTGTCGACTTTGGTCTTCAGTCAACAGGCAATCAGAACAACCTCTTCAACGAACTTCCAGGATGGGAGAAAGCATCCTCAGGCTCGACCACCATGCTCGTCGGAGCCACCTTCAGCTATGGCACTGCGGCCACCTTCGCTGGTTTTAGCGTGCCAACCACAGGGCCAGACGGCAGTGCTGAGGGAGCATGCCTTGCTCTCTCGGCAGCTTTTACACGCACTGTCGCCTACGCTCAGGCAATCCAGTTGCCAGCCGGCGATTATCTACTTGTGGCTCTCAGCCGCAACTGCAACCCGAACGCATCGGCTGGACAAAGCCTGTTGGGATGGATTCCGACAACGACTGACGACAATAATAGCGAAGCACTCTCGGCTCTCACCGACTTCGGCAACGACGAGTGGCTCGCCGACACCATCCGTTTCTCCCTCGCTACTCCGACGAAGGGCCAGATACGCATTGGATTCAAGGCCTCATCAGGACTACAGGCAGCACAGGCAGCACCCGTCTTCGACCACGTCAGGCTTCTGCGCGCCACCCCCTACAGCGAGGAAACGGACGTCACAGGCGAGGTGCCCGTGGTGAAGACCGACAAGCGCTTTGCCCGAGGCGCCACCATGGCCTTCGGACGCATGACGGCCACCATCAGCGACGGTGTCATCAGCGAACGCGGCTTCTGCTGGAGCGAGCATCCCGACCCCACCATCAACGACGCAACGACGACTGAATACCTCAACAACAGTGGCCAGATTTTCTGGCTGCGCGATCTGAAGCCCTCTACGAAATACTATATGCGGGCCTATGCCAAGACCGAGGGCCATCGTGTTGGCTATGGCGAAGTCATCAAGTTCTACACACTGCCCAAGGGACAGATCACATTCACCATACGCGACGGCGAGAAGACCAACACTGAGCGCATCCGCAAGGCCGCACAGACGGCCGTCGACTGGTGGAACAACCTGACTGAGATGCGCGGCTACTCGCCCAACATCGGCTATGCCGAAGGCACGCCTACGGCCGACTGTTCCTATGGTGGCTGGATGCGCGTAGGCCCCAACCAGAGCTACCAGCGTCCTGGCACCATCATGCACGAGATGCTCCACGGCTGTGGCGTCATTCCCTGGGCCGGCACGGAGTGGGCCAAATTCGACCTCCGTTCCGGCACGTCCAACGCGGCAGGCTATGCCACCGGCTCGGGCCTCTGGCTGGGCGATCGCGTCACGGAGGTGCTGCGCTTCTGGGACAACAGTTCGACGGCACAGCTCAACGGCGACTATCAGCACATGTGGCCCTACGGCATCAACGGTGCTTCCGAGGACAACGGCTCTGACGTACTCTACATTGGCAACTCGCTTATCTGCCAGGCCCTCGGCGAGGACGGACTGCAGCACACCTTACAGCTCTTTGCCGAACCATACTACGCCCTCAATCAGGAGGATACGCTGAAATACTACCTGAAGTGTGAAGACGAAGGACGAGGACTCTATACTTCCTACCTCATCCCCACCCCGACAGGCACTCTACGCTGGAGCGACATGACCTCTGCTGAGGCCATTGCCAACGACAGTACCGCGTGGACCATCACCTTCACGCCCAATAACCAGTTCTATCAGTTGCGCAACGTGGCTACAGGCCAATACCTCACCTATCAGTCTGGCATTCGGACTGCAGCACACAACACGCCAACTGCTAACGATGACTTCCAGCTGATGCGGGGCCGCGTCGACGTCAGCGGCATGCGGGGCTACTGGATCATCCATCCCACCAGCAACTGGACGCCTCCCTGTCTGCAGGCCTCTGTCAACGGAGCAACCCAGAGTGCCACCTTCAATATTGCCAATAGTGCCACAGCGCAGCTTTGGCTCATCATGACAGCCGACGAGATGAGTAACTTTGAGGAGGCTTCAATGGTCCAGCTCCGCCGCCAGGTCGGCGATGCGCTCAAGGAGATCCGCGCACTCGCCAGCGTACCTCATCGTGAGGATGAGCCGGGCGCCGACCAGCTCTTTGCTGATGCCCTCCAGCAGATTGAACTGACGATGCAGCAGGCCACAGCCACCTCCGAGCTCACATCACTCATCGGCCAGGCCCGACAGGCTGCCATGGATTTCCTGACCAACGTCACCCCGACCGACCTCAGTAAGCCCTTCGACCTGAGCTGGCTCGTCGACGACCGCGGAATGGACACGGTCAAGGCATGGCAGGGCACGTCTCCCTCGCTGAGCTATTCATGCGCAGAATTCTATCAGACCACATTCGATTTCTATCAGACACTCAACAACCTGCCTGCAGGCACCTATCAGCTGCGCGTGCAGGGATTTCAGCGTCCAGGCACCTCCAGCGACGCCTACAGTGCCTATGCTGCCGGACAGAACAAAGTGACGACCTATCTCTATGCCGGCGAGTCCAGCGAGCGACTGGCCCACATTGCCAGCGATGCCCAGCAGCGGAGCATCGGCGGCAGCGAGTCGACGGTGGGCAGCGGTCTCTACATGCCGAACAACATGCATGCCGCAAGCCTCTATTTTGCCCGCGGACTCTATGAGAACGGCGTCGCCACGCGAGTGGAAGAGCCAGGTGCTTCGCTACGAATCGGACTGCGCTCCTCGTCAATGCCCGACGCCTACTGGAGCATTTTCGACAACGTCAGACTCTACTTCTTTGGAGCCACGCCGCTCGACGAGCTTCAAGGCTTGACCACCGTCATGTCCGACAGCAGCCTGTCGCCGATCTATTACGATCTGCAAGGCCGTCGTGTCAAGACACTCAATAGTGGAATCTACGTCTCCGAAGGCAAGAAGATCATTATTCCCTAAGTTACAAGTGAAGGCCAACAAGAAGAATTTTGAAGAATGGTTAGATTTCTCGACTTACAGAAGGTGAACAGCAGGTTCAGAGATGAAATCCTGGAGGCCGCACAGCGCGTGGTCGTTTCCGGATGGTATCTGCTGGGACAGGAATGCCACGATTTTGAGGAAAGTTATGCCCGATACATAGGCACGAACCACTGCATAGGCGTGGGCAACGGCCTCGATGCACTGACGCTCATCTACAGAGCCTACATCGAAATGGGCATCATGAAGCCAGGCGACGAGGTCATCGTGCCGGCCAATACCTACATCGCCACCATCCTGGCCATCACGGAGAACGGACTGAAGCCGATTCTTGTTGAGCCCCGACCTGACACACTCGAGATTGATGACAGCCTCATCGAGAAGGTCATCACGCCCCGAACACGCTCAGTCCTCATTGTCCACCTCTACGGCCGCTGTGCCTACACAGAGCAGATTGGCCGGCTATGCCGCGAGCATCGCCTGAAGTTAGTAGAGGACAATGCCCAAGCCCACGGATGCTGCTACGGAGGACGGATGACAGGCTCGCTCGGCGATGCAGCCGGTCACAGCTTCTATCCAGGCAAGAATCTCGGAGGACTGGGCGACGGGGGCGCAGTGACGACCAATGACGACGAACTGGCAGGTGTGATCCGCTCGCTGGGCAACTATGGCTCAAGCCGCAAGTACGTCTTCGACTATAAGGGCCGCAACAGCCGTCTGGACGAGATGCAGGCAGCCATCCTGCGCGTCAGGCTCCACCATCTTGACGATGACAATGAGTATCGACGCCAAATTGCCTACTACTACTACGACCACCTGAACAGTCCGTTCGTGGATGTTCCTACGAGAACAGCCGCTACAGAGAATGTCTATCACATCTTCCCCATCCTCAGCCCGCGGAGGGATGCCCTGCAGAGCTACCTCCGCGAGCGAGGCATAGAGACCCTCATCCACTACCCCATCCCACCCCATCGGCAGGCCTGCTATGCTGAATGGGGCGAACTGAGGCTCCCCGTTACTGAAAGCATACACGACCGTGAGCTCAGCCTGCCCATCAGTCCTGTCCTCACGCTCGACGAGGCACGGCTGGTATGCCAGGCTGTCAACGAATTCAAATAGGAAAAGGCACCTTTTGGGTACCCTCTATTTCATTGTCAGCCAGCGTATCAATGCAAGGGGAAAGAAAAAATGTTTGAGAAATATGTCATTATCAAAAAATATTTCGTACCTTTGCAGCCGATAAAGACAATAACTCTAAGTGAGACAATACTACAAAGACTAAAATGAGCTACATTGACAATATAGCGAAATGGTATTTCACACGCAGGGCCCTGCCGATTTGGGGAATCTTGCTCATAGACAATGCCGTCGTCTTCGCTTCCTATTTCTTCATGTTCCTGCTGCTCAATCATACACAGCGGTCGGCTGTGGAGCTTGAAGCAGTCATGCTGAACATCCTCGTTTACCTCATATTCTATAACATCGGATTCCGGCTCTTCCGCACCTACTCCGGCATCCTGCGCTATTCGTCGTTCGTCGACCTGCGCCAAGTAGGATTAGCCATGTTGCTCGGCTCCCTGCTGTCTTATGCAGCCCGACTGCTCCTGGGCGATTGGCTCCCCATCACGGCCATGCAAATCTTTGGAGCCTTCATCATGGGCACCTTCATCCTGTGGATTATACGCATCACGATCAAGATATTCTATGATGTCGTCTTCGCACGCGAAAGGGCCAAGCGCACCTATATCTTCGGAGTGAAGAACGACGGCATCGCCATTGCCAAGCATATCCGCAATGAGAAGCCCATGCGATTCCAGCTCAAGGGCTTTGTCACCGTTGAAAAGGAGATGGACCACCACATGCTGATGGGAGTCGAGGTGAGAATGGTCGACGACCAACTGCTCAGCCGCCTGAAGGCAGAACGAATCGAAGCTCTCATCGTCTCGCCCTACCGACTTGGCGAATTCCGTCTTAACCAGGCACTCCAGGACAAACTGATCAAGGCCGGCATCCGCATCTATATCACCCAAGGCGAGAAAGAAATTGGCGAGACAAGCACGTCATTCAAGGTCCCCCAACTGAAAGAGATTAGCATTGAAGACCTGCTCCCACGCGACGAAATCGTCGTGGACATGGAGTCCGTCGGAGCTCAGTTGTCTGGACGTTGCATCATGATTACGGGTTCGGCTGGCAGCATCGGCAGCGAGATGGTCAGGCAGATTGCAATCTACAATCCCTCGGAGCTCGTACTTGTCGACCAGGCTGAGACACCCCAGCACGACATCAGGCTGATGATGGAGAAGAATTGGCCCACCATCAAGGCCCACACCATCGTTGCCAGCATTTGTGAGCAAAGCTTCATGGAGGCCATCTTCAGCAAGTATAAGCCTCAGTACGTCTTCCATGCAGCGGCCTACAAGCATGTGCCGATGATGGAGGATAATCCTTCAGAGAGTGTACGCAACAACATCATCGGAACCCGCGTGATAGCCGACCTGTCCGTCAAGTATGACGTCCAGAAATTTGTCATGATATCGACTGACAAGGCCGTCAACCCAACCAACGTGATGGGCTGCTCGAAGCGAATCTGCGAAATTTATGTGCAAAGCCTCGACAAGGCCATCAAGGACGGCAAGGTGAAGGGCAAGACCCAATTTGTCACCACAAGGTTTGGCAATGTGTTGGGATCCAACGGCTCTGTCATCCCCCTCTTCAAGGATCAGATCAAGAATGGAGGCCCGATCACCGTGACCGACCCCAACATCATACGCTATTTCATGCTCATACCTGAAGCCTGCAAGCTGGTTCTTGAGGCTGGCACGAAGGGCAACGGCGGCGAGATATTCGTGTTCGACATGGGCCAGCCCGTCAAGATTGCCGACCTGGCAAAGCGGATGATCATGCTGAGTGGTGCCAAGAACATCGAAATCAAGTTTACGGGTCTGAGACCTGGCGAGAAACTCTACGAGGAGGTGCTCAACGAGAAGGAGACCACCAAGCCGTCGTTCCACGAGAAGATACGCATCGCCAGCGTCCGCGAATACGACTATGCCGACGTCTGTCACGACATTGAGGAACTCAATATAATCAGCACACAGTACGATGACATGCAGACTGTTGCCAAAATGAAGGAGATTGTTCCTGAGTATAAGAGCAACAACTCTGTGTATAGTGTTCTTGACAAATAATAATGAGCCTCCGGAATGAATAGTTATAAGACGAAACGACTGTTTGATATCATTGGAGCCGTTGTTGGGCTTATCCTTTTGTCACCACTGTACCTCATTATTTTCTTAGGCCTTAAGCTGACATGCAAGGGGCCGGCATTCTTCGTTCAGGAACGCATCGGAAAGGGCGGAAAGCCATTCGAAATCTATAAGTTTCGCACAATGATCGTCAACAACGAGAACAACGGAGTCCCTCTGCTGACCGAGGCTGACGACGAACGGCTGACGAAATTCGGCAAGTGGCTCCGCAGCCATCATCTTGACGAACTGCCCCAATTGTGGAATGTCCTGAAGGGCGATATGTCATTTGTCGGCTACCGCCCTGAGCGCCAATACTTCATCAACCAAATCATGGCCCTACGCCCGGACTATGCCGAGCTCTATCAGATACGTCCTGGCATTACGTCAGAAGCAACCATCCACAACGGCTATACCAACACGATGGAGAAGATGATTCGCCGACTGGACATGGATCTTGCCTATCTCCACAACCAGTCGATAGCTACGGATGCTAAAATCGTTGCAGAGACCTTGCTCAGCATTATTACTGCCAAAAAGAAGAAATAGTCGGCTCGTCCCTCCCCTAACCTTCAATAATAGCACAAGAATCTTACGTCACGTCGTGACGGCATGGCGTCACGACGTGATTTCATGGCGTCACGCCGTGACGGCATGCCGTCACGGCGTGTCGTAAGTTTATCCCGCCCCTTGACTGAGACTCACGTGCTTCCTGATCTTCTGCAAATAGAGCTTCATGGCGTCAGCATCCTTGCTGTCGATGATACTGAGGAGTTCCTTCAGCTCAGTCCGGATCTGGGCCACTTGGTCGTGGGTGTAGGGGTTGAAGAGTATCTCCTGCAGCAGATAGTCGTCTTCGCTAAGGACGCCGCGTGCGATGCGCATGTGGCGCTTGAAGGTCGTGCCCGGTGCGTCGATTGGCTTCATGACAGCGGCAAAGACGAAGGTGCTGACAAAGGGGATGCTGAGCGAATAGGCCACGGTGCGGTCGTGCTCGTCGAAGGAGTATTCGTAGATGTTGAGCCCGAGGCGCTGGTAGAGGTCGCGGAAGAAGAGCCGCCCTACGAAGTCGCCCTCAGTGATGACGATGGCGTTCTCCTCGTGCAACTGACTGAGGTTGGCGAAGGTCGGTCCGAACATGGGGTGAGACGAGGCATATCGCCGCCCCGTAGACTCATAGAACTCTTTGAGGCCCGTCTTGACGGAGGCAATGTCGCTGAGGATACAGTCCTTGGGCAGAAGGGGGATGATCTCGCGGAAGACGGGTATGGTGTACTTGAGCGTGACGGCGTTGATGACAAGCTCTGGGGCGAAGGCCTCGACCTGAGCGAGTTCTGTGAAGCGCTGGCAGTTGTATGTGAAGCGCATGCGTCGGGGGTCGCGCTCGAGCACGGCCACCTCATGGTCGAAGCTGAGCAGGTCGATGAAGAAGCTTCCCATCTTGCCTGCTCCCAATATCAAGATCTTCATAGTTTTTACTTGTTGATGATTTCTATCTGCTGGCGGACCGACTCCTCGTGGATGTTCTCGAAGACACGGGTGACGAAGTCGGACGACATGCCGCAGAGGGCACCCTGGGCCCCACGCTTGGAGAGAATCTCGTTGTAGCGTGAGGACTGAAGGACCGTCATGTTGTGTTCCTTCTTATATTGGCCAATCTCGCGGCAGACCCGCATCCGCTTGGCAAGGATGTCCATGATCTGATTGTCGAGCTCGTCGATCTGCTTGCGGAGCTGCTGAATGCCCTCCGTTGTCACCCGTTCGTCGCGGATGACAAGAAGCGAGATGATATAGTCAAGCACATCGGGCGTCACCTGCTGTTTGGCATCGCTCCAGGCGTGGTCAGGGTCGCAATGGCTCTCGACGATGAGACCGTCGAAGCCCAGGTCCATGGCCTGCTGGCAGAGCGGCGCGATGAGTTCACGACGGCCGCCAATGTGTGAGGGGTCACAGATGATGGGCAGCTCAGGTATGCGTCGGCGCAGTTCGATAGGTATCTGCCACATGGGCAGGTTGCGATAGATCTTCTTGTCGTAGCTGGAGAAGCCGCGATGGATGGCCCCCAGACGGCGTACGCCCGCCTGATTGATACGCTCGAGGGCGCCGATCCACAGTTCGAGATCAGGATTAACGGGGTTCTTCACAAAGACGGGGACGTCGACGCCACGGAGGGCATCGGCCAGTGCCTGGACGGCGAAGGGGTTAGCCGAGGTGCGTGCGCCGATCCAGAGGATGTCGATGCCGTACTTGAGGGCGAGCTCGACGTGCTCAGGGGTAGCCACCTCTGTTGAGACGAGCATGCCCGTCTCACGCTTGACCTGCTGCAGCCAGGGCAGCGCCTTCTCGCCGTTGCCTTCGAATCCGCCAGGCTTCGTACGCGGTTTCCATGCGCCGGCACGGAAGTTGTGGCAGCCCTTCATGGCCAGTTCGCGTGCGGTAGTCATCACTTGCTCCTCGGTCTCAGCCGAGCAGGGGCCCGCGATGACGAATGGCCGTTCGCTGTCGCTGGGCAGTCTGAGAGGTTGTAAGTCTAATTCCATATTGTTTTGATTCTGTTAAGTGCTTCTTCTATTTTTTCCTCCTTGGCGCAGAGCGAGATGCGGATGTAGCGCTCGCCGCGGCTGCCGAAGATGAATCCCGGGGTGATGAAGACGCGGGCCTCATGGAGGACGCGCTCCGTCAGTTCTTCCACATTATTATATATAGGAGGAATCTTGCCCCAGAGGAACATGCCCACCTGGGTGGGGTCGTAGGTGCAGCCCAACTGCTGCATGATCTGCTCAGCTAATCGACGCCGGCGGGCATAAGTCGTGACGTTGGCCTCGCGATGCCATTCATCGCTGTTGGCATAGGCATCGGCCGCCGCAAGCTGCAGTCCGCGGAACGTGCCTGAGTCGATGTTCGACTTCACCTTCAGGATCCATTCGATGAACTGGGCGTTGCTGGCGCACAGCCCAACGCGCCACCCAGGTATGTTGTGGCTCTTCGACATCGAGTTGAGCTCAATGCAGCAATCCTTGGCCCCTTCGACCTGAAGGAGTGAGAGCGGATGGTCGTTGAGGATGAAGGAATAGGGATTATCGTTGACGACGACGATCTGGCGCTCGCGGGCGAATCCGACCAGCCACTCATACGTCTGGCGCTGCGCCCGTCCGCCTGTAGGCATATTGGGATAGTTAGTCCACATAAGGCGCACACGCGACGTGTCCATTCGCTCCAGCTGGCGGAAGTCGGGTTGCCAGCCATTAGCCTCGTCGAGGTCATAGTTGACAACGGTGGCTCCCAAGAGACGGCTCAGTGAGGTGTAAGTCGGATAGCCCGGATTGGGCACGAGCACCTCTTCGCCTGGATTGACGAAGGCCAGTGTGATGTGGAGGATGCCCTCCTTGGAACCGATAAGCGGCTGCAACTCCGTCGCGGGGTTGAGGTCGACGTCATACCACCGCTTATAGAAAGCAGCCATGGCCTGACGCAGCTCAGGCGTGCCCATCGTAGGCTGGTAGCCATGTGCCGAAGGATCGCGGGCTACCTCGCAGAGGCGGTCGATGGTCTGGGCCGACGGGGGCATGTCAGGGCTGCCGATGGCGAGACTGATGATGTCGCGCCCCTCGGCATTGAGGCGTGCCACCTCCTTCAGCTTCCGGCTGAAGTAGTATTCGCTGACAAGATTGAGTCGGTTAGCTGGCTTGAACATATTCTCCTAATATTTTAAGTTCGCGAGTCAAGGGGATGATAGCGTCGATAGACTGCCGATAGCGCGTCAGATCGTCGTAGGTCACGTCGACATAGAAAAGGTATTCCCATTCACGGCCGATGATGGGCAGCGACTGGATCTTCGTGAGGTTAATCCTGTAGAACGAGAGGATGCTGAGCACCTGCGATAGCGAGCCCTCCTCATGGGGGAGCGAGAATACGAGGCTCGACTTATTGGCCGCCGTCAGCGGGCGCAGCATGTCAGCCTTCTGGGGGGCCGAACAGACGAGGAACCGCGTAAAGTTGTGCTTGTTGTCCTCAATGCCGTCCTCAAGAACCTTCAGTCCATAGAGCCGGGCGGCATCGGCATGACAGATGGCAGCCCAGCCGTGGTGCTGACCCTCGCTGATCATGCAGGCGGCCCCAGCCGTGTCTTCTGCCTCTACGACGCGCAACTCGGGATGGCGCTCAAGATAGTGGCGCGTCTGCATCAAGGCCACAGGGTGAGAGTGGACCTCTGTGATGGTCTCCCATGAGTCGTCGGGCAGGCAGCAGATGCAGTGCGAGATGTGGAGCTTATACTCGCCGACGACGGTCGTACCGCTGTCGCGCAGCAATTCATAATTATGGAGCAACGAGCCGGCAATGGTGTTCTCGATGGCCGCCATGGCGATGACGGTCGGATCGCGACGGACAGCCTCGTAGACCTGTTCGAAGGTAGCGCAGCAGATGAGCTGCACCTGCTCGCCCTTGAAATAATCATGGGCGGCGATGTCGTGGAACGACCCTTTCTCTCCCTGTATGGCAATACGTTTCATCTACGTTAGGTTTATTTCATGCGAAAGCCCCACTCCAACATGTCTGTGTGAAGCGGGGCTCTGATTAAGTTATTATCTTGGTGAATCTTTACGCACGGCCTTCCGCTTCACAATTGCTTGCAAAGTAAAAGTAAAACCAACGATAGGCACTTGCGTTCTGAATCATCTGAATGTTTCGTTTTTTGTTTGACGGGTGCAAAAGTAACACTTTTCCTTGAACTATGCAAATAAATTGAAGGAAATTTTTGATTTTTGCTTACAAACCGAAGGGATTGATGGCCGAATAGGCACGTTTCATCATCTCCTCGACCCCCTCAGCCTTGTATTCGCCGTTGACGTCGTTCAACTCCTCGGGACGTAGCTCCAGATATTTGCGCATGTCGGCCTCAGCGCCCTCCTTGTCGCCCTCGTCGAAGAGAAGCTTACCGCGTTCGCGGAAGGCATCAGCCTGGAATGGGTTCTCCTCGATGAGCCGGCCATAGAGGGCCTTGGCCTCATCCGCCTTGCCCTGTCTGGCGGCAAGACGAGCTGAAAGGAGCATCACTTCCTCGTCGGCTCCGAACTGATCTTTCAGCAGGTCGGCATCGCGCTGTGCGGCCTCAAGGTCGCCCATCGCCATGAGCGTCTGGGCACGCAGCAGACGGGCCTCCTCCTGAGCGTCGTCGACGGCAAGCGACTGGGTGAGCTGGGCAATGGCTCCCACTGGGTTGTTGCTGCCGACAGCGGCCTGGGCAGCCATATAGTAGGCATGTGCATGCTGCGGATCCTGCTCCTGAGCCTGACGTGCAATCTCGTCAAGACGGTCGTAGTCTTCCATCATATAGGCGATGTGGCCCATACGGTCGTAGACGAGCATCGCCTTGGGAGCAATCTTCCTGACGATGTCGAGCGTGGCGAGTGCCTCGGCAAACCGCCCCATCCTGACAAAGGCCTGCGAGAGATAGTCGAGCGTCTCGATGTCGGTCTTCAGCTTGAGGGCCTCGGTGAAACATTTCACGGCATATTCCGACTGATTCATCCTCAAGGCCTTGATGCCGTCGTATTTATAGAGGTCGAACTTGCGCGTTGCGTCCTCCTGCTTCTCCTCTTCGGGGTTCTTCTCGGCCCCTCCGAACAATGCTTTCCAAAAACTCATATAACCTTAATATATATAAATACGCTGCAAAGGTACGAAAAAAGGATTGAAAAGCAAAGAAAGGTTCTGACTTTTATTTGGTAGTGTGGAATGTTTTTCGTAACTTTGCAGCCGTCATCAAGCAAAAGCAGTCAACAAACAGAACCATTAACCCTATAAAAAGAATTGAAACTATGCAAAGAGACAACACAGTGTTTGAACTTATTGAGCGCGAACATCAGCGCCAGCTGAAGGGCATCGAGCTCATCGCTTCGGAAAACTTCGTGAGCGACCAGGTGATGCAGGCCATGGGCTCATGGCTGACCAACAAGTATGCCGAGGGCTATCCCGGCAAGCGCTACTACGGCGGCTGCCAGGTGGTCGACGAGGTGGAGCGGCTGGCCATCGAGCGCGTCTGCAAGCTTTTCGACGCTGAATATGCCAACGTGCAGCCCCACTCGGGCGCCCAGGCCAACGCCGCTGTACTGCTGGCCGTGCTAAAGCCCGGCGACACGTTCATGGGCATGAACCTCGACCATGGCGGCCACCTGAGCCACGGATCACGCGTCAACACAAGTGGTATTCTCTATAACCCCATCGGCTATAACCTCAACCGCGAGACGGGTCGCGTCGACTACGACGAGATGGAGCAGCTGGCCCTGGAGCATAAGCCCAAGCTGATCATCGGCGGCGGCTCGGCCTACAGCCGCGAGTGGGACTACAAGCGCATGCGTGAGATTGCCGACAAGGTGGGCGCCCTGCTGATGATCGACATGGCCCATCCCGCCGGACTCATCGCTGCCGGACTGCTTGACAACCCTGTGAAGTATGCCCACATCGTCACCTCTACCACCCACAAGACGCTTCGCGGACCTCGTGGCGGTATCATCCTCATGGGTAAGGACTTCGACAATCCTTGGGGCCTGACCACCCCGAAGGGTGAGATAAAGAAGATGTCGGCTCTGCTGAATTCGGCCGTCTTCCCTGGTCAGCAGGGCGGACCGCTGGAGCACGTCATCGCTGCCAAGGCCGTAGCCTTCGGCGAGGCCCTGCAGCCCGAGTTCAAGGAGTGGGCCAAGCAGGTGCAGAAGAACGCCAAGGTGCTGGCCGAAGAGCTCATCAAGCGCGGCTTCCACATTGTCAGCGGCGGCACGGACAACCACTCGATGCTGGTCGACCTTCGCACGAAGTATCCTGACCTAACGGGTAAGGTGGCCGAGAACGCGCTGGTGGCTGCCGATATCACGGTGAACAAGAACATGGTGCCGTTCGACACGCGGTCAGCTTTCCAGACCAGCGGTCTGCGTCTGGGCACGCCTGCCATCACCACTCGCGGTGCTAAGGAGGACATGATGGTCACTATAGCCGAACTCATCGAAGAGGTTCTCAACGACCCGCAGAACGAGGAGGTCATCACCTCGGTGCGCCATCGCGTCAACGAAATGATGAAGGACTATCCTCTCTTTGCCTATTAATCATCATCAAAGAAAAGGAGTGAGGAGCCTGTAATGGTCTCCTCACTCCTTTCTTTTTACCGGATTTCAGTTCTTTTCCCTTATTTTATCTTTACCTCAAGCGGCTGCCGGACGGAGCGAAGGGTCCAACCAATACGCTCGCGCCATTCGGCGATCGACCGCACGTCGGCCTTCGACCAGGCGGAGCCGAAGAGGTAGTTGAACGGCTCGCCGCAATAGTTGTCCTGAATGCCGAGCAGATGGCCCTCGTTGCCGTCACGCGGCTGAGCGAACCATTTCTTCGCTGTCGACGTGACGCCCTCCGGATAGAGTGTGGCCACGAAGAGCTGGCAGTTGTTCACGCCGACGTTATCCGTAGGATCGGCATAGCTGACGTAGTCGGGCGCCAGTTCGATGCTCTCCTTGTCCTCCGAATGGACGACCACGCCAGAGGCCAGCTGCAGAGGCGTATCGATGCCGTCGTACCAGACGGTCATGCGGTTGAAGTTGGAACCCTTGTCGAGCTGAATGATGCGGTGCTCGGTGATGCTGTCGTTGCCAACGGCCGTCGTGTTATAATCCAGACGGACAGCCATGCGCATCGGACCCAGGTCAAGCATCTCGCAGGTCTTGAAGCAATAAGGATAGACGAGCTCGCCGCCTTGCATGAGCGCAGGTGTGCCACAGCCCAGCGTAGCGCCGACCTTGTAGAGGTCCATGCCACGGCCATGGTCGTTGTGATACGACGACTCGCGATAGAGCAGGTCGCCAGCACGCCGGTCTGTCTTGCGGAGCTCGCGCGAACGCGGGATGTTAATATCCTCGACGTGATAGCGATAGTCGACCACCAGCTCGGGCGTGTTCTTCGACCATACGTCCAATCCGTAACTGCGCTCGCCCGTCTGCTGCAGGGCGGGACCATAGACGCGATAAGCACCGCGGTCGTTCTCCCATGCAAAGTCGTCTTTACGCTCAGGCACGATACGTCCGTAGCAGACGAAGGGGAAGTTGCGGGGCGTGCCCTTGCGGAAGGTCAGTGTCAACTCACCATGAGGACGCACACCGGCATCGAGAAGCACGAGGCCGTCGTGGCTCAGCTGATAGGGCACCTCGAGCCCGGCCTTGTCGAACACCTGGAACTGGCGGCCGCCCTGAATGCCCAGTCTGGCGAAGATAGCAGCGGCATCGACGCCCACCACCTGCTGGCGGAACTCATCGGAGGGATTGCTCACAACGACCTCTACGCCAGGCTCCGTCGAAGCGCCGTCGGCCTTCTGAGCCGAGCCGTCCTCATAGCGAAGGTGCTCGCAAGCAGCCAGCAAGAAGGCTCCGACGCCGAAGTTAGCCTCATTACGTGCCGACAGTTGCTGGCCGGGAATGGCGCGCTCGCCGATGGGCTGCACGTAGCCTACAGCACCATCGGGCTGCAGCGCCGTCTGAGTGAGGTAGGTCCATGCGCGCTGAATGGTCGGCTCTAACTCTTCGCGACTGAGCAGGCCGTGGTTGATGCCCCAGAGCAGTCCGTAGCAGAAGAAGGCAGTGCCGCTGGTCTCAGGGCCCTCGGCGTGGTCCTTGTCGAGCATCGAGCGCGTCCAGTAGCCCTCAGGCTGCTGACAGCGAGCGACGGCCCCTGCCAGTTCCTTGAAGCGCTGAAGGAAGAAAGGACGATGGCGATAGTCCTCAGGCATGTCGCTCAGCACCTTAGCCAGTCCGGCGAGCACCCATCCGTCGCCTCGTGCCCAGAAGTCCTTGCCGCCGTTCTGCGTCTTGGCCTTGGGGTAGATGTACTTGGCATCACGGAAGTAGAGGTGCTCCTCGTTGTCATACATCAGCGAGTCGGCAAAGCGGTAGTTATCGTAGAGCTTGTCGAGATACTTCACCTCGCCCGTCGTCTTATACAGCTTCGTCATGACGGGCATGACCATATAGAGGGCGTCGGCCCACCACCAGAAGTCGTTCTCCTTACGTCGGACCTCATGGTCCATCACCTCTATGGCGCGCGCTATCTTATAGCGGTCAGGCGTCAGCTCATAGAGGTCGAGATAGGTTTGGAAGCAGATCTGCCAGTCGCCGAAGAGGACGTAGTCGTGACCCTCGCCGTAGTTACGGTACTTCCACTTCGCGGGGTCTTGCTCGCGTGCGCCCATCCAGCGGTTGTGGCGTGCCCAGGCGTCGCTGTAGGCATGCCATCGGGCCAGCCCTAGCAGTCGGTAGGCCTCCATGTTGCCCGTATGATAGGCGGCCTCGTCCCAGAAGGAGCGCACATTCGGCGAATGAGTCTGCTGCCAGTGGTCGTTGGCCAGTGTGATCATTTCAATCGTTGAGAGCTGTTTCTTCGCAGGCCGGTTCCTGCGGGCTCGCGCATCAGCCGTTGTCGAAGAGAGGAGCAACAGCGAAGCCATCAGGATGGCGAATCGGATGTTATTCATACGGTTTTTATTTCAGGTTTTCATTAAAGAAGCTGAGGCACTGGCGGAACAGGTGGTTGCGGGTGTTGCCACCATAGATACTGTGGTTGCGATTGGTGTAGACCAGCTGACGGAAGTCCTTGTCGGCCTCGACGAGGGCTGAGACGTAGTCGGCCGTGTTCTGATAGTGCACGTTGTCGTCAGCCAGGCCGTGACAGAGCAAAAGCCGTCCGTGCAGTTTAGCGGCACGCGCGATGGGACAGACGTCGTCGTAGCCCGAGGCGTTCTCCTGCGGCGTGCGCATGTAGCGCTCAGTATAGACAGAGTCGTAGTAGCGCCAGTTGGTTGGCGGGGCGATGGCTATGCCGCAAGCGAAGACATCGCGACCTTCAGACATGGCCATGAGCGTGTTGAATCCGCCGTAGGACCATCCCCAGATAGCGATGCGGTCCTTGTCGACGTAGCTCTGGCGGCCAAGCCAGAGGGCCGTCTCGACCTGGTCCTTCGACTCCAGTTCGCCAAGTCTGAGATAGACCGCCTTCTCGAACTGGGCGCCGCGTCCGCCCGTGCCACGTCCGTCGACACAGACGACGATGTAGCCCTGCTGGGCCAGGAGCTGCTCCAGGATGGCGCCCTGTCCGTTCATGCCGATGCCCCATGCGTTCTTCACCTGCTGGTTGCCAGGTCCGCCGTATTGATACATCACGACGGGATAGCGCTTCTGCGGATCGAATCCGACGGGCTTGACCATCCATCCGTTGAGTTCGATGCCCTCGCCAGTGGTCAGGCGGAAAAGTTCCTTAGAGCCCATGTCGTAAGAAGCATACTTTGCGGCCAGCGCCTTGTTGTCGATCATCGTCTTCACCGTCTTGCCGCCAGCGGTGCAGAGGGTCACGACGGGCGGCGTGCGGAGGTCGCTCCAGGTCAGGAGCCACGACTTGAAATCCTTCGAGAAGACGGCCGTGCTCCATCCGTCGCGCGGGGTGAGACATTCAGTCTTGCCATTGCGATGGTTGACATATATCTTCTGGTTCATGGCGTCGGGCGTGAGGGCTGCGAAGTAGACGTCGCCTGTCTGTTCGTCCATTCCGTAGACAGCCGTGACGACCTGCTGCTTGATGGTGCGCTGCAGAGTGCCCGTGAGGCTGTAGACATAGATGCTGTTCAGCCCTGAGCGCTCGCTGGTGAGAATGAGGTGGGAGTCAGTGAGAAGGGAGTTCTCGAATGTCTCCTCCTTGACATACTTGTCGATCTTATCCTCGACGATGAGCTGGCAGACAGTCGTCAGCGGGTTGGCCATATAGACGCGCAGGCAGTCCTGATGGCGGTTGAGCGTGAAGACGGCGATCTGGGCCGGATTGGCCGTCATCTTGATGCGCGGGATGTAGCCGTCCTTGTCGAGCGGCAGCTGGAGGGTGCGTGTCTGGTGGCTCTTGATGTCGTAGCTCATCAGGCTGACCGATGCGTTCTTCTCGCCCGGCTTGGGATATTTATAGGTATAGGTGTCGTCCATCAGCATCGAGGCTTTCGAGGCCTGGGCGGCCCCCGCCTTCCAGTCGAGCGGCGTCAGGGGCAGATAGCGCTCGCGCACCTCGCTCTCGTCGTAGCGCGCCCAAACGATCTGTCGTGAGTCTGCCGTGAAGACCATGGCGCGGTTGTGCGAGAACTCCTCCTCGTTGACCCAGTCGGGAAGTCCGTTGATGACCTTGTTGCGCTCGCCGTCTTTCGTCACCTGGCTCTCGGCATTGCCATAGAGCAGCTTGACGAGAAAGATGTTGCCCTCGCGGACGAAGGCCACCTGCAGGCCGTCGGGGCTCCACAGGGGCGTCTGCTGAGGTCCGCCGTCGCTGAGGGGCTCGAGCGTGTTGTTGGCTATCGTATATATATAATAGGTGGCGGTGAACGAGCGGCGATAGATGCCCTTCGTGTCCGTCTGGATGAGCATGCGCTTGCCGTCGGGACTCATGATGTAGCCATCGACGCGGGCAATCTTAGGTCCGCGGGCCGTCGAGGCGTCGAAGAGCACGGCCGTCTCCTTGCCCGTGCGGAACGAATAGCTGACGACGCGCTTGCCGTCGGCCGTGATCTGGGCGTAGCTCATGCCGTCGTCCAGCGGCTGCAGGGCAGCCATCGACTCGCCACGGAAGGCTCCACTCGTAATCTCCTTCAAGTCAAGTTTCGCGCCAGCCGTCAGCTGGCCGGCGGCCATGATGCAGGCCGTCATCAATAGAAGCAACTTTCTCATATATCAATCTGTGTTTTTTGTTTTTCCCATCTTACTCTTCCGAAAGCGGAGCCGGCACTCGCCCACCCCGCTACTTCACCTCCTCGTATTCGTCGAAAGGTCCGTCGTCAGCCTCCTCCACGCGGTCGACGGTCTGGAAGTATTCCATGCTCTGCCGCAGCTGACGGTTCAGGCGGTTGGCCCCCTGCTTGAACGTCAGGAACGAGAAGCCGCCCGAGAGGGCCGCACCCGCCACGGGGATCAGCTTCGAGGCGATCGTCGCCACCTTCTTCTTCGACAGTTTCACGCCGATAGCCTGGGCCACGCTCTGCACCACCTGGAACCAGGCGGCGCGCTGCAGCGTGTCGCTCGCCATCTTCTCGACCGTCGACGTCACCACCTTGCGGGCCAGCGCGTTGATGGCCTCGTTAGCTTTGGCCACACCCATCATCACGCCTACGAAGATGGTCAGGTTGCGCGCCAGCTCGCCGTCGACGCGCTTCAGGTCAGGATAGCCATAGAGGTAGGCCAGTTTCTGAGCCACGACGAAGCAATGCCAGTAGTACTGACCCAAATCGGCAGGCAGCGCCACCCATGCGCCCCATCCGCCAGGCAGGCCTGCGGCGGCCGAGATGGTCGTCACCTGCAGCACGTGGTGGTTGATGACGCTCGCGGCAATCTCCTGCAGCACGTCCTCGCGGAGGACGACGTCGGGCCGCTCACTGACAGCCCTGTCGAGCTGCTGGCGGGTGCAGAAGCGGTGGAGCGTATCGCGCAGGAAGCGCTCGCGGTCCACCTGTACGCCAGGCAGCCGCATCGCCATGTCCATCACGTTGTTCCAAAGGTTCTGTTTATCCATATACGGGGCAAAGTTAAGAAAAAGTATTGAAAAATTTGCATAACTCAAAAAAAAGTTGTTACTTTGCATCGGAAATTCGTAAACATTAACTAATAAACAACAATTAAAAGTATGAAAAAGATTCTGATGGCCATTATGGCCGTGCTCTTCGCAGCACCTTCGTTCGCTCAGTACAGCAGCGGCGGCTTCTCACTCAGTGAAAGCACTCTCTACTACGGACTTCGTCTTGGTATGAACGTCTCGACCATTACTGGTAAATACGTCGATGCAGACTCAAAGGTCGGCTTGACGCTCGGTGGTGTGATTGGTGCCCGCGTAAGCGATTCTACACCCATATTCATTGAGAGTGGCCTCTATTTCTCTGGCCGCGGTGCAAAGGACCTCACGCTCAATTATCTTGAGCTGCCCGTCCTCATCAAGTATGGTGTCCAGGTGAGCGACGACATCGCCGTGCTGCCTTTCATCGGCCCCTATTTCTCTGTGGGTGTTGCCGGTAAATATAAGACTCTGGGTGAGGGCGGCTACAAGAAGGAAAGTTCCTACGATCTGATGAAGCGTCCCGACATGGGTATCAAACTGGGCTGCGGTGCCGAGTATAACAAGCTTTACCTGGAGCTCGGCTATCAGTTCGGTGTGCTTAACATTGCCAAAGAGAATCCTCTTGACGAAGGTGCTCATACTGGCAATTTCTTTGTCAACTTAGGCGTCAACTTCTAATCAAGACTTCTAAAAAACACACCTTTATCGTGTGGAGGGCGTGTCCAAACAAGGGCACGCCCTCACTTTTTCTTCATTCCCAAGCTTCCTTCTCCCAAAATGAAGCGGCGCTTCTTTGCTGACGAAGTGCCGTTGTGTCATGCACACAGCGGCACTTTGAACGCATCGAAGTTGCGCTTTAGTAATTTAAAGCATACATTTCGGTTAATATTGTTAAATTTAACGGAAATAATTAACCAAAATAACATTTCATTCCAAATAGTTCTTTATCTTTGCAACATGAATCCTTCACATTTCCTTCGCCTGAAGAAATGAAGAATGTGGAGAAGGCTCAGAAAGAGAAGAAACTCTGAAACTTAGAAGTTAAAAAGAAATGAAGAAATCAACTATATGGACAATCGCCGTGGTGATGGGACTCTCGTTCCTCGGACTGCTCTTCCTGCAGATCTCCTACATCGAGGAGATGGCCAAGATGAAGAAGGAGCAGTTTGACGAGAGCGTCACCCGCAGCCTCTATCAGGCCTCGCGCCATCTGGAGATGAACGAGACGCTGCGCTATTTGGAAAAAGACGTCAACGAGGTGGAGCGCCGCGCCTACAGCCAGGACTCCGTCGTGGTCAACGGACTGGACGGCTCCATCCAGCACTCCCACCAGTTCGCCGTCTCAGCTGACGACGGAACCATGTATTCCGCCTTCGAGCTGAAGACGTTTGCCACGAAGCCCTCCACCATCCCCAAGGCCATGATCATGCGGGGCGACAAGCGCGGCAGCAACGCCGAGGCGGCCAAGACGCTCCAGGAAATCGTCCGCACGCGCTACGTCTATCAGAAAGCCCTGCTCGACGAGGTCGTCTACAACATACTGTATACGGCGAGCGACAAACCCCTCAAGGAGCGCGTCAACTTCAAGCTGCTCGACCAGGACATCCGCTCGGAACTGCTGAACAACGGCATCAACATTCCCTATCACTTCACCGTCTCAACTGCCGACGGCAGAGAGGTTTACCGCTGTCCGGACTACTCCGAGGAGGGCGAAGACATGAGCTACACGCAGACCCTCTTCCGCAACGACCCGCCACAGAAGATGGGCATCGTGCGCATCCACTTCCCCGACATGAACTCCTACATCTTCTCGAGCGTCAGGTTCATGATCCCGGCCATCGTCTTCACCATCGTGCTGCTCATCACGTTCATCTTCACCATCGTGGTCATCTTCAGACAGAAGCGCTACACGGAGATCAAGAACGACTTCATCAACAACATGACCCACGAGCTGAAGACCCCGATATCGTCCATTTCGCTGGCCGCGCAGATGCTCAACGACGACACCGTCGTGAAGAGCCCCCAGATGCAGAAGCACCTCGGCAGCATCATCGGCGACGAGTCGCGACGACTGAGATTCCTCGTCGAGAAGGTGCTGCAGATGTCGATGTTCGACAGCAAGACGGCCTCGTTCAAGAAGAAAGAGCTCGACCTCAACGAGCTGCTTGAGCAGATCGCCTCGACGTTCACCCTGCGCGTGGAGCACACGGGAGGCCACATCTACACGGAGATCGAGGCTGTCGACTCAGCCATCTATGTCGACGAGGTCCACTTCCAGAACGCTATCACCAACCTGATGGACAACGCCGTGAAATATCGCCGGCCCGACGAGCCGCTAGATATCCACATCCGAACATGGAACGAGGGCGAGCGCCTCTGCTTCTCGATTGCCGACAACGGCATAGGCATCAAGCGCGAGAGTTTGAAAAAGATATTCGACAAGTTCTATCGCGTGCATACTGGCAACGTCCACGACGTGAAAGGCTTCGGACTGGGACTGGCCTACGTGAAGAAGATCATCAACCTCCACGAGGGCGAGATCCGTTGCGACAGCGAATACGGCAAGGGCACGACGTTCACCATCTCCCTGCCTACACTACAAGAAACATCATAATATTAACTCACATTAAAACATCGTAACAATTATGGAAGACAAACTGAAAATCTTACTTTGCGAGGACGACGAGAACCTCGGCATGCTGCTCCGTGAATACCTGGCTGCAAAAGGCTATGAGGCTGAGCTCTGCCCTGACGGCGAGGCTGGGTACAAAGCCTTCCTGAAAACCAAGTTCGACATCTGCGTGCTCGACGTGATGATGCCCAAGAAGGACGGATTCACCCTGGCCCAGGAGATCCGCTCGGCCAACGCCGAGATCCCCATCATCTTCCTCACGGCCAAGACCCTGAAGGAGGACATCCTCGAGGGCTTCAAACTCGGTGCCGACGACTACATCACCAAGCCCTTCTCGATGGAGGAGCTCGTGTTCCGTATTGAAGCCATCCTGCGTCGCGTGCGTGGCAAGAAGAACAAGGAGTCCACTCTCTACCATATCGGCGACTTCATCTTCGACACTCAGAAGCAGTTGCTCACCATCGGCGAGAAGCAGACGAAGCTGACCACGAAGGAGAACGAACTGCTGGCCCTGCTCTGCTCGCATGCCAACGAGATACTGCAGCGCGACTTCGCATTGAAGACCATCTGGATCGACGACAACTACTTCAACGCCCGCTCCATGGATGTCTACATCACCAAGCTGCGCAAGCACCTGAAGGACGACCCGCAGATTGAGATCATCAACATCCACGGCAAGGGCTACAAGCTCATCACGCCTGAAGAGGAGTAAGCCCGCCCAGACACTGGCATACCTATAGGAAAAACAGGCCTCCCCCGCTGCAGACCCCGTTCTGCATCGAGGGGGGACTTTTTTATTGAAAAGTTTGCACATCTCAGTTTTTTGTCGTACCTTTGTATTCTCTTACAAAAAGACAACAAAAACGGAATGAGAAAACGACTGATTAAAATACTTTGGACGCTGATGGTCGTGGCAGTGCTGGCTGCCGTGCTTTGTTTCTGGGCAATAGCCGACGGACGATTAGGCTACATGCCGCCCATTCACGACCTCCAAAACCCCATTAACCGCTATGCCACGCAGGTGCTCTCAGCTGACGGCAAACTGCTCGGCACATGGAGCATGAGCCGCGAGAACCGCGTCATGGTCGACTACGACCAGATTGCCCCTTCGCTCGTCGACGCCCTCATCGCCACGGAGGATGCACGCTTCCGCGAACACTCCGGCATCGACTTCTATGCCCTGGGGCGCGCCATCGTCAAGCGCGGCATCCTGGGACAGAAGAATGCAGGCGGCGGATCGACCATCACCCAGCAGCTTGCCAAGCAGCTATATAGCGACGTGGCCCACAACACCGCCGAGCGACTGCTGCAGAAGCCCATCGAGTGGGTCATCGCCGTTCAGCTCGAACATTATTACACGAAGGAGGAGATCGTAGCCATGTATCTCAACTACTTCGACTTCCTGCACAACGCCGTGGGCATCAAGACCGCCGCCAACACCTATTTCTCAAAGGAGCCCGCCGACCTGACCATCACGGAGTCGGCCATGCTCATCGGCCTGTGCAAGAATCCCTCCTATTTCAATCCCGTACGCTTCCCTGAGCGCGCCCAGGAGCGCCGCAACGTCGTTCTGGGGCAGATGCTGAAGGAAGGCTACCTCACCCAGGAGCAGCACGACAGCTGTCTGAACGTGCCCTTGGGACTGCGCTTCCACGTCAGCGACCACAAGGACGGACAAGCCACCTACTTCCGCGACTTCCTCCGCCGCTACATGACGGCCAAGAAGCCCCGCCGTGCCGACTATCCGGAATGGAACTACGTCAAGTACTACATGGACTCGCTCGCCTGGCAGCAGGACCCGCTCTTCGGATGGTGCAACAAGAACACGAGGCGCGACGGACAGCCCTACAACATCTATACTGACGGACTGAAGGTCTACACCACCATCGACTCGCGTATGCAGCAGTATGCCGAGGAAGCCTGCTATGAGCATGTGGCCAAGTATCTGCAGCCCGCCTTCGACAAGGCCAACCTCCAGAAGCGCAATGCCCCCTACTCCACCAACCTCACTCAGGCTGAGATCGACAAGATCCTGAACCGCAGCGTGCGCCAATGCGAACGCTACAGGCTGATGAAAGCAAACGGGGCCTCAGAGGATGAGATCAAAAAGGCCTTCAACACCAAGACTGAGATGCGCGTCTTCTCCTACAAAGGTGAGATCGACACGCTCATGACCCCCATGGACTCCATCCGCTACTATAAGAAGTTCCTGCGCACGGGCTTCGTCAGCATGTCGCCCTCTGACGGCGCCGTGAAGGCTTATGTCGGAGGAATGAGCTTCGAGAACTTCGCCTACGACATGGCTACTGAGGGCCGCCGGCAGGTGGGATCGACCATCAAGCCGCTGCTCTACTCGCTGGCCATGCAGGACGGCATGACGCCATGCGACGTCGTCCCCAACGTGCAGGAGACCTACTATGTGGCCGGCCAGCCATGGACGCCACGCAACGGCAGCCGCTCGCGCTATGGCGAGATGGTCACCCTGAAGTGGGGACTGCAGCAGTCGAACAACTGGATCTCGGCTTATCTGATGATGCATCGCCTGTCGCCGCAGGGCTTTGTCAACCTGCTGCACAACTACGGCATCCGCAATCCTGAGATTCATCCGTCGCCCGCCCTCTGCCTTGGCCCCTGCGACATCACCGTTCAGGAAATGGTCAGCGCCTACACCGCCTTCGTCAACCACGGCATACGCACCGCCCCGCTCTACGTCACGCGCATCGTCGACGCCGATGGCAACGAGGTGGCGTCCTTCTCGCCACGTGTGAACGAGGTGATCAGCAGCGAGAGTGCCGACAAGATGCTCTATATGCTCCAAGCCGTCGTCGACGGCGGCACGGGCAGCCGTCTGCGCAAGCGCTACGACCTGACCGCTCCACTCGGCGGAAAGACGGGTACGACCAACAACAACAGCGACGCCTGGTTCATGGGCATCACCCCCAAGCTCGTCTCAGGCTGCTGGGTTGGCGGCGAGGATCGCGACATCCACTTCGACACGATGGTCTATGGCCAGGGAGCAGCCATGGCCCTGCCTATCTTTGCCCTATATATTAAAAAGGTATATGCCGACCCGACGCTCGACTATACCCAGAACGACCAGTTCGACTATCCGTCTGACTTCGATCCTTGCAACGTTGTCGACGAAGAGGCCATGGAACCGGTCATCGAGGGCGAAGAAATCGTCGAAGGTGCTGAGAACGACGAATAAGCCTTGACGTAAGTTGCAAATTGAAATGTTTTTGCAAAATAATCTTCGAAATCGTTGTGTATTTCGAAAAAATAGTTTAATTTTGCAACTTCATTTGACAATTGACTTAGAAACAGGCTTATGAAACATCCCTTGCGAAGCAGCGTCTGCACTGAAGGCAGACGGATGGCCGGTGCCCGCGCACTTTGGGTAGCTACAGGCATGAAGCACGAACAGTTCGGACGCCCCATCATCGCCGTTGTCAACTCATTCACCCAGTTCGTGCCTGGTCATACCCACCTGCACGAAATAGGCCAGATCGTGAAAGAGGAGATTGAACGCCTTGACTGCTTTGCTGCGGAGTTCAATACGATTGCTATCGACGACGGCATTGCCATGGGTCACGACGGCATGCTCTATTCCCTGCCTTCACGCGACATCATCGCCGACTCAGTAGAATACATGGTCAACGCCCACAAGGCCGACGCCATGATCTGCATATCCAATTGCGACAAGGTGACGCCTGGCATGCTCATGGCTGCCATGCGGCTCAACATCCCGACCGTGTTCTGTTCAGGCGGCCCCATGGAGGCCGGACGGTGGCGTGGCGAGAACGCCGACCTCATCACCGCCATGGTGAAAGGCGCCGACCCGACGGTCAGCGATGAGGAGATCCGCGAGATTGAGCAATGCGCCTGTCCGGGCTGCGGATCATGCTCAGGCATGTTCACGGCCAACTCCATGAACTCGCTCACTGAGGCCATCGGCCTGTCACTACCAGGCAACGGCACCATCCTCGCTACGCACACTGAGCGCATCAACCTCTTCAAGCGAGCAGCCCGCCAGGTGGTCAAGAACGCGCTGGCCTACTATGAAGAGGGCGACGAGAGCGTGCTGCCGCGCAACATCGCCACCCGCCAGGCATTCCTCAATGCCATGTCGCTCGACATCGCCATGGGTGGCTCCACCAACACCGTGCTCCATCTCTTGGCCGTTGCCCAGGAAGCGGGTGTCGACTTCACGATGAGCGACATCGACAGCCTTTCACGCCGCGTGCCCTGCCTTTGCAAGCTGGCTCCGAACACTCAGAAGTACAGCGTGCAGGAGTGTAACCGCGCTGGCGGCATACTGGGAATCATGAACGAGCTCAACAAGGGCGGACTCATTGACGGCAGTTGCAAGCGTGTTGACGGACTGACACTGGATGAGGCAATGAGGACGCACGACATTACCGCCATATCCTTCGAACATCTGGAATATCTCGAACCAAAGATGCAGCAGTCGCCCATAGGCATTTATTTCGCAGCACCTGGCAGACAGTTCTCAACAAAGATGGGCAGCCAAAATCACATCTACACCTCGCTCGACAACGACCGCATCAACGGTTGCATCCGCAGTATCAGCAATGCTTACACCAAGGACGGCGGACTGGCCGTGCTCTTCGGCAACATCGCCCAGGACGGCTGTGTGGTGAAGACGGCTGGCGTCGATCCCGCTCTATGGCATTTCGAGGGCCCTGCCGTGGTCTTCGACTCCCAGGAAGATGCCTGCGAGGGCATCCTTGGCGGACGGGTAAAGAGCGGCGACTGCGTCGTCATCACCCATGAAGGCCCCAAGGGCGGACCCGGCATGCAGGAGATGCTCTACCCCACGTCCTATATCAAGTCGATGCATCTGGGCAAGGAGTGCGCACTCATCACTGACGGACGCTTCTCAGGCGGCACCAGCGGCCTCTCCATCGGCCACATCTCGCCCGAAGCCGCATCTGGCGGCAACATCGGAAAGATCAAGGACGGTGACCGCATCGTCATCGACATACCCTCGCGCAGCATCAACGTATGCCTGAGCGACGCCGAACTCGAAGCCCGACCGCAGCAGCCCCTGCGCCGTCAGCGTGAGGTCTCGCGAGCACTGCGGGCCTACGCCCAAAGCGTCAGCAGCGCTGACAAGGGCGGCATCAGACTCATCGACTAAGGTTTAGTTCTCATTATACATTTAAGGTAAGCAAAGGCAAGACCACTATGAAGGAGATTGTTACAGGATCAGAAGCATTGATGAGAGCACTGAAGAACGAGGGAGTGACCACCATCTTCGGATACCCCGGAGGCGCCATTATGCCCGTCTACGACGCGCTATACGACTACGCCATGGGCCCCGATGCATCATTCCGCCACGTCCTGACACGACACGAGCAGGCTGCCACACACGCCGCTCAGGGCTATGCCCGCGTCAGCGGGAAGGTGGGCGTCTGCCTGGTGACAAGCGGACCAGGGGCCACCAACACCCTGACGGGCGTGGCCGACGCCATGATGGACTCCACGCCGATCGTCGTCATTGCCGGACAGGTGAACATCGGCGTGCTCGGCACGGATGCCTTCCAGGAGGTCGACCTCGTCGGCGTGACGCAGCCCATCTCGAAATGGAGCTACCAGATACGCCGTCCTGAGGACGTGGCATGGGCCGTCAGCCGTGCCTTCTACATCGCACGCAGCGGAAGGCCAGGCCCCGTCGTGCTCGACTTCCCCACCAATGCACAGAATGGCACCTGCGAATGGCAGGAGCAGCATGTCGACTTCGTACGCAGCTACGTGCCCTACCCTGCCCTCGACATGGTGGCCGTAGCCCAGGCGGCCAAGCTCATCAACGAAGCGAAGCGCCCCCTGGCTCTCGTAGGACAGGGCGTCGAACTGGGCAATGCCCAGCAGGAACTCGTCGACTTTATCGAGCAGGCCGACATACCCGTAGGCCGCACCATGCTCGGACTGTCGGCCCTCAGCACCGACCATCGCCTCAACATGGGCATGCTGGGCATGCATGGACAATATTCGCTCAGCCAGCTCACCCAGCAGTGCGACGTGCTCATCGCCATCGGCATGCGCTTCAGCGCCCGCGTCACAGGCCTCACCTCGACTTATGCCCGACAGGCCAAGATTATCCATCTGGACATCGACAAGAGCGAGATCGACAAGTGCGTCAAGGCCGACCTGGCCATCGTGGCCGACTGCAAGGAGTCGCTGCCCGCCATCACCCGATTGCTGCGCAAGGCAGACCACACAGAGTGGATTGAAGCCTTCAAGCCCTATCAGGCGACTGAAGAGGAGAAAGTCATCCGCCCAGCCACGCAACCCACGGACGGCCCGCTGCTGATGGGCGAGGTGGTCAGGGCCGTGGCCGAGGCCACGCAGGGCGAGGCCGTGCTCGTCACGGACGTAGGTCAGAACCAGCTGTTCGCCTGCCGATATTTCCGCTTCCGCCATCATCGCTCCATCGTCACCAGCGGCGGACTGGGCACGATGGGCTTCGGACTGCCAGCCGCCATCGGCGCTGCCATCGGAGCGCCAGACCGCGACATCTGCATGTTCGCTGGCGACGGCGGCTTCCAGATGTGCATCCAGGAGCTGGGCACCGTCATGGAGCAACAGGTGCCGCTGAAGATCATCATCCTGAACAACAACTACTTAGGCAATGTCCGCCAGTGGCAGGACATGTTCTGGGGCGGACGACGGTCGTTCACCCGCATGATGAACCCCGACTACGGACAGATAGCCCACAGCTACGGCATCGCTTTCGAGCGCGTAAAGGACCGCTTTGAACTCAACGAAGCGGCCCGGCGCATGCTTCAAAGCACCGCTCCGTTCATACTGGAGTGCTGCGTCAAGGAGGACGACAACGTCATGCCCATGACAACGCCCTACAAGGATGTCGACACAATGAACTTAGTCATAGAAAGCTGAAGAGATGGAAACAGAGAAGAAACTATACACCCTGCTGGTCTACTCGGAGAACATCGCCGGCATCCTGAACCAGATTACAGCCGTCTTCACCCGCAGACAGGTCAATATCGAGAGCCTCAACGTGTCGGCCTCGAGCATCGACCACGTCCATAAATACACCATCACCGCATGGAGCACTGAGGAGCAGATCATCATCATCACGCGCCAGATTGAGAAGAAAATCGACGTCATCAAGGCGAACTACTTCACTGACGACCAGCTCTTTATACGTGAGACAGGGCTCTACAAGCTCAGCACCCAGGGTGTGATGGACAACCCCGACGTCAGCCGCATCATCCGCCACCACGACGCACGAATCACGGAGGTGAACCCCACCTATGTCATCGTGATGAAAAGCGGCAACACCGACAGCATCCTGAGCCTCTATGAGGCACTCAACAAGTTCGGCTGCGTCCTGCAATACACGCGCTCAGGACGTATCGCCGTCACTCGCAGCACTCAGGAGCAGGTGAGCGAATTCTTAGAACAACGAGAACAACAATGGAAAAAATAGGACGATATCAATTCATGGCCGAACCGTTCCACTGCGACGTGACAGGCCGACTCTTCATGGGCCACATGGGCAACCACCTGCTCAATGCGGCCGACTTCCACTCCACTGACCGTGGATTCGGAATGCACTATCTTAACACTATCAACCGCACATGGGTGCTCTCGCGCCTAGCTATCGAGATGGACGAGATGCCCAGCCAGTACACGCGGTTCTATGTGGAGACGTGGGTCGAGAACGCACTGCGCTTCTTCACCCAGCGAAACTTCCGCGTCGTCGGCGAGGACGACCACGTCTATGGCTACGGCCGCTCCGTCTGGGCGATGATCGACACGGAGACCCGCCAGCCGGCCGACCTGCTGAGCATCCACGACGGTGCCCTCGTGCAATGGATCGAGAGCGAGAAGCCCTGCCCCATCGACAAGGGCGGCCGCGTCAAGATGAGCAATGAGGCCCAGCTGGTGCGCACTATCGACACGTTTTATAACGACGTCGACATCAACGGCCACATCAATTCCGTGAAGTACATCGAGCACATCCTCGACCTGTGGCCCATCGACTGGTATCGCGAACATACCATCCGTCGCTTCGAGATAGCCTACGTCGCCGAGGCCCACGCTGGCGACCAGCTCTCCTTCTGGCTGGAGCGGACAGGTGCCGACGAGTGCTGCGTCCGCATCACGAAGGATGCCGACGTGGAGGTATGCAGAAGTAAAGTGATTTTCAGATAACAACTTTTTATAACTAAACTTAATTTATTATGGCAGAAATGAATTTCGGTGGCGTTATTGAGACCGTAGTCACCAGCAAGGAGTTCTCAGTTGAGAAAGCACGCGAAGTATTGAAAGACGAAGTCATTGCCGTCATCGGCTATGGCATTCAAGGCCCCGGCCAGGCCTGCAACCTGCGCGACAATGGCTTCAACGTCATCGTCGGCCAGCGTCCTGGCAAGACCTACGACAAGGCAGTGTCCGACGGATGGGTGCCGGGCAAGACACTATTCAGCATCGAGGAGGCAGCCGAGCGTGGCACCATCCTCTGCATGCTCCTCTCCGATGCAGGACAGATCCAGGCATGGCCCAGCATCAAGAAGCACCTGACGCCTGGCAAGACGCTCTACTACAGCCATGGCTTTGCCATCACATGGAGCGACCGCACGGGCGTCGTACCCCCCAAGGATGTCGACGTGATCCTTGTGGCCCCCAAGGGCAGCGGCACCAGCCTGCGCACCATGTTCCGCGAAGGACGCGGCCTGAACTGCTCCTACGCCGTCTATCAGGATGCCAGCGGACGTGCTGAGGAGAAGACCCTCGCCTTCGGCATCGGCATCGGCGCCGGCTATCTGTTCAAGACCACCTTCGAGCGCGAGGCCGTCAGCGACCTGACAGGCGAGCGCGGTTCGCTGATGGGTGCCATCCAGGGTCTGCTGCTGGCTCAGTATGAGGTGTTGCGCGAGAACGGCCATTCGCCCTCAGAGGCCTTCAACGAGACCGTCGAGGAGCTCACCCAGAGCCTGATGCCCCTTTTCGCCCAGAAAGGCATGGACTGGATGTACGCCAACTGCTCGACGACCGCCCAGCGTGGTGCCCTCGACTGGGCTCCCCGATTCCATGATGCCATCAAGCCCGTCGTCCAGGAGCTCTACGAATCAGTCAAGAGCGGCCACGAAGCCCAGCTGAGCATCGACGCCAACTCGAAGCCCGACTATCGTGAGGGCCTTGAGGTCGAACTGGCAGCGATGCGCAATCAGGAGATGTGGCAGGCTGGCGCTGTTGTGCGCACCCTGCGCCCTGAGTATAATGGGGAGTAAGCGCTGTCTCTCTGAACAATAACAAGCACGAAAAAATCCCGATCTTCTCCGTTGGAGAGATCGGGATTCCCGTTATAATATCAATGAAGTGCTTTACAGCGGTTATTCAGCTGCAGGAGCTTCAGCCTCGGCAGGAGCCTCCTCGACGGGAGCCTCTTCAGCGACGACGGCAGCGGCCTCCTCGACAGGAGCCTGAGCCACTTCCTCTTCCTGACCACCCTCAGCAATGACGGTGACGGGAATCTCAGCGGTGACCTCCTTGTGGAAGTGAACCAGTGCAACGTATTCACCGACCTTCTTGATATCACGCATGGTGATAATCTTGCGATCAATCTCATGGCCGAGCTTCTTCAGCTCCTCAGCCACGATAGCCGTGTTGACCGAACCGTAGAGCTGACCAGTGGCGCTCACCTTGGCGGCAATCGTCAGAGCCACGCCCTCGAGAGCCTTGCAGCGCTCCTCGGCGGCAGCCTTCTGAGCGGCCAGCTTGTGGGCCTGCTGGCGTAGGTTCTCGGCCAGGATCTTCTTTGCCGACTCACTGGCGATGACAGCCTTGCCCTGAGGAATCAGGTAGTTGCGGCCATAGCCCGACTTCACGTTCACAATATCGTTCTTGAATCCCAGACCGATAATATCTTCTTTCAGAATCAATTCCATAACTTGCGTCCTCCTCTTTTTACTTCATCAAATCGGTTACGTAAGGCAGCAATGCAATCTGACGTGCACGCTTCACGGCCTGAGCCACGCGGCGCTGATACTTTAGCGAGGTACCAGTGATGCGGCGGGGCAGGATCTTGCCCTGCTCATTCAGGAACTTCTTCAGGAACTCGGGATCCTTGTAGTCAATGTACTTGATGCCGCTCTTCTTGAAACGGCAATACTTCTTCTTCTTGGTGTCAATCGAAGGAGCGGTGAGATAACGGATTTCTGATACTTCTGCCATTGCTTATGCCTCCTCTTCTGCTTTTTTACCAAGCTTGTTGCGACGCTTCTCGGCGTACTCAGCGGCAAACTTGTCGAGTTTAACGGTCTGGAAACGAATGACCTTCTCGTCACGACGGAAGGCCGTCTCCAATGTCTTAATCACTTCCGGCTCAGCCTTGAACTCAAGCAGGAAATAGAACCCGCTGGTCTTCTTCTCAATCTGGTAAGCCAGTTTCTTCAGTCCCCAGGCCTCTTCGCTCAGAATCTCTGCACCCTTCTCGGTGAGCACCTTCTTGAACTTTTCGACCGTTTCCTTTGTCTGATCGTCAGACAAAACGGGAGTCAAAATGAAAACGGTTTCGTACTGATTCATAATACGTTTTTAATGTTTATAAATGTTATTTTTGCGAAATGCGGGTGCAAAGGTACTAATTTTCTGCGAATTATCAAAATCTTTTTTGTACTTTTGCACCCGATTTAACCATCTTTTATGAAGTTTTTACGAAAATATGGCGGTTTGGCGCTCATTATCATCGGCGTAGCGCTATTGGTCGGCCTTCACCTGACCCACATCACGATGATCAACACGCTGTTGCTCCTGCCGATGGGAATGATTCTCGTCGGCGTGGTTTTCCATGTGTGGATGCTGAAGCGCGACAGCCGCTATTAGAATCCGTAGATCTCGCGGAGCTTCTCGCCTAGCTTCTCCGCACGGAGGTTGACGGCCACGATCTTGCCTGTCCCGTCGAGCAGGATGCTGGCGGGAATGGAGTTCACGCCATAGACCTCTGCCGCTGCTGCCTTCCAGCCTTTCAGGTCTGACAGTTGGGGCCACGTCATGTCCATCTGCCTGACGGCGTTCTTCCAGGCGTCAGCCTTCTGGTCGAACGAGATGCCGATAATCTCGAAGCCTTTCTCGTGATATTTCTTATAGTTGGCCACGACGTTGGGCATCTCCTGGCGGCACGGTCCGCACCATGAGGCCCAGAAGTCGATCATCACATACTGTCCCTTTCCGACCCATTCGCTCAGCTTGCGTGCCGTGCCCTCCATGTCGTTGAGGGTCATGTCAGTGTACATCTTGCCTGGTGCCCTCTTTTCGAGGTTGGCCAGCAATTTCTTTGGCAGCTCCATCGAAGGGTGATTGTAGTAGGCATTCTTCGGATTGCATACCTCCTGCAATTCCTCATACTCCATGGCGTAGGCCATGTCCTTGATGAAGAAGACGGGGATCATGTTGTCAGGGTTCTCGCGGATGATCTTCATCATGGCTGTGGCCTGTTGCTCATAGACGGCCATCGCCTTTGCGCGAATCTCTTCGATCTTGTCAGGCTCTGCCTCAGCCTGTTTCTGTAAGTTTTCCATCTGAGCTCCATAGACAGCGAGTTGCTGCTGATAGCCTTCCAGCTTCTGCTTCAAGGCGTCGCTCAGCTGGACGTCGTCCTGTGCCGTCGCGCCCATGGCAAGCATGGCACAGAGGAAAGAGAATAGAAATTTCTTCATTTTTTCCGTTTTTTTATTTGTTGTTGATATAATTGACAATCCATTCTCCCACTTCGCGCGTGCCATAGACGGCGCCGCCCTCCACCTGAATCTCAGGCGTCCTGACGTTGGCCTCAAGCGAAGCGCTGACGGCCTCGCGCACCATGGCCCCTTCGTCGTTGAGTCCGAAGTGCTCCAGCAGCATGGCAGCCGACAGGATCTGCGCCAGCGGGTTGGCACGGTTCTGCCCTGCGGCCTGTGGCCATGAGCCGTGGACGGGCTCGAAGAGCGGGGTGTGGAGTCCGAGCGAAGACGACGGCTGCAGGCCCATCGAGCCCGTGATGCACGACGTCTCGTCAGTCAGTATGTCGCCGAAGGTGTTCTCCGTGACGATGACGTCGAAGAAGCGCGGCTCAGTCAGCACGCGCATCGAGGCATTGTCGACGAACATATAGTCAGTCGTGACGTCGGGATAGGCTGGTTCCATCTCCTTGGCAATCTGACGCCACAGCCGGCTTGAGGCCAATATATTGGCCTTGTCGACGACGGTCAGGTGCCGACGCCGCGTGCGTGCCATTTCGAAGCCTACCTTCAGGATGCGCTCGATCTCAGGCCGCGTGTAGACGTCCGTGTCGTAGGCCCGCTCGTTGTCCTGATATTTCTCGCCGAAATACATGCCGCCCGTCAGCTCGCGGATGACGACGAAGTCGGCGCCCCTGACCAGCTCATCCTTCAAGGGGCTCTTGTGGATCAGGCAGTCGAACGTGACGACAGGCCGCACGTTGGCAAAGAGGCCCAGCTTCTTGCGCATGGCGAGCAGCCCCTGCTCGGGCCTGATTGGCGACGTGGGGTCATTGTCGTACTTGAGGTCGCCGACGGCAGCGAACAGCACGGCGTCAGCACGCATGCAAGCCTCGTGGGTCGACTCAGGATAGGGGTCGCCGACGAGGTCGATGGCATGTGCGCCTGCTATGGCCTCCTCATATTCAAACTCATGACCAAACCTCGCGGCTATGGCATTCAGCACGCCGACGCCCTGCGTCATCACCTCCGGGCCGATGCCGTCGCCCGCGAGAATGGCAATCTTCAGTTTCATAGAATCTCTCTCTTATTGGGTTCTTCTTTATATGTTGCAAAGGTAATAAAAAAGTGGCAACCGCATGACAACGGCTGCCGCTTTTTACGTTTTCTTAGCAGACGGGACCTCACATTTACCCTCACATACTGTCCTCCACGATGTTCAGCATCTTGAACGTGGCCTTGATGGCAGCCTCCGTCTGGTCGACGTCGAGGCCGCGGGTGCGCAGCAGCCGTCCGTTGCCCATGTGCCACGAGATGACCGTCTGGACAAGGGCATCCGTGCGTCCGCCTGGTGGAATCGTCACCTGATAGTTAGCCAGTATGGGGAACGTGCGCCCAAGGTATTTCTTATAGATGTAGCGCAGGGCCTTGACGAAGGCGTCGTATTGTCCGTCGCCCGTGGCAGCCGCCTCGTATCGCTGTCCGTTGATCTCGACGCTGACGTTGGCGCCAGGCTTCAGTCCGTAGGCCGTCGAGACGACATAGCTGATCAGCCTCACCTTCTCGTCGGCCGGCTCATGCTTCAACACGTCGCTGACGATGTAGGGCAGGTCGTCCTGCGTGACGATCTCCTTCTTGTCGCCCAGCTCCGTGATGCGCTGGGTGACGCGCCGGGTCTGCTCAGGCGTCAGCTCCAGCCCCAGCTCCTCCAGGTTCATGGCGATATTGGCCCGCCCCGAGTTCTTGCCCAGCGCATATTCGCGCCGACGTCCGAAGCGTTCGGGCATCAGCTCATTATAGTAAAGCTTGTCCTTCGAGTCGCCATCAGCGTGTACGCCAGCCACTTGCGTGAACACGTTCTCGCCCACGATGGGCTGGTTGGGCGCCACGGCAATGCCGCTGAAGCTCTCCACCATGCGCGAGATGTCGTTGAGCTGGCTCTCGTCGATATGGGTCACGGCGTGGAACTGGTCCTTCAGGATGGCCTGCACGGAGGCCAGTGGCGCATTGCCGCAGCGCTCGCCCAGCCCGTTGACGGTGACGTGGATGCCGCGAGCCCCTGAGAGTGCGGCCGCCAGCGAATTGCTCACGGCCAGGTCGTAGTCGTTGTGGGCATGGAAGTCGAAGTGGGCGTCAGGGTATCGCTTGCGCATCTTGCGGAAGTTCTCGATCACCTGCAGGGGATTCATCACGCCGAGCGTGTCAGGCAGCATAAAGCGCCTGACGGGCGTCCTCACCAGCGCGTCCATCAGCTGATAGACGTAGTCAGCCGAGTCCCTCATGCCGTTGCTCCAGTCCTCCAGGTAGAGGTTGACGTCCATGCCCTTCTGATGGGCATACTCCACCTCACGGCAGACGTCGGCGATGTGCTCCTCAGCCGCTTTCTCCAGCTGATAGCTGCAATGCTTGAGCGAGCCCTTGGCCAGCAGGTTGACCACCCTGCAGCCACAGGCGTCGATCCAGTCGACTGACTGCCCGCCGTCGATGAATCCCAGCACCTCGACGCGGTGCAGCAGGCCTTTCTGGCGGGCCTGCTGGCAGATCATCGTGACGGCCTCGCGCTCACCCTCCGAGACGCGGGCCGAGGCCACCTCGATGCGGTCGACCCTCACGCCGCTGAGCAACTTGCGCGCTATCATGAGCTTCTCGTGCGGCAGGAAGGAGACGCCGTTGGTCTGCTCGCCGTCGCGCAGCGTGGTGTCCATGATCTCGATGCAGGGGATGTACTGGTTCATTTCCATGGCCGTCCGTCATTCGTTCTTCTTCTCCCATTCGACGGTCTTGCCCTGATTCGCCACCAGATAGTCGATGTCGTCAAGCCCGTTCATCAGGCAATGCTTCTTGTAGCCGTTGATGGCGAAGTGCTCGCTGTGGCCAGTCTTCAGGTTCGTGATGCGCTGCTCGGGCAGGTTCACCTCGACCTTCATCCCAGGGTCGGCGGCAATAGTAGCAAACAGCTCCTGCAGGAACGCCTCGCTGACGACGACGGGCAGCACGCCGTTGTTCAGTTCGTTCTGCTTGTGGATGTCAGCAAAGAAGCTGCTGACGACCACGCGGAAGCCATAGTCGGCGATGGCCCATGCGGCATGCTCGCGGCTGGAGCCGCATCCGAAGTTCTTGCCGGCCACGAGGACGACGGCGTCGCGAAACTGCGGGTCGTTGAGCACGAATTGCGGCCTGGGCTGGCCTGAGGCATCGAATCGCCAGTCGCGAAACAGGGCCTCGCCGAACCCCGTCCTGTCCGTCGCCTTCAGGAATCGGGCCGGGATGATCTGGTCAGTGTCGACATTCTCCAGCGGCAGCGGCACGCACTGAGAAACAATGACATTAAATTTATCTTTCATACAGCCTATTCACTATTCACTGTTCACTTAAGTGACCGTAAAAAAAACTTGGTACGATTAGGAGGTCACGTGTCCTCACGTGACACCTGCGGCAAGTGCGACGTGGGGACACGTCGCCTCCTACAGGGGCAGCCAAATTGTACCAATTAATTATTTGCATATTACTAACAACTCTCTCGGATCGGTGATAACTCCCGTCACGGCAGCCGCAGCAGCCACCAGCGGCGAAGCCAGCAACGTGCGGGCTCCAGGCCCCTGACGGCCCTCGAAGTTGCGATTGCTCGTCGAGACGCACAGCTTGCCCTCAGGCACCTTGTCGTCGTTCATGGCCAGACAGGCCGAACAGCCGGGCTGACGGATGGCGAAGCCTGCCTCGCGAAGGACGACGTCGAGCCCCTCCTGACGGATCTGGCGGTCGACGGCCCACGAACCTGGCACGAGCCACGCCACGATGCCCTCGGCCTTGCGCCGCCCCCTGACGATGGAGGCAAAGGCCCTGAAGTCCTCGATGCGCCCGTTGGTGCAGGCGCCCAGGAAGACGTAGTCGACCTGTCGTCCCAAGAGACATTCGCCCGGCTCGAATCCCATATAGCCGAGCGCCTTCATGAAGCTGGCATCGCCCTGCCGGGGGATGCACTCCGTGATGCCGATGCCCATGCCGGGATTGGTTCCATAAGTGATGCGGGGTTCGATGTCTTCAACATTGAAAGTCAGCTCCTTATCGAACACGGCGTCAGCGTCGCTACGCAGCGTCCGCCAATAGCTGACGGCCCTGTCCCAGTCGGCCCCCTGAGGGGCATAGTCGCGTCCGCGCAGATAGCCGAACGTCGTCTCGTCGGGCGCCACGAGGCCGCCCCTCGCACCCATCTCAATCGACAGGTTGCAGAGCGTCAGCCGCCCCTCCATGCTCATATTCCTGACCACGCTGCCGGCATACTCGACGAAATAGCCCGTGGCGCCGCCCGTCGTCAGCTTCGCCATCAGATAGAGGGCCACGTCCTTGGGCGTCACGCCGCGGCCCAGCTCGCCGTCGATGGTGATGCGCATCGACCGCGGTTTCTGCTGCAGGATGCACTGCGAGGCCATCACCATCTCCACCTCCGACGTGCCGATGCCGAAGGCCACGGCCCCCATGGCGCCATGCGTCGACGTGTGGGAGTCGCCGCAGACGATGGTCATGCCGGGCAGCGACAGCCCCTTCTCGGGCCCCACGACGTGGATGATGCCGTTGTCGGGCGACATCATGCCCCAGTGCTTCAGCCCGAATTCCTCAGCATTGCGCGCCAGCGTCTCCACCTGGCGACGCGAGACGGGGTCGGCGATGGGTCGGTCCTGGTCGTGCGTCGGCGTGTTGTGGTCGGGCATGCAGACAATCTTCTGCGGGCGGAAGCAGCGCAGTCCCCTCGCCCGCAGTCCGTCGAAGGCCTGAGGCGAGGTCACCTCGTGGCAATAGAGGCGGTCGACGTAGAGCTGCTGCGGCCCGTCGTCGATGGCCTGCACGACGTGGCTGTCCCAGATTTTGTCAAAGAGCGTATTCATGTTGTCTTGAACTTATTGATACAGTCAATATAAGCTTCGACGGAGGCCGTCACAATGTCAGTGTTGGCCCCGAAGCCGTAGTACATCCGGCCGTCGTATTCCACCTGCATGTGAACCTTGCCGACGTCGTCCGAACCCTTCGAGATGGCCTGGATCGTGAATTCCTTCAGCGTCATCTGCTTCAGGATGATCTTCTTCAGCGCCTTGATGGCTGCGTCGACAGGGCCGTTGCCCGACGAGGCCGCCTCAAACTTCTGGCCGCTGATGTCCAGCCCGATGGAGGCGACGCTCTTCACGCCCTTGCCCGTCGTCACCTGCAGGAAGTCGAGCCTCACGGCGTGGGCGTCGGCCGTGTCGGCCCCAGCCAGCATCAAGATGTCGGCATCGCTGACGTCCTTCTTCTGGTCGGCCAGCTGGAGGAAGCGCTCGTAGATGCTGTCCAGCCGCGCCTCGTTGCTCACGTCGACGCCGTTCACGTGCAGGCGGTGCTTCAGCGCAGCCCTGCCGCTGCGCGCCGTCAGCACGATCGAGCTGTCGTCGATGCCGATGTCGTGCGGGTCCATGATCTCATACGTGCTGATGTTCTTCAGCACGCCGTCCTGATGGATGCCGCTGGAGTGGGCGAAGGCGTTGCGCCCCACGACGGCCTTGTTCGCCTGGACCGGCATGTTCATCAGGCCCGAGACGAGGCGCGACGTCGGATATATCTTGCGCGTATTGATATTGGTGTCGATGCCCAGGTGCTTGTGGCACCGCAGGATCATGGCAATCTCCTCCAGCGACGTGTTGCCAGCCCGCTCGCCGATGCCGTTGATGGTCACCTCTACCTGGCGCGCCCCGCTGACGACGCCCGCCAGCGTGTTGGCCGTGGCCATCCCCAGGTCGTCGTGGCAGTGGGTCGAGATGACAGCCCTGTCGATGTTGTCCACGTGCTCCATCAGATACCTGATCTTCGCCCCGAACTCATCGGGCAGACAGTAGCCCGTCGTGTCGGGAATGTTGACCACCGTCGCACCGGCCTTGATGACGGCCTCCACCACGCGCGCCAGATACTCATTGTCCGTCCGCCCGGCATCTTCAGCATAGAACTCGACGTCCTCGACGTACTTCTTGGCATACTTCACGGCCGCCACGGCCCGCTCGATGATCTCCTTGCGCGTAGAATTAAATTTGTATCGGATGTGGCAGTCGCTCGTCCCGATGCCCGTGTGGATGCGCTTGTGCTTGGCATACTGCAGCGCCTCGTTGGCCACGTCGATGTCCTTCTCCACGGCCCGCGTCAGTGCGCAGATCGTAGGCCACGTGACGGCCTTCGAGATCTCGATGACCGAGTTGAAGTCGCCAGGCGAGCTGACGGGGAATCCCGCCTCAATCACGTCGACGCCCAGAGCCTCGAGCGCGCGCGCCACCTGAATCTTTTCCACCGTGTTGAGCTGACATCCCGGCACCTGCTCACCATCGCGCAGGGTCGTATCAAAAATAAACAATCTTTCCGCCATGTCTTTTTACCTTAAAATCTGTTTAGCGCTGCAAAGATAAGAAATTATTCGCCACCCGCCAAACTTTTTGACAATTTATTGTGTTAATAGACATTAACCCACCACAGAATCATTTGATGCACAGGCTGTTAAGACACACATAATTTCATTTATCTGCCACGTAGTGACATCACGCAATACCACAGGGTCGCAGGGTCACAGAGTCACACACCGTGACACTGTGACACTGTGACACTGTGTCATTAGTGGTGAGAAAAAGATTTGGATATTTATTTTTATATTATATATAATATATTTTTATAATATATTATATATAATATAAACATTTATTACTCATCTAGACTTTAGAATATGAATTATAGAAATGGTACGGTGTCACAGTGTTATGGTGTTACGGCGTGGACTTCCGACGGATATTGTTGACTCTTCATACTATTTTCGTTGACTTCGTACTGGTTTGGTTGACTCGCCTCTTTCCCGGCGCCAGCCCCCGACCATGAAAAACACTCGGGGGTGTGCCCTGCGGCAGGGGGGCAGACAGCCCCCGAGAGCCTTCCGCCCGTCTACCACATACGCTGCTGCAGGCCATGCTCCTGGTGGGCATGTGAGGGCGGCTTCATGCCGATGCTGGCATGCGGCCGGCTGTCGTTATAGAAGGCTTTAAGGAGGGGAGTAGCTGCGCCGTCATCCCCCGTAGGGCTTGTTTTAGGGCTTGTAGTCCTTTTATATTGATGCCCTGTCGCGCGCAGCCGCTCCCCTCCCTTCAAGGGGAGGGGCCGGGGGTGGGGTCTCTAACTTCTTTATGCGCAAAAGGAAGATACAGACCCCACCCTAACCCTTGAAATAGTTAGAGATTCCCAGCCCCAACCCTTGAAGCAGTTAGAGACCCCACCCCCAACCCTTGAAGCAGTTAGAGACCCCACCCCCAACCCCTCCCCTTGAAGGGAGGGGAGCAGCTGCGCCGTCATCCCCATAGGGCTTGTTGTCTTGATGTCTTGTTGTCTTGATGTCTGAATTTTCTTGATGTCCTGTCGTCCTGATGTCAATAACGAAAGGACGGGATCGGGGGAGTCAGAGCGCTGTTGTGTGGCATACACGACGTCGTAACGCGCTGAGAGAGAGTGCGTTTCGTTGTCGGAGAACGAAATAAATTTGAAATAAAGGTTGGGAAAATTTGGAATCTGGCATTATTTTTTGTATCTTTGCATCATGGTACGGAGGACCAACAGCGCTCAAGATCCGGAAGACCATTAACCGCCATTAAAAGAGCCATCAAAAAACCGCCATTAAAAGCACCATTAAAAGCACCGCCAATATTATAATAATGTCAGGACTGTCCGGCGGCCGCAGCGAACAGGGCCCAATAAGACTGCTGCACGCGGGCATCCTCAGCGGGATCTGTGAAGACCTCGAGGAGCAACGGACGGTCAGACGCGTCGCCGATCAGGCGGACGAGCGACGGCTGCAACTGCGCTGCGTCGCTGACGGACATATAGCCGACGCCGTTCTGTCGGCAGATGCCTTCGGCCGTCGTCGAATGACGGGCGGCGACGAGCCGGTCGCAGGCAGGACTGAGGCCGAGTCCCTGCAGCTGACGGAAGATGCCCCCTCCCCCATTGTTGAGCAGGAGGATGCGCAGGTTGCCCCGCAGCTGCTGTTGCCAGAGCGCATTCTGGTCGTAGAAGAAGCTGAGGTCGCCCACGACGCAGAAGACGCGTCCGCCTGTCACGAGCGAGAAGCCGGCGGCAGCGGAGAGCGAGCCCTCGATGCCGTTGACGCCACGGTTGCAGAAGACGTAGTGGCGGGCGTAGATGTCAGCCAGCCGTACGGCAGAGGAATTGGCATAGTGGACGGCCCATTCGCCGCCGTCGCCACCCAGCAGGGCCTCAAAGGCCTTGACGGCCGCCATCTGGGAATAGTCGGGCATAAAGGCGTCGCGCAGGGCTGCGGCAGCCTGCAGGGCGCTGCTCCATCGCCTGAGATAGTCCGGCTCCGCAGGGGCCACATCATGACCGCTGCCATCGTCGGACAGACGGCTGAGGGCTTCGAGGACGTCGCGCGCGGGGCCGCTGACGACGCCGCTGACGCACTGGAACGTGTCGTGCAGACAGCCGTCCTCCGTGACCTCCCACGCGCCGCCCGCGATGCGACGTCCGCGCAGGAAGCGGCGCAGGCGCTTGCTGACGACGGTGTCGCCGAGATAGAGCAGGAAGTCGGGCGCATAGCTGTCCTCGTCGCCAGGGGGGATGCTGAGGAGCGCCTCGTCGATGCACACGCCTCCCTGCGGATGGGCCAGCGCCTCATGGAGGACGACGCAGCGGCGGCCCAGGCGGCTCAGGGCGGCACAGAAGGGCCCGTCGGGCTGATGATACTGCCCGACGACGACCATGGGCCTGCGGGCGCGGCAGTAGTCGCGCAGCAATGCGTCGTCGACGGAGTCGGCATGCGGCTCGACGAAACGGATGCAGCGCTCGTCGGGCAGCCTATGGCAAGAGAAGCGGAACAGGGGCTCGGAGATGGGCACGTTGATGTGGACCGGCTGTCGGCGACGGGCGACGATGAGGGCCTCGTTGACCAGCCGGTTGCAGAACCACCGCTCCTCGTCGTCATGCGGCTCGGGCAGACTGACGGCGCGTCCGACGAAGCGGCCCAGGGCGTCGGCCTGTGGCAGCGTCTGGCCGTCGAGCTGACCTATCCATGCCTGGGGGCGGTCGGCGGAGATGACGACGATCGGCACGTGCTGATGGAAAGCCTCGGCCACGGCGGGCATGAGGTTGAGCAGGGCCGTCCCCGACGTGACGCAGACGGCCACGGGCTCGTCGAGTGCGAGGGCCATGCCGAGGGCATAGAAGCCGGCAGAGCGCTCGTCAGTGACGGGATGGCACGCGATGTCAGGCGCCTCGTTCAGGTTGTGCACGATGGGGGCATTGCGACTGCCAGGACACACGACGGCATGACGGATGCCATGGGCCGCGAGGAGGGCGGTCAGCGTGTTGACGTTTTCTTTATCGCTATATACGTGTTCCACTGATTGTCAGGTGTTTTATTCTTAGAGATTAAAGAGCTGCTTCATCGTCTGGAGCTTGGCCTCCGTCTCCTGCCACTCCTCTTCCTCGATGCTGTCGCGGAGCAAGCCCCCGCCAGCGTAGAGACGGCAAGAGGCGGACATGACCTGCATGCAGCGCAGCGAGACGTAGAGGTGGGTGGCGTCGTCGAGGCCGACGGGCCCCATGAAGCCGCTGTAGTAGCGTCGGGGCGTGTGCTCATGGGCCAGGATGAACCGGCGGGCCTCGTCCTGCGGCAGTCCGCAGACGGCGGGGGTCGGATGGAGCACGCTGACGACATCGCCCACGCGCACCTTATTTAATAAGGTGAAAGAGAAGTCGCTGCGCAGATGGACCAGGTTGGCGGCGCGCACGGTGCGCGGGCCCTCCTCGCTCAGACTGCTGCAGAGGGGCTGCAGGCGCTCCTTGATGTAGGTGGCCACGAGGCGCTGCTCCTCGATGTTCTTGGCTGACCAGCGGGCCTGCTCGCCCTCGCCCTGCAGCTCATGGGCGGCGAGCTGCATGGTGCCCGCCAGGGCTATGGTGCGCCATTGGCCTGACTGGCCGTCGAGGAGAATCTCGGGGGTGGCCGCCAGCCAGAGTCCGCTCTGGGGCGTGGCGACGAGGGCCACGAAGAGCCGCGGATAGCGCCTGCAGGCCTCGAGGAAGAGGCGGAAGGGGTCGGCCGAGTCGTGCCAGGCGACGTCGATGCGCGAGCAGCGGCTGAGGACGACCTTCAGCAGGCGGCGTGAGGCCAGCTCATCATAGAATCGGGCGAAGTCGGCATGATAGTCGTCGCGCTCAGATCCGCAGCCTGAGGGCTTGTCGTCAGCGTGTTGACGGACGACCTGGAGGCCCTCGGCTATCAGCGAGCGGCAGGACGCCGCCTCAGAGGCGTCGAAGCTCCTGACGACGTCGGGCCGGATGAGCAGCAGGGGGCACGCGGCGCTCATCTCGAAGGGCGCCAGGGCGAAGCCGGCATCGCGGCCCAACTCGCCGAAGGAGCCGAGCCGCCGGGCCTCGCCTAAGGTCTGGCCTACGAGCGTGAAGCGCTGGCCGTGGGGAAGGCGATAGATTGCGAAGCTGTTCATTTGCCCTTGATCACGTAATTGGTCACGCGGACAGTCGAGATGAGCTCGCCCGCGGAATTACTGATGTCGACATGCCATACGTGGAGCGTGCCTCCGCGATGGACCAGACGGCCGAAAGCCGTGACGGTGTCGCCCTCGACGACGGCCTTGACATGACTGCCGCTGACCTCGATGCCCACGCAGGCGCAGCCAGGGCAGAGCGACGTCGACCCCACCCCGGCCAGATTCTCGGCCAGGGCCAGCGAGGCGCCACCACTGAGAAAGCCAAAGGGCTGGCGGTTGCGCTCGTCGACGCGCATCCGGGCCATGCATGTGTCTTCATCGTCGGTCGAGATGAACTCCATGCCGAGGGCAGTGCTCAGGTTGGGCATGGATTCTACGACTGCTTTTATCTTATCTACGTTCATTGAGATGCAAAAATAAGTAAAAAAATGATGATAGCCAAAAGAAACTGCGAAAATTTTTGTTTGTTTCAACAATAATGCGTAAATTTGCCGCCAGAATGATTCTTTTATTTAACAACTAACATTTAAAAAAGCGTAGTATGAAAAAAGTATTTCTGATGGCTATGGCCGCTGTGGCCATGACGTTCGCTTCGTGCGGCAACAACACTAAGACAGAGGCTCCCGCCGACGGCGAGCAGCAGGTAGAGGTCAGCGCCCTGGTCGACAACGCAACCGAGCAGCTCAGCGCCCTGCTGGGCGAAGGCGACGCCACGAAGCTGGGCGAGTATCTGGAGACCATCAAGCAGAAGGCAGCCGAGCTGCTGGCCAAGAACCCCGAGGTGGCCAAGGAGTACCTGGGCAAGGTGCAGGCTTTCCTGAAGGAGAATGCTGAGAAGGTGAAGGCCGTCGTGGGCGACAACGCACTGGTCAACTCGGCCGTGTCGGCTCTCGTCGAGGCTCCCGCTGAGAGCATCATCAGCAACCTGCAGCAGGCCGTGGGCACTGTCGAGGAGGCTGGCCAGCAGGCCGTCGAGAACGCCGTTGACCAGGCTAACGAGGCTGTCGAGGACGCCAAGCAGGCCGTCGAGGACAAGGCTAACGAAGCCGTCGAGGCTGCCAACCAGAAGGTCGACGAGGCCAAGCAGGCCGCTGCCGACAAGGTGAACGAGGCTGCCCAGAAGGTGAACGACAAGGTGAACGAGGGCGCTGACAAGCTGCTCAAGGGCGCCGGCCTGAAGTAAGCACATTCGTTGAAGAAAACGGGGCATTCGTTGAACGGATTTGCCCCATTTTTTGTTTTTCATTACCTTTGCATCGAGTTCAGTATTTACTCACTCAAAAGATATAGGAGACAGGACGATGAAACAGGTAATGAATTTCATAAAGAACAGACTGCACATGAAACGGACATTTCTGATAACAGCAATCATGGCAATGGCCATGACGGCACAGGCCGACGACTACGGCTACCTCGTCATCGGACTGCAGGACGGCACGGAGCAGGCACTCCCGACGGGCGGGCTCACCATGGTCTTCGCCGACGGACAGCTCACCGCCAAGGCTCAGGGCACTACGGCCACCTTCGAGCAGGCACAACTCTCGAAGATGTACTTCTCTGACCAGGACCTCAGCGGCATCGGCAGCGTGGGCGGCGAGGAGCCGACGACGATCAGGGTCAGCGACAGGCTTCTGCAGGTGGCAGCCCCGGCTGGGGCACGGGTCATCATCGCCAGCGTGGGCGGCATGCTCATCGACCGCTATACGGCAGGCGCCGAGCCCATCAACACGCCGCTGCGGCCTGGCATCTATGTGGTGAAGATCAATGACAAGAGTACGAAAATTCACGTCAGGTAAGGAGAGATGAAACGGACTGTTATCCTACTGGCTGCAGCCTGCATCGCAGGAACGGCCTTCGCCCAGACGATGAACATCCGTACGGGCAGCGTCACGACGGCTGTCGCCGCTGCACAGGCGGGCGACATGACCTATGCCAACAACGGCACGGAACTGACCGTCATGGGAAAGACGTTCAACGTCAGCGACATCGACAAGATCTACGTCGACGACTCGACCATCGAGGACAATACGGTCAGCATCAGCTACAACGGCGCTGCGGCTGAGGTCGTCGTGGCAGGCAACATCGCCAGCCACCTGACCACGACGGTCGACGGGGCCTACGTCACCATCGTGCAGGATGCCGACGTCGCGGACGAGATCACCTACACCCTCAGCGGCGCGTCGTCAGACGGCGCGTTCACGATGGACGGCGAACTGAAGGCCACCGTCGTGCTCGACGGCGTCAGCCTGACCAGCAACCGCGGTGCCGCCATCGACATCGAGAACGGCAAGCGCATTGCCATCGTCGTCAACGACGGCACGACCAACACGTTCGCCGACTATGCCACAGGCGAACAGAAGAGCTGCTTCTTCGTCAACGGCCACGCAGAGTTCACTGGCGAGGGCACCATCAACCTGACGGGCAACGCCAAGCATGCCTACCGCAGCGACGAATACACGCAGCTGAAGAAGTCGTTCACGGGCACCATCAACGTGCTGGCTTCTGCTGGCGACGGACTCCACGTCGAACAGTATCTGGAGATGAACGGCGGAACGCTGAACGTCAGCAATGTCGCGGCCGACGCTATCGATGTGGCGGCCACGAATGACCTGACTGACGAATTCAACGGACAGATGTTCATCAACGGCGGAACCATCATCGCCACAGCTGAAGGCGGCGACGTGAAGGTGCTGAAGGCGGATGCCGACATCGCCATCACTGACGGCGCGCTGACGCTGACGGCGACAGGGGCCGGCTCGAAGGCCATCAGCACCAAGGGTGCCCTCAGCATCAGCGGCGGCAAGGTGGAGGCGCTCTCGCTGGGCGACGTCTACAACGACGGACTGGCCGACGAAGCCAAGCCCAACAGCATCAAGTCAACGGGCGTCATCACCATCAGCGGCGGCGAGGTTTATTCCGTCGCCACCAACAAGGCGTTCAACACGGACGTCGCCTCCAACGGATTCGTCATCAACGGCGGCACCGTGATGGGCATCGGAGGCAAGGCCTCAGCTGACGCCACGGGCTCGCAGACCATCCGCACCACCTCAGGCTATAAGGTCACGGCTGGCGCTACTGTCACGTATGGCGGCGTGAGCTATACGCTTCCTGAGAGCTACACGCGTACCTCTATATATATTGTGGCATCGACGAATAAATAAGATGAAACGGCAGGCACGTCAAGAGAACATCATCTACGCAGCCCTGTGGGTCGTCTTATTCCTCGCCCCGGCTGTCATGCTATACCACCAGGCCGCCAACTCTCAGACGGCGTTCCAATGGCATGAGCTATGGCACGTATGGCGCGAGATAGCGATGTTTCTTGTCGTGTTTGCCGTCCACAACTTCCTCCTGGCCCCCATGCTGGTCTATCGGCAACAACGGGTGCGCTACTTCTCGTTCGTAGCCGTGCTGCTGCTGGTGTTCGCAACGGTCCAGTGCATCAGCCGTCCGCCAATGGGCGAAGGGCGTCCGCCAATGCACGAGATGGACGACCATCGACAGCCGATGCCTGACGAACGGTTCGCCCCACATGAGGACATGCGGCCACCCCGCGAATTCAGCGGCAATCCGCACATGGGGCCTGGCCCTGGGCCGACCATCATGCTGGGCCAGCACGACGTGATGGCAATCATCATGTTCGTCCTCATGCTCGGCATGAACATCGGCATCAAGCTCTACTTCCGCCAGAAGGACGGCGAGCAGCGACTGGCCGAGCTCGAGCGCAAGAGCCTTGAGCAGCAACTGGAATACCTGAAGTTCCAGCTCAATCCTCACTTCCTGATGAACACGCTCAACAACATCCACGCACTGGTCGACATCGAGCCCGAACAGGCCAAGGAGAGCATCGTGGAGCTGTCGAAGATCATGCGCTACGTGCTCTACGAGGGGGCCAAGAACATGGTGCCGCTCAATCGCGAGATTGATTTCCTCGAGAACTACATCGAGCTGATGCGCATCCGCGTGGCTGACCACGTGAAGATCAGCCTCGAACTGCCTGAGCGGATGCCCGACTGCGAACTGCCGCCCCTGCTGTTCATCACCTTTGTCGAGAATGCCTTCAAGCACGGCGTCAGCTATCGACAGGCTTCATTCATTGACATCAGCATCGATGCCGTCGACGGAAGACTCGTCTTCAAGTGCCGCAACAGCAAGTTGCCGCAGAGCGAGGACGTCCATGGCGGCGTGGGCCTGCAGAACGTCAGGCAGCGTCTGGAGCTCATCTACCCAGGACGCCACACGCTCGAGATGCACGACGGCGAGGACGTCTACGAAGTGGAACTAACATTACCCCTGTCACTATGATCAAAGTTTTAGCCATCGACGACGAACCCCTGGCACTGAAGCAGCTGACGGCTTACATTGCCAAAGTGCCCTTCCTGCAGCTGGCAGGCCAGTGCCAAAGTGCGCTTGAGGCCCGCGAGCTGATGGAGAAGGAGATGGTCGACGCCATCTTCTGCGACATCAACATGCCCGACCTGAACGGTATGGACTTTGTGCGCCAGCTGGCTGCGCCGCCGCTCATCGTCTTTACGACAGCCTATTCGGAATATGCCGTCGAGGGCTACAAGGTCAATGCCGTCGACTATCTGCTGAAACCCTACGGCATGAACGACTTCCTGCGGGCTGCGATGAAGGTTCAGGAACAATACAACCTGCGCCATCTCAACACAGCGGCCGAGAGCAGTCCCATGCAGGACGACGGCACGCTGTTCGTCAAGACGGACTATCGCGTGGTGCGCATCTCCATCAGCGACATCCGCTACGTGGAGGGCATGAGTGAATATCTGCGTATTTATCTGGATGGACAGCCCAAGCCTGTCATCACGCTGCTGTCGATGAAGAAGATGGACGACTACCTGCCGCCCAGCCAGTTCATGCGCATCCACCGCTCCTATATCGTCAATCTTCAAAAGATTCAGGAGGTCAACAAGAACCGCGTGATCCTCGACGCCGAGACCTATCTGCCCATCGGCGACAACTACAGAGAGCAATTCAACAATTATCTTAACCAGAAGTTCCTGGGCAAGTAGCACAACTCATCAGATGAGCGCCTCGCGCAAGAGGGCCTTCTGACGCTCAGTCAGGTTCGTGGGCAACTGGACGTTCATCGTGATGATGAGGTCGGAGCCGTTCTGGCCCTTGCCGCGCAGACGCACCTTCTGGCCTGGTTGCGTGCCAGGCTTCAGCTTCAGCTTGATCTTCTTTCCGTCGCTCAGACCTACGACGACCTCGCCGCCAAGCAGGGCCGTCAGCAGGTCGACGTCCATCGAAGCCTGCGTCTCAGCAGGGCCCGACTGCCTGCGCGCACCCTGCGACGACGCGAAGCCGCCGCCAAAGAGGTCCTGGAAGAACGAGCTGAATCCCCCACCCTGCTTGAAGCCCGAGAAGTCGAACCCGTCGAAGGGCGAGCCGCCACCACCCGAAGCATGGAATCCGCCTGCGCCAAACGCATCGGCATCCTTCCACTGCTCGCCATACTGGTCGTACTTGCGGCGCTTCTCGGGATCGCCGATCACGTCGTAAGCCTCGTTCAGGGCCTGGAACTTTGCCTTAGCCTTTGGGTCGTCAGGATGAAGGTCGGGATGAAACTGCTTGGCCCGCTTCAGGTAAGCCTTCTTCACATCCTTCTGATCGATATTCTTGTCGACACCCAGAATCTTGTAATAGTCAATAAATGCCATAAGCCACAATCTCCTTTCTTTTATTAATTAAACAGCAATTTTTATGCCGAAATGCATGGATGACGGAATTTTTTCGTAACTTTGCAAGCGATTAAATGTGAACCTCTATGAGAAAAACATTGGCAACGGCCCTGGGAGCCATAGCACTCACCATCGCCACCACATCAGTTATGGCACAGCAGAACCTAAAGACCATCAGCCTGAGAATCGTCGAGACAAGCGACGTCCACGGCTATTTCTTCCCCTATGACTTTGTCGAGAGTCAGCCACTGAAAGGCACCCTCGCTCGCGTCAGTACCTATGTCAAACGCTTGCGCAGCCAGTACGGCGACCGCCTGCTGCTCCTCGACAACGGCGACATCCTGCAGGGACAGCCGACGTGCTACTGGTCGAACTACGTCGTGGGCGATGCCGAGGAAAATATTGCCGCCCAGGTGGTCAACTATATGGGCTACGATGCAGAGACGTTTGGCAACCACGACGTCGAGACGGGCCACGCCGTCTATGACAAATGGATTCGCGAGGTACGCTGCCCCATGCTCGGCGCCAATATCATCGACACGCGGACAGGCCGCCCATACGTCAAGCCTTACCATATCTTCGTGCGCGACGGCGTGAAGATTGCCGTGCTGGGCATGCTGACGCCCACCATCCCCTGCTGGCTCAACGAGAGCCTCTGGAAGGGGCTGGCGTTCAGCGAGATGGTCACGACGGCCCGCCAGTGGGTGAAGCACATCCGTGAGGTGGAGCATGCCGACCTCGTCGTCGGACTCTTCCACAGCGGTCTCTCTGGCGGCATCACCATGGATGGCGGCATCGAGGAGGACGCCTCAGAGCGCGTGGCCCGCGAGGTGCCTGGATTCGACATCGTCTTCTTCGGCCACGACCACATGCAGCACAACCAGTTGGTGGCCAACACGGCGGGCAGCCAGGTGCTCCTTCTCGACCCCTCATGCTGGGCTTTGAATGTGGCCGATGCGCAGATTGAGCTGACCTATAAGGACGGACGGCTCATAGACAAGAAGATCAAGGGCGACATCGTGAGCATCCGCGACGAGAAGATTGACGACCAGATGGTGGCCCACTTCCAGCCCCAGATCGAGCGCATCAAGGCCTACGTGGGGCGCAAGATCGGACGTTTCGAGAACACGACCCGCACGCGCGACAGCTACTTCGGCAACTCGGCCTTCACTGACTTCGTCCACAACCTGCAGCTGCAGATCTCGAAAGCCGACATCAGCTTCAATGCCCCGCTGTCCTTCGACAGCGAGATTCGGGCTGGCGAAGTGACTGTGGCCGACATGTTCAAGCTCTACAGATTCGAAAACCAGCTCTACATCCTCAAGATGACGGGACGCGAAGTGCGCGGACACCTCGAGGAAAGCTACGACCGCTGGGTCAACACGATGAAATCCGCTGACGACCATCTGCTGCTGCTCAACGACGAGTCGCGTGGCGACCAGCAGCGCATGGGATTCCGCAACTATACGTTCAACTTCGACTCTGCCACTGGCATCGACTACGAGGTCGACGTCACCAAGCCTGACGGCCAGAAGGTGCGCATCCTCAGAATGTCTGACGGACAGCCCTTCGACGAGAACAAGACCTATCGCGTCGTCATGAACAGCTATCGCGGCAACGGCGGAGGCGAACTGCTGACCAAGGGTGCAGGCATCCCCAAAGACCAGATCGGCGAGCGCATCATCTATCAGTCGCCGCTCGACCTGCGCCACTATCTGATGGAGGAAATCGAGCGAATGGGGACGGCCCGCCCTGCTCCCAACCACAACTGGAAGTTCGTGCCTGAGGAATGGACCGTCCCTGCCGCTGAGCGCGACCGCAAGTTGGTCTTCGGATAAGCATCGCATGGGCGAAATCAAAGGACCGCTTCTCCGTGGTCAAAGGACCGTTTCTCTGGTCTTAAAGGACCGCTTCGTCACATTCAAAGGACCGTTTTGACAAAACATGACATACTACTTTGCTTTTTGTAAGGAGGCACTGCTCCTAAAACGCTGTGCCGATGGGACTTACACGATACCAATGGGCGAGCAGCCTCCAACCGGGGTGAAGCCCTGGACGCAGATGCTCAACCCCGGACCGCTCGACGGCCATGAGGTCAGGACCTACGCCCTCGATGCCCCAGTCACGGACCATCCCGATTTTGAGATGTGTCCTCTCCGACAGAGCTACTACAAGCTGCCGCTGCCGCTCTATCAGAAGGCCGGCAAGTGCTTCGAACTGATTTACTGGGACCATAACACCCGCTTCTGTGGCGTGTGCGGCGCGCCGATGAAGCTGCATACGGACATTTCCAAGCGCTGCACGAACTGCGGAAAGGAGGTATGGCCGCAGCTAGCCATCGCCATCATCGTCCTCATCCGACGTGGCGACGACGAGGTGCTGCTGGCCCACGGCCGCAACTTCCGCACGGATTTCTATGGGCTGATAGCCGGATTCGTCGAAACGGGCGAGACGCTCGAGGAGGCCGTGGCACGCGAGGTGATGGAGGAGACGGGGCTCGAAATCACTAATATCCAGTATTTCGACTCCCAGCCATGGCCCTATCCGAGCGGCCTCATGGTGGGATTCACTGCCGACTACGTCAGCGGCACGCTCCACCTGCAGCGTGAAGAACTGACAAAGGCAGGATGGTTCACGCGAACCAACCTGCCCTTGCTGCCTGAGAAGCTCAGCATTGCCCGTCGTCTGATCGACGACTGGATCAATACTCCAGGAGCTTCATCGTCATCCGACCGTTGAAGTCGATCAATGTCTCAACCAGATAGCAGCTCGCACCGTCAGGAATACAGATCGTGGCATTGAAGTGGAAGCCGCTGGCGTCGATGTGGTCGAACTGCATGTTGCCCAGCACGGCTTGCTCCAGGAAGTCTTCAGGCACGTCAGCGTCATACATCCGCTTGTTGAAGTCGCGCGAGAAAAGCTGGCGCTTGCCCTGGAAGAGGCTGATGTGGATGATGTTGTCGAAGTAGATGTTGTCGACCGCCACGCCATCCGCGTTGTAGCTTGTCTTCTTGACACGATACTTCGTGGGGTTGATGGCGATATACCAATGATAGCGCTCGCCGCCATACATGATGACGGAGTCAGTCTTGAGAACCTCCGTCAGCGACAGGATCTCTGGCTGACGATGCACGAAGGCCAGCGTGTCGTCGGCCGATTCGCTCTTCCTCAGCTTCACGATGTCGCCCCCCTGATTCTGAAACCAGAACTGATATTCGCTCTGCTTCAAGATGGGATAGCGCTGCGAACCCAGCTCCAGCGAGTCGCCGATGATGCGGAAACGCGTGGGCTGACTGACCCCGTCGGCATAATAAATCGTGTCGCCCTCAGCCCTGAACGACACCTCCTCCGTGGTGCTTTCCAGCCAGATGCCCTGCAGGAGGCGCTTGCCCTCCTTGCTCTCCGTCTCAATTCTCTGCTTGACATCCGCCACATCCGTCTGTTGGCGCTTACACGAGGCAAGCGTCAACAGACAGGTGAGCACTGCGGCAGAGCGCAGCATGATGGCGGTAAATGAGATGCTACTTTCCAATACAGTGATATTCAAATTCGTACTCTTCCAGTTCTTCCGTGTCGAAGATGTTGCGGCCGTCAATGACCAGGGGACGGCGCATGGCCTTCTTGATGACACCCCACGTCGGCAGGCGGAACTCCTTCCACTCCGTCAGTAGCAGCAGGGCATCGGCATCGAGCACAGCGTCATACATGTCGCGGCAATAGATGACCTTGTCGCCCACGCGGCGCTTGCACTCGTCCATCGCGATAGGGTCGTAGGCGCGGATGGTGCAGCCTGCCTCAGCGAGCTTGTCAATCATGACGAGGGCCGTCGATTCGCGCATGTCGTCAGTCTCAGGCTTGAACGACAGACCCCACATGGCCACGGTCTTGCCCTTGAGGCTCTCGCCCTTGTAGGCCTTCTTCAATTTCTCGAAGAGGATGGTCTTCTGATATTCATTGACCTGCTCAACGGCCTTGAGCACCTGCATCGAGTAGCCGTTCTGGTCGGCCGTCTTGATGAGGGCCTTCACGTCCTTGGGGAAGCAGGAGCCGCCGTAGCCACAGCCAGCATAGAGGAACTTGCGCCCGATGCGCGTGTCGCTGCCAATGCCGGCTCGCACCATGTTGACATCGGCGCCGACGAGCTCGCAGAGATTGGCAATGTCGTTCATGAACGAGATGCGCGTGGCCAACATGGAATTGGCGGCATACTTGGTCATCTCGGCTGAAGGGATGTCCATGAAGATCACTCGGAAGTTGTTCATCATGAAGGGCTTGTAGAGACGCGACAGGGCTTTCTTGGCCTTCTCGCTGTCCACGCCCACCACCACGCGGTCAGGACTCATGAAGTCCTTGATGGCATTACCTTCCTTGAGGAACTCCGGATTGGAGGCCACATCGAAGGGAATGTCAACGCCACGCTTTGCCAGCTCCTCGGCTATCGTGTCGTGCACCTTGCGGGCAGTGCCCACAGGGACGGTCGACTTGGTGACGACGACGAGATATTTCGTCATGTTCTGTCCGATTGTCCTGGCCACCTGAAGCACGTACTTCAGGTCGGCTGACCCGTCCTCATCGGGCGGCGTGCCGACAGCGGAGAAGATAATCTCCTGATCGTTGAGCACTGAGGCCAGGTCGGTCGTAAAGTTCAGTCGGCCTGCCTTGACGTTTTTCATGACAAGCTGGTCGAGCCCTGGCTCGTAGATGGGGATGTCCCCCTGTTTGAGGCGCTCGATCTTAGCGGCGTCGACGTCGACACACGTCACGTTGACACCCGTTTCAGCGAAACAGGCGCCAGAGACCAGTCCGACGTAACCCGTTCCAACAATTGCAATATTCATGCTTTTACCTTATTTATAATAAATAGTTGATCGTGACAATCAGTCGAAAAGAACTGCATCTTTCATCATGGGGGCACGCAGGTCCTTATCGCTCAGCAGCAGCTCCAGCCCCTCTGTCGGCCAGGCTATCTGCAGCTGAGGATCGTCCCAGCGGATGGAGGCTTCGTCCTGAGGGGCATAGACGTTGTCGACCTTATACGTGAAGATGGCTTCATCGCTAAGCACCAGGAATCCATGAGCGAATCCGCGAGGAATGAAGAACTGCAGCTTGTTCTCATCGCTCAACTCCACGGCGACGTGCTGGCCGAACGTGGGCGAGCTGCGGCGTATGTCGACGGCAACGTCCAGCACACGGCCCTTGATCACCCTGACCAGCTTGGCTTGCGAGGAAGCACCTTTCTGGTAATGCAGTCCACGCAAAACGCCACGCGAAGACATCGACTCGTTCTCCTGAACGAAGCGAATCGGGCCGACGTGAGCTTCGAATTCGGCTTGGCGGAAGCACTCAAAGAAGTAGCCACGGCTATCATTAAACACTTTTGGTTCAATGACATACACACCTTTGATGGAAGTTTCAGTATAATTCATTTCGTCGTTTATCTATTAAATAATGCTGCAAAGGTAGGAAAAAAAAATGAGATGGAGAAATATAATCAAGCGAAAAACGACACGCGAAAAAAAACACCGCAAATTGTTTGCTTATATCAGAAAAAAGCGCTACCTTTGCAGACGTGATTGAATTAGACAGACATATCGAGATATTGTTGCTGAGCAACGACTGCGTCATTGTGCCCGATTTGGGCGGTTTCATGGCGCATCATATTGACGCACGCTATGACGAAAGCGACCAACTGTTCCTTCCGCCGCTTCGCACCCTTGGGTTCAATCCTCAGCTGAAGATGAACGATTCGCTCTTAGTGCAGTCATACATAGAGGCTTACGACCTGAGTTATCCTGAAGCTTTGCGCAGGATTGAGACGGAGGTCGCCGAACTGAGACAGCACCTGGAGACGGAGGGGCGCTACGAGCTGAACGACCTGGGTGTGCTGCAAGTCAACGACGAAGGCAACCTGGAGTTTGAACCTTGCGAGGCTGGCATCCTGACGCCTCAGCTCTATGGTCTCAGCTCCTTTGAGATGGTGCCCCTCGCCCAGCAGGAAAGCGCAGAGCCGGCGGAGGAGATGCAGACGGCAAAGATTGAGTCGATCGAACAAGTGACGCCTGCGTCTGACACGATAACCATCAAGATGGCCTGGATTCGCAACCTGGCAGCCACTGCCGCCGCCATTCTGGCCTTCTTCATGATGACCACCCCCGTCAGCAACAGCTCTGTCGAGATGCAGCAAAGTGCATTCATTCCCCTTCCCTCTGTGACGAAAATGATTGAGCCGTCAGCGCCCCAAGCCGCTAAAACGCCGACCGCGCCGCAATCCTACTTCTGCTTGGTCCTTGCCAGTCAGGTGTCAAAGAGCAACGCCGAAGCCTTCATCGAGCAGCTCCGTAAGGCCGGCTTTGATTCGACGAAGTTTCTGGAGACGAAGAGCATGCGCCGAGTGATCTACGGAAGCTACGCATCTGAGTCAGAAGCATATAGCGATTTGCGCGCACTCCGCACGAAGAGCAGTCATTTTGCCGAGGCATGGGTTCTTGAAGTCAAGAATTAAGCTTTCTCTACAACCCCACCCCTTTCATCAACGTTTTCATGAAACGAGTCCGTTGTCCTAAATGCGACCAATACATCACTTTTGACGAAACCCAATACGAAGCAGGCCAGTCATTAGTATTCCAATGTCCTGAGTGCGGAAAGCAGTTTGGCATCCGTATCGGCGTATCCAAACTACGCCAGACACAACGCGAAGAAAACGAAGCCGGAGGGCCGACGCTGAATCCTGACGAAGCTCGCTACGGCAGCCTCATCGTCATAGAAAACGTCTTTCACTACAAGCAGACGCTTCCCCTGCAGATGGGCGACAACCAGATCGGGCGCTACCAGAAGGGCAACCCAATCAATGCGCCCATTGAGACGGTCGACCCAAGCGTCGACTTGCTGCATTGCGTCGTCAACGTCAGCTTGGACAAACGAGGCAAGCTGAAGTACACGCTCAGAGATGCCAACAGCAACACTGGCACGTTTGTCGACAACACAGAGATTACGCCACGCGAACGTCGCGTCATTGAAGACGGCACCCTCTTCACAATCGGAGCCACCAGCATCATCCTGCATGCTGCCGAATCAGAGCAAGATTAAGATTCGAATCAGGACATCCTTTGACGTCATGCTCCCGCCCGTGGGCTCCCGGGTAATCCTATGATGCCGTTTCTTCAAGTGAGCCAATCGCCCTACGTGCAAGCTGTGAGGAAATAAAAAACGACAATTTATTTTGTTATTCCCCTGATTTGTGCTATCTTTGCAGTCGAAAGAAGAAGAATGGCATATATGGCATCAGACAAAATAAGAATCAAGGATATTGCCGAACGGGCAGGAGTGTCAGTAGGCACCGTCGACCGCGTACTGCACGAGCGTCCCAACGTGTCGAAGACCGCTCGCGAGAAGGTCGAGAAGGCCCTCAAGGAAATGGACTATCAGCCCAACGCTTACGCCTCTGCACTGGCCTACAACAAGAGCTACACATTCGTGTGCATACTGCCCGAACACTCGAGCGAGGCCTACTGGGAGGAGATCGAGGAGGGGCTGCAGATGGCCACGATGCGGCGACGCGACTTCCATGTGTCGTTGCGACTCATCCACTATGAGCGCTTCAACCACGAATCGTTCGTTGCCGCCACGGAGGCATGCTTTAATGCCCAGCCTGACGGCGTCATCCTCGTGCCGGCCAAGCTGGAACTGACGCAGGCCTTCGCTGACAAAATGCATGAACAGGACATACCGTTCATCCTGCTCGACTCCTATCTGCCAGACCTGAAGCCCTTGTCATTCTACGGCCAGGACTCTTTCCAAAGCGGCTACTTCGCCGCACGCATGCTCATGCTCATTGCCTCAAGGGAGAAGGAGATATTCCTGATGAAGCACCTCAAGGACGGCCACATCGGCTCAAAACAGCAGTCGAACCGCGAGACGGGATTCCGCCACTACATGCACGACCACTTCCCTCACATCACGATCACCGAGGTGAACCTGCCGAAGGGTGAGTCGCGCGAGCAATACAACCAGATACTTGAGAGATTCTTCACTGAGCATCCCCAAATCCACCATGGCATCACATTCAACTCCAAGGCCCATCTCGTCGGCCAGTTCCTCCTGCGCACCAACCGCCGCAATGTCCAGATCATGGGCTACGACATGGTGCCGAAGAATGCCGAGTGTGTCCGTCAGGGCAGCATCTCGTTTCTCATCGCCCAGCATGCGTTCATGCAGGGGCACGACTGCATCGAGACGCTCTTCCAGGCTATCGTGCTGAAGAAGGAAGTGACGCCCGTCAACTATATGCCCATTGAACTGCTGACAAAGGAGAATATTGAGTTCTATCGCCATTCGGTCATCGTATAAATTAATAAAAACAAACACTATAAAGACTCATGGAACAAGCTACATTTCTGAAAATCAATCCGGCCGACACCGTGTTCGTCTGCCTGCAACCCAAGAAGAAGGGCGATATCGTCGAAGTAGACGGCCAGCAAGTCATCATCAACCAGGACACGCCTGCAGGTCATAAAGTCCTAATCCGCGATGTCACTGAAGGCGAGAACATCATCAAATACGGCTATCCCATTGGTCATGCACGTCAGGCTCTGAAAGCCGGCGACTGGGTGAACGAGAACAACCTGAAGACCAACCTGAAGGGAACGCTCGAATACACATACGAGCCTGTAGACGAACAGCTTAGCATCCCGTTCGAGAACCGTACCTTCAAGGGCTATGAGCGCAAGAATGGCGAAGTCGGCGTGCGCAATGAGATATGGATTGTGCCTACCGTCGGATGCGTCAACGGCATTGGCGAGCGGCTGGCCAGACGACTGCGCGAGGAGACTGGATGCAAGGACGTCGACGCCATCTACTGCTGGCACCACAACTACGGCTGTTCACAACTCTCAGGCGACCATGAGAACACGCGTAAGGTGCTGCGCGACATCGTGCTCCACCCCAATGCAGGGGCCGTTCTCGTGCTGGGTCTCGGATGCGAGAACAACCAGCCCGATGCGTTCATGGAGACGCTGGGCGACTACGACCACGAGCGCATCCGGCTGCTCGTCACGCAGAAAGTGGATGGCGACGAGGTGGAAGCTGGCATGGAGATTCTGCGCGAACTATATAATAAGGTGCGCGAGGACCGCCGCACGGAAGTGCCCGTCAGCAAGTTGCGCGTAGGACTGAAGTGCGGTGGAAGCGACGGCTTCAGCGGTATCACGGCCAACCCGCTGGTTGGCGAATTCAGCGACTGGCTTGTGGCACAGGGTGGCACGAGCGTGCTGACAGAGGTGCCTGAGATGTTCGGCGCCGAGACAATACTGATGAACCGTTGCGAAACGCCTGAACTGTTCCAGCAGACCGTCTCAATGATCAATAACTTCAAAGAGTACTTTCTCAGCCATGGTGAGCCCGTCGGCGAGAACCCAAGCCCCGGCAATAAGGCTGGCGGCATCTCCACACTCGAGGACAAGGCACTCGGATGCACACAGAAGTGCGGCCGCGCCCCTGTCAGCGGTGTCATGGAATATGGCGACCGACTCGAGCACAACGGACTGAACCTCCTCTCGGCACCAGGCAACGACCTCGTGGCCGCCACTGCCTTAGCGTCATGCGGATGCCATCTGGTACTCTTCACCACAGGAAGAGGCACGCCCTTCGGCACGTTTGTCCCCACGATGAAGATTGCCACCAACCCCACGCTGGCCGCCCGTAAGCCAGGATGGGTCGACTTCAATGCCGGCCAGCTCATCGAGGGCCGTACGATGAAGGAGCTGGTGCCCGAGTTCATCGACAAGGTGATCGGCGTGGCCAGCGGCGAACGTGCGCGCAACGAGGAGAACGACTACCGCGAGATTGCCATCTTCAAGAACGGAGTCACCCTCTAAACCGCTGATGCCCTGATGAAGAAAGGCTTCCTTGCCCTAAGCCCGCTGCTGGTGTTCATCATCCTCTATTTGGTGACGAGCATCATCGCACGCGACTTCTACAAGATTCCCATCACGGTGGCCTTCATGGCCGCCAGCATCTATGCCGTGCTCATCACGCCCGGCCGGCTCCGCCAGCGAATCGACATCTTCAGCGAAGGCGCAGGCGACCGTCAGATGATGCTCATGATCTGGATATTCGTGTTGGCGGGAGCCTTTGCCAATTCAGCCAAAGCGATAGGGTCGATTGACGCAACGGTCAATCTGACCCTCTCGCTATTGCCTTCCGAGATGTTGCTGGCAGGCCTCTTCCTAGCCGCCTGCTTCATCTCGCTCAGCATCGGCACCAGTGTCGGCACCATCGTGGCGCTGACCCCTCTGGCGGCAGGCGTGGCAGCCCAAACGGGCGCCTCAGTGGCGATGGTCACTGCCGTCGTCGTAGGGGGCTCGTTCTTTGGCGACAATCTGTCGTTTATATCTGACACGACCATCATTGCCACCCAGACGCAAGGCTGTCAGGCCAGCGACAAGTTCAAGGTCAACTCGTTCATTGTTTTCCCTGCCGCCCTCATCATCCTCGCGCTCTACATCTATTCGGGCCAAGACATCGTCGCGCCGGCTTCTATCCCAACAGTGGAGTTGAGCAAGGTGTTGCCCTATCTAGTGGTGCTCATAACGGCCATTTTTGGCCTCAACGTCATGGCTGTGCTCGCCATTGGCATCTGTCTGACAGGCATCATCGGCCTCTATCATGGCTCATTCGACGTCTTTGGATGGTTTGGTGCGATGGGCGACGGCATCGTCGCGATGGGCGAACTCATCATCATCACGATGATGGCTGGCGGCCTGCTGGCCCTCATCAAGCACAATGGGGGCATTGACTACATCATCACCCGACTGACACGACACATCAAAGGCAAGCGAGGCGCGGAATTCGCTATCGGAGGCCTTGTCTGCATCGTCAATCTCTGCACGGCTAACAATACGGTCACAATCATCACCGTCGGAGGTATTGCCCATGAAATCGGCGAGAAGTTCGGACTCGACCCTCGCAAGTGCGCCTCGCTGCTCGACACGTTCTCGTGCACAGTGCAAGGGCTCATCCCCTATGGTGCACAGATTCTCATGGCTGCAGGTCTGGCCAGTCTCAACCCCATCAGTCTTCTGCCCTACCTCTACTATCCTTTGGCCATAGGCCTTGCCGCAATTGCGGCTATCATCCTACGCTATCCCAAACGCTATTCATAGTAAAACAAAAAGAGCATGAACATTGCTACTCGCAACTTCCTGCGCCTGCTCCGAGCCGGCGCCTTCGACCAAGACGAACAGATCGAGCCTATGTCGGCCTGGAAGTGGCAGCGCGTCTATGAGGTGGCTTGTGAGCAAGGCGTGGCACGACTGGTCTATCGCGGCCTACAGCAACTGGCTGACCAATTCTTCCTGCAGATTCCTGACTCACAGATGGAGACGTGGCGCAAGACAATCGCGATGCCCGTCGTTCCTGACGACGAGTCGGCCCTGCGACTGACCAACCGCCATAACGAGAAGAAACTGCTTGCCATCATCGAGAAGGAGCCAGCCGACTCCCCTACCCTGGCCGTACTGAAGTCCATGCTTCTGACCACACGCCACATCCTCGATGACGGTTTCTATCTGCGCCCACTCGTCCAGCTGGCCCTCCTGCTTCGTCCAAACAGTCGACGTATCGACCAAGAAAAGCTGAACGGCTGGCTCCAGACGCTCCATATGGAGCGCATCGCACAGCTGGAAGCCACGCTCATCGTTATGTTTTTTGAGATGGAGCCTGAGTCGCTCCCCATTTCCCCGCTCCCCACCAATCCACGAATTGAGTCGCTGGCCGACGACCTGTTCAGCCGCAAGCACCCCCACACAGGGCAGCTCCGCTTCACGCAGGGCAACGACATCTTCGTCCACACCAGCAACTCCCGCGCCATGCTATGGCAGGCCCGTCGCTCAGCCCGCTATTTCCAATATTATCCCTCAGAGAGCATCACCAATCTGTTGGCATCCTTCACCCGTTCGCTGACTGACATCGAGGAATAACATCCACGCTCACGGAATCATTCCGAGGCTGTCTCACGTCAAGAGATAAAAAACAAACCCTGGCCATACTGTGCGTATAGCCGGGGTTCATGATTTCATGACGGAAACGCCTCAATTATCGTTTCCGGCTCTTGCCGTTACGGCCAAGCAAGCCCATAAAGCCGCCATAGTTGCGCTTAAGCTTGCGCACAGCCATCAGGGCATCGAAAGCCGTCACGGCATAACTGACCAGATTGGCGACGTATTCGCCACGTGTCGACGACTCCTTACGAGCTGACAAAGAACTCCACGTTGTGGCAATCCGCTCGTTTTCACGATCGATGGCTTCACGAAGCTGAGCCTTTCGAAGCTGTATCTCCTCAAGTGTACGGTATGCCATAGCTTCACTCCTCCATTAACAGATTAGCCAGAAAACTGACCAACGGCCGTTCTATCCACGTCCGTCGGAACATGACAACAATCAAGAGCAGGAGCAGGTGGATGCCTGCCACAAGGAAGAATGCGGCCGTCCAGCCCATCCAACCGCTCAGCCAGCTGGCGAGCCCAAAGGCCACAAACAGCAAGACTGCCACGCCAATGAGGAACAAGACCAGAGCCAAGGCAGCAACCGTAAGCAGGCGCACTACCTTCTCAATTATGTTGAGCTTCTGGTATTCCTTCTGAAGCTCAGCGTAGTCCTTCAGCTGCTCAATAAGCTGAGCCAGCGTCTCAACATTCTTTTCGCTCGAAAGCATCAGCCGACCTCAACTTTTTTTTAATCGGCAAGATCCTGAATGTCATCGACCAGATCACCCACGTCCTTGCGGTTGATCTTGATGTCATGTTTCTTCAAGAAGTCCTCAACGGTGTCTGAAATTTTCTGACGCGTGTTGCTTCCCGTCTCAGGAGCCAGCAAGAGGCCAAGCACGCCACCGGCTATTGCACCGCCAAGGAATGCACCAATGTAACCAAATGTCTTCATAATCGTCATTTTTTAAAGGGTTAATATTAAAGCTTTATGCCGCAAAATTACGAATAATCATTGATATTCAGCACACATTTCCTGTCATTTTTTGTTAAAAAAGCACGTTTTCGGCGATATTAACAAAGTTTAGGCACCTTTTTTACCCATTTTTCATCAATAATTAGTAATTTCGCAGACAAATACAAACAAGTATCACATTTAATTCGATTTTATGAAAAAGTACATCATTCTCTGCGCAGGCCTCTGCCTCGCCATGTCGTTCACTGGTTGCAAATCAAGCGAGAGCGCCTATAAGAAGGCCTACGAGAAGGCTCAGGCCCAGGCTGCTCAGCAGAGCGAGGCTCCCGTTCAGCAGGTCACTGAGACGCCCGTCGTGACCCCCGTTCAGACACGTCCCTCTAATGAAACGCGTGTTGTCGACAATGTTGACAATGTATCAGTCCGCCAGGAGCGTGTGTCAGTGGTCAACGGAGCCGGTCTGCGCAATTTCAGTGTCGTTGTCGGATCGTTCTCTGTCATCGCTAACGCCGAGGGTCTGCAGCAGCGTCTGAAGAACGCTGGCTACAACGCACAGATTGTCAAGAACGAGGATCGCAACATGTATCGTGTCGTCGCTTCGACATTCGACTCGAAGGTTGACGCCGTTCAGAGCCGCGACCAGCTCCGCGCCACCTATCCTGACGCCTGGTTGCTCTATAACGCCCGCTAAGCATTCCAGCATTTGGCCCGTATACTTTCCATTGACTACGGTCGCAAACGGACCGGACTGGCAGTCACCGACCCTCTGCAGCTTATAGCCGGAGGGTTGGCGACTGTTGCCACATCCGATCTGTACGACTGGCTCAACGACTATATTGCCCGCGAGCCCGTGGAGCGCATTGTCATCGGCGAGCCACGTCAGCCTAACGGACAGCCGAGTGAGAATCTTGCCCGCGTACAGGAATTCGTCAACAGATGGCGTCGCCATGTTCCCAGTGTGCCTATCGAGTTCTACGACGAACGCTTCACTTCTGTGCTGGCACATCAAGCGATGATTGACGGTGGGCTGAAGAAGAAAGCCCGCCAAAACAAAGCGCTCGTCGACGAGATCAGCGCTACGATCATCTTGCAGGATTACATGCGGAGCAGAAAATGAAACCCCAGAAAAAAGCATCAGACAAGTAAGAATGATTCTACCTATTTATATATATGGACAGCCCGTACTGAGAAAGGTCTCTGAAGACATCAGTCCTGACTATCCCGAACTGAAACAGCTCATCGCCGACATGTGGGAGACGCTTGCCGAGTCGGAAGGCATCGGGCTCGCTGCGCCACAGATTGGCCGCGCCATCCGTCTCGTCGTTATCGACCTCGACGTCCTCAGCGAAGACATGCCCGAATACAAAGGCTTCCGTCGCGCTTTCATCAACCCCCACATCATTGAACGCGACGACACGAACACCGACATCAGCGAAGAGGGCTGCCTGTCGCTGCCTGCCATCCACGAGAAGGTCACACGTCCGACGCGCATCCGCGTAAAATGGCAGGACGAAGACTTTACCGAGCACGACGAGTGGATCGAAGGTTATCTGGCCCGCGTCATGCAGCACGAGTTCGACCACCTTGATGGTCATATGTTCATTGACCACATCTCTCCTCTGCGCCGCCAGCTCATCAAGAGCAAGCTTAAGGCTCTGACCCAAGGCCGCTATCACTGTGGCTACAAGACAAAGCCTGTCAGAAGGTAATAAAGTGAAAAACAAAAAGTGAAAAGTGAAAAGTGAAAGATATGATTACCTTTTCAATTGGGATAGCAGCCATTCGCAAGCCTCTTGGTTGCTCAGATTGTCATTGGTAGCCATATCTTTCATATCGCCTATCTCATTCCTTCCCTCCTGGGCCCAGCTCAACACTGACCGGCTCATCACCATCGGGCGCTCTGCCCTTTATTACGAGGATTACGTCCTCTCTATCCAGTACTTCAATCAGGCCATTACGGCCAAGCCCTATCTCTACGAACCATGGTTCTTCCGTGGGGTGGCCAAGTATTATCTCGACGACTATGCAGGCACTGAGAGCGACTGCACAGCCGCCTTGCAGCGCAATCCCTACGTGGTCAACATCTACGAGCTGAGGGGCCTTTCGCGCATTCAGCAGAAGAAGTACGACCTGGCCGTGGCCGACTATACACACGCCTTGAAGTACGCCCCTGAGAACCGTGGACTCTGGCACAACCGCGTGCTATGCCATCTGCAAGCCAAGGAGCCTGACGCAGCGCTCGCTGAACTCGACACGATGCTCAATCGATGGAGCCAGTATGCACAGGGCTATGCCATGCAGGCCGATGCCTTCATGCAGAAGGCCGACACCACGGCAGCCATCGAGGCACTTCAGCGGAGCCTCGACCTCGACCCCTACGACGGCCACACCTGGGCAGCACGCTCCATTATCTCGCTGTCGCGCGAAGAATGGCCTGAGGCCGAGGATCAGCTGAGCCACGCCATCCATCTCATGCCAAAGAATGCTGGTTGCCACATCAACCGCGCCATGGCCCGATTCAACCAGAACAACTTGCGAGGTGCGATGGCTGACTATGACACAGCGCTCGACCTGGAGCCCAACAACTTCCTCGGCCACTACAACCGCGGACTGCTACGCGCTCAGGTGGGCGACGACAACCGTGCCATCACCGACTTCGACTTCGTCCTCCGTCTTGAGCCCGACAACATGCTGGCGCTGTTCAATCGGGCCGTCCTGCTCGACAAGACTGGCGATCTGCGCGCAGCCATCCGCGACTATTCGAAGGTCATCGACGAGTTTCCCAACTTCTGGACTGGCCTGCAGTTCCGGGCTGCATGCTATCGCCGTTTAGGCATGACCAAGAAGGCCGAGCAAGACGAGTTCACCATCTACAAGGCCCAGCTCTACAAGCACCTCTTCGGCACTCAGCCGCGTCTCAATCCCAACCAGATGCGCAAGCGCAGCGATGAAGACCTGGAAAAGTATAACCAACTCGTGGTCGAGGATGAGCAAGAGCCTGACCATGAATACCAGAACGACTATCGCGGACGCGTGCAGAACCGTCGTGTCCACGACGACCTTCAGCCCATGTTCGGACTCACCTTCGAGCATTCCGAAGGTGAGCTGCACGCCACCAAGGCTTTCGACAATCAAGTCGACGAGCTCAACCGCCACTCTGGCGGACGCACCATACATATCAGCAGTCGGCGCTTCACGCTCTCCAGCGACGAGTCAGCAGCTTATTTCACATTTATCGATTCGCTGTCGGCTGTCATCGATGCCTCACGCTCTACCCGTGAAGCATCTTCGGTTCTGCTCCAGCGCGCCGTTGCCAACTTCGTCATACAGAACTATGAAGGCGCCATCGACGACCTGTCTACCTACCTGCAGATTGACTCCACGTCAGCCATTGCCCTGTGGCAACGTGCTGTCTGCCAGTCGCGTATCAATGAGTTCCAGGCATCGGAAGGCACCAACATCGATCTCAAGACGGCCAACGTCTTGGGCGACCTCAACCACGCCTTGGCCCTCACCCCGCAGAATCCTTATCTTATCTATAATCGGGGGACGCTCTACGCACAGCGTGGCGACTTTCTGCAAGCCATCGCCGACTTCACTGAAGCCATCCGCCTCGATGCCTCACTCGCTGAGGCTTACTACAACCGCGGCCTATGCCATCTGCGACTCGAGCATCGCGAAGCTGCCATCCAAGACCTCGGCAAGGCTGGCGAACTCGGACTATACGATGCCTACAGCATCCTGAAACGTCAACAGAAACAATAATTATAAAAAGAATGAAAGAACCACTCACTTGGAACCGCATCCTGACCGCCGTGCTGCACATGCCTGGCGTCAAGGTCGACCGTACTGCATTCCTTCGCAAAGCCCTCAGCGACTATTGCAATGACTCGAAGCTCGATCTCCTCAGCAATGTCAGACCTTATGCCATCGTGCCTGACAAGGTGATCGACCGCGTAGCCAAGACCGTCATCAAACGCCATACGGCTCTCGCCACGACAGCCTCCACCGTTGCCGGCCTGCCTGGCGGATTAGCCATGGCTGCCACCATCCCTGGCGACATCACGCAATACTATTATCATGTCGTCGTGCTCTCACAGAAGCTGGCCTACCTCTACGGATTCCCTGACTTCTGCGACGAAGACGGCGAACTCAACGAGATGGCCAGCGACCTGCTGACAATCTTCATGGGCTCCATGATGGGCGTCAAGGTGGCTGAGGAAGGCGTCAGCGAGATTGCACGCGGCATGGCGCAGCAAGCCGTCGGACGTCTGCCGCGCGTGGCCCTCACCAAGACTGCCGTCTATCCCATTGCGGGCAAAATAGCCCAAGTAGCCGGCATGAAACTCACCCGCGAAGGATTTGCCAAGGGCCTTGGCAAGCTCATCCCCATTGCTGGCGGTCTTTTCTCAGGCAGCCTCACCCTTTTCACCTTCACTCCTGGGGCACACCGTCTGCAGAAGCGCCTGAAAGCGCAGAAGATTCACTTCACTGACGGCGACGTCAAAGCCCTCGAATACGACAACATCAAGGCCTCATTCCAAAAGGCTGAGCACAGCCAGAGCCACCCCGAGGATCGCCAGCGGGCCATGATACAGCTCATGGTCAACATGGCCAACATCAGCGGCGCTGTCAGTGAGGCCAAGTATGACATCATTGAGCGTCAGGTGGCCGTCTCCAACCTCGATGCTGACGAGAAGCTCAAGATCCTCGGCAACATCGGCACCTCTGAGGGACAGCAGACTGACTTCAGCTACGACGTCGACTACGACCTCCTGGCCTCTGATTCAGACGTAGCCCGCGACGCGCTCAAGTGCATGCTCAAAGTCGTCCGTGCCGACGCCGACGCCGCCTCCTCATCCGAGCTCACCATGCCTGAACGAATGTATCTCACCATGACAGCCAAAGCCGTCGGCCTCAGCAAGGAGGACTTCGACCAAATGCTTAACCAATCACATTAACACCTTATTATATATTATGGCAAAAACTCCCACCCCGCATATCGGCGCCCAATATGGCGAAATAGCTGACAGTGTCATTATGGCAGGCGACCCCTTGCGTGCCAAGTTCATGGCAGAGAACTTCCTCACCGATTGTCAGCAGTTCAACAACGTACGCGGCATGCTCGGCTTCACTGGCATGCACAACGGCAAGCGCGTCAGCGTCATGGGCCACGGCATGGGCATCCCGTCCATCGGCATCTACACCTACGAGCTCTTCAACTTCTACGACGTTCAGACCATCATACGCGTCGGATCGGCAGGATCACTCACGACCGACCTCAAGCTGGGCGACCTCGTGCTCGCCATGGGAGCCTGCACCAACAGCAATTACGCCGCTCAATTCGAATTGCCCGGCACCTACGCCCCCATTGCCGATTTCCAGCTCCTCCGTCATGCTGCCGACGTCTGCGATGAGCGGGGCTATAACTATCGCGTAGGCAACGTCTTCTCGTCTGACGCCTTCTACAACGAGAATGCCCACAACGACAAGTGGATCGACATGGGCGTGCTCGCCGTGGAGATGGAGGCCCCGGCACTCTATATGAATGCCGCCCGCGCCGGACGCCATGCTCTGACCATCTGCACAATCAGCGACCACATCATCACTGGCGAGGAGACCACCGCCGAAGAGCGCCAGACCTCCTTCACCCGCATGATGGACGTCGCCTTCTCCGTCATCTGAGCCCTCCCCCCGTTGCTGTAAATATCTTTTTAACCTCAGTTAAGTCTTTAAACGAATGTAAATTTGAGGTAATGAGGCGCAAACAAGCCTTAAAGCCCGATTTTGAAATGTTAAAATGCAAGAAAAGTGACCGACAAAATGGCAGATTCCGAAAAAATGACCTTATATTTGCATCGTCCGACAAAAAGACAAAAAGAGTATTTAACAAAACAGTAACGTATATGAAAAAGATTGCAAATTTCCTCGCTCCGGCTCTCAGCCTGGTAGCTATTGTTTTCTCGGTAGCAGCATTCAACAAGACCAATGCCGCCAACGCGTCGGCACAGATGGTAGCCACCACTGACGGCACCACAGCCCTGCCCGCAGGACAGCCCGTCGACCTGACCTATGCAGCCGAAAAGGCACTGCCCGCAGTGGTCTATATCAAGAACACGCAGAACTCGAAGACGCAGACAGTGGAATACAGCGACCCCTTCGAGGACTTCTTCAGCGACCCCTTCGGCGGATTCTTCGGCCGCGGACAGGGACAGGGACAGAAGCGTCAGCGCCAGGTGCAGACACCTAAGCGCCAGTCGGCCGGCTCTGGCGTCATCATCTCGAAGGACGGCTACATCGTGACCAACAACCACGTGGTCGACGGCGCTGACGAACTGCTCGTGACGCTCAACGACAACAAGGAGTTCTCCGCCCGCATCATCGGAGCCGACAAGACCACTGACCTGGCCCTGATCAAGATCGACGGCAAGGACCTGCCCGCCATCGTCATCGCCAACAGCGACGACGTCAAGGTCGGCGAATGGGTGCTCGCCGTGGGTAATCCCCTGGGACTGAACAACACGGTCACGGCTGGCATCATCTCTGCCAAGGCCCGCACACTGGGTGCCAATGGCGTCGAATCGTTCATCCAGACTGATGCGGCGATCAACCAGGGCAACTCGGGTGGCGCGCTTGTCAACACCCGTGGCGAGCTGGTGGGCATCAACGCCATGCTTTCGTCGCCCACAGGTTCTAACATCGGCTACGGCTTTGCCATTCCTACCTCTATTATGAACAAGGTGGTCGACGACCTCAAGCAGTATGGCACCGTCCAACGCGCAATGATCGGCATCCAGGGCTCCGACGTGAGCCGCTATGTCGACGCTGAGAAAGAGAAGGGCAACGAGGTCAATCTCGGCACGATGGAAGGCATCTACGTCGCAGAAGTCGTCGAGGACGGTGCTGCTGAGGATGCCGGCCTGAAGAAGGGCGACGTCATCACCCACATCGACGGCAAGAAGGTGACGAAGTTCGGCGAGCTCTCTGGCCTGATCGCCCAGAAGCGTCCTGGCGACAAGGTGACGCTGACCTATCTGCGCGACAAGAAGAAGCAGAACGTCACGCTGACCCTGAAGAACGAACAGGGCAACACGAAGGTGGTGAAGAATGCCGACATGGACGTGCTCGGAGCCGACTTCCGCGAAGTGACGAAGGCTCAGAAGGAACAGCTCGAGATCGACTACGGACTTGAGGTGATCAAGGTGAGCGGTGGCAAGATGAAGGATGCCGGCGTGCCTAAGGGCTTCATCATCATGCGTGTCAACGACATGCCGATGCGCACCTTCGACGATCTGCAGGAGGTGGTCAAGGAGGCTGGCTCGTCTAAGGACCAGATGCTCGTCGTCCGCGGCATCTACCCGACTGGCAAGCGTGGCGGCTTCGTTATCTATCTGAGCGACGAGGAATAATCGTCATAATTTTTAACCCCCGCACAGAGGCACAAAGGCTGGGAGCGTCTCCCCTCCTTTGTGTCTCTATGCATTTTAATGGACATTTATTCACGACTATCTGTTAAAAAAAAATAACAAATAGAAAAAAGTTTCACATTGAGGCCCTTAACTCCTAACTCTTTATTATCTTTGCAGGACGACTTTAAAAAACCTATACCAAAATGAGGCAGCTGAAAATCACAAAATCGATTACAAATCGCGAGAGCGAATCTCTTGACAAGTACCTGCAGGAGATTGGTCGCGAGGAGATGATCAGCGTCGAGGAGGAAGTGGAGCTCGCACAGCGCATCAAGCGTGGCGACCACAAAGCCTTGGAGCGCCTGACCAAAGCCAACCTGAGGTTTGTCGTCTCGGTTGCCAAACAATATCAGAACCAAGGCCTCTCGCTGGCCGACCTCATCAACGAGGGCAACATGGGGCTCATCAAGGCGGCTGAACGGTTCGACGAGACGCGCGGCTTCAAGTTCATCTCCTACGCCGTGTGGTGGATTCGCCAGTCCATCCTGCAAGCCATTGCTGACCAGAGTCGTATCGTGCGCGTGCCCCTCAATCAGGCAGGCGCCGTCAGCAAGATCAACCGCGTGCTCAGCAAGTTTGAGCAGGAGAACGAGCGCCGCCCGTCGATCGATGAGATTTCAGAGAATGTCGACCTGCCTCAGGAGAAGATCGAGGAGGCCCTGAATGCCAACACGCGCCATGTCTCGATGGATGCGCCCTTTGTCGATGGCGACGAGAACTCGCTGCTCGATGTGCTCGAGAACGAGAACTCGCCTCGCGCCGACCGCCAGCTGGTGCTCGAGTCGCTCAGAGCCGAGATACAGCTGGCCCTGAAGACGCTCAACGAGCGCGAGCGCAACATCATCGAGGCCTTTTACGGCTTGGGCACCCCCGAGCTGACCCTCGACGAGATTGGTCAGAAGTACGGCCTCACCCGCGAGCGTGTGCGCCAAATCAAGGAGAAAGCCATCCGCCGTCTGCGCAACAGCACGTCCAACAAGCTTCTGAAATCATACTTAGGACAATGAAACAGTTTATATATCAAGCACTCACGGCTGCCTTCATCCTCGCAGCCATCCCCTTCGCAAAAGCCGATGCCAAGCGCGTGGCAGTGCCACAGGTCTACGTCTTCGGCATGGCGGCATCGTTCAACGACAGCATCGTCTATTTCACTGACATCCAGACCCTCGCCAACGCATGGGTCGACTCCAAGAGCCGCTTCCTCCAGAGCCGCGACATCTACTCCTATCAGCTGCGCGAGCATCTGGCTCAGAAGCTGCAGATGCCCCATCGCACGTGCATCGTCTTCTACGCAGAGAAGCTGCAGAAGCTGCAGAAGAAGTATGACAAACTGAAGCGCCTCTACACCAACCCCAAGCCGGGAAGCCAGCAGTTCGACGTGCGGAGCCTGACCTCCGCCGACTTCCGCTTCGAGGTCATCGACCTGAGCGAAGAGATTGCCCTCGAGGAGCAGCAGGAGGCCGAGCTGGAACAACAGAGACAGGAGTTGAAGGCGCAGAAGAAGCAGAAGAAGTCAGCGCCTAAAGATAAGAAGGAGCCGGAGCGTGGAAAGTCTGAATAGCCATTACTTCTGCATCGCTGACCACGTCGTCTGCCTCAGCTTCGCTGACTCTGAGGCTAACTCCATGCAGCTGCTGCCCTCCTTCGCAGCGTTCAGGACGGCGCCCGCACAGGGCGATGCCGACCCCTTCTTCACCCTGACTGTCGACGACAGCCTGCGGCCTGCACGCAAGGACGACAAGCAGCTGGTGCGGAAGTTCGACACAGGCAACGGCGACACCCTCGTCTATCTGCTCAACGACGGCGGCTATCAGTACATCATACGCGACGTCTACGACCGCGACTGCTGCCTGCTCATCACCAACAAGGACTTCACCGTCTGCCGTTGCGCCCTCAACGGCGACTGGACCATGCGCTCCTTCGGACTCAACGACGCCTTGATGCTCATCTATGCCTTCCGCGGAGCATTCTGCCAGACGCTACTCATCCATGCCTCCACCATCCGCCTGGGCGACTATGGCTACCCCTTCACTGCCAAGAGCGGCACGGGCAAGTCGACCCACTCGGCCCTCTGGATGAAGCACATCGAGGGCGCCGAGCTGATGAACGACGACAACCCCATCATACGCCTCATCGACCGCCAGCCCTTCATCTACGGATCGCCATGGAGCGGCAAGACGCCCTGCTATCGCAACATACGCGCACGCCTGGGAGCCGTCACGCTCATCGACCGCGCCCCGCAGAACAGCATCGAGCGCCTCGCGCCCGTCCAGGCCTTTGCCACGCTGCTGCCCGCCTGCTCGTCGATGAAGTGGGACGCCACGATCTACAATCACCTCTGCGATGCCGTCACGCGCATCGTCGAGACTACACCCATCTACACCCTCCACTGTCTCCCCGACGAGGAGGCGGCACGCCTATGCCACAAGACTCTGACCGCCGACAAGGGATGAAGACGCTGCGCATGGCCAACGCCACGTTGCTGCCTGAGGTGACCCGCATGATCGATGCCGGCCATAGCGTCACGCTGCCGCTCAGAGGACGCAGCATGCGACCGTTCCTCGAGGACGGACGCGATAAGGCGCTGCTGGTCAGCTTCTCTCGCCCCCCGCGCGTGGGCGACGCCGTGCTGGCCGAGATCTCCGCTGGCACCTACGTGCTCCATCGCATCGTCAGGATCGACGGCGACGCCGTGACCCTGCGCGGCGACGGCAACCTCTCCACGGAGCACTGCACCACAGCCGACCTGCGGGCCCTGGCCGTGGGCTTCTATCGCAAGGGGCGCACGTCGCCCGACATGACCAGCGGCCTCAAGTGGCGCCTCTACTCTTGGCTGTGGATGCGCCTGCTGCCCGTCCGTCGCTACCTGCTCTTCGCGCTCCATCCGCACATCCCGAACCGAATAAAAAAAATGATAAAGAAATGAAGACCAAGAAAGGATTCAACCTCCGCACCATCTGCGGCGAGAACATCATCGTAGGCGAAGGCATCGAGAATATCGACTTCAGCCGCATCATCAGCATGAACGAGTCGGCCGCCTACCTTTGGAGCCATATCAAGGACACCGACTTCGACGAGGACACCCTCGTCAGCCTACTCCTCGACGAATACGAGGTCGACGAGGCCACTGCCCGTGCCGACGTCCACACGCTCATCCAGAAGTGGCTCGAGGCCGGCATCATCGAATAGCCCCCCGACATCCGCCTGCACTAACAGAAAGTCCGCAAATACGGCCTCAGAGCCGCAGCACCCTGCGGAACATCCCCTCGAACTCGCCGTCGAGGGATATCTCGTACCTGAACAGCCCGAAGACGGCACTGCCGCTGCCGCTCATGGCCGCATAGACGGCCCCCAGCGCGTAGAGCCGCTCCTTGACGGCCGCAATCTCGGGATGCAGGGCGAAGACGCTCCGCTCGAAGTCGTTGACGAGCTCGTCGCGCCACGTCTCGATGGGCTGACTGACGATCGCCCGGCAGTTCTTCTGCGGGCGCTCGGGCTTGATCAGGGCGAAGGCCTCTTTCGTAGGGACGGGGATTTCCGGACGGACGATGGCGATATATAGTCCATTGAGCGACAGGTCGATAGGCGTCAGCCGCTCACCGATACCTTCAGCATAGGCCGCGCGACCGCCAATGAAGAAAGGACAGTCGGCCCCCAGCCGCGCCACGCGCTCCACCATCTGCTCCTCCGTCAGCCCGAGCCCGAAGGAGCGGTTGAGCAGCGTCATCATCGCCGCCCCGTCGCTAGAGCCGCCGCCCATGCCCGCCTGCGTCGGGATTGCCTTGTAGAGATGGGCATGCACCCGCGGCAGGGCGGGAAACTCCGCCTTCAGCAGGTCGTAGGCCCTGACGACGAGGTTGCGCCGCTCGTCGCCCTCGATGGCGATATTGGTCACCTTCAGGTCGCAGTCAGCGGCCGACGGGAACTGCCCGTCCATCGCCGTCACCTCCAGGGCGTCGCACAGCGGGACAGGATAGAACACGGTCTCCAGGTTGTGATAGCCGTCGGGCCTGCGCTCTACGACATTGAGGCCGAGATTGATCTTTGCGATAGGAAACGTTATCATGCTGCAAACTTACACATTTTTTCTGACACCACCTCCGTTTTTGCCGAAAATCTTAAAATAAATTTTGGTGGTTAGCGGACTATTTCGTAATTTTGCAACCCCAAAACAAACCATCATCATGCCAGAACAGAACAGCGGCCGCCGACCCGCACGCCGGCAGCCACAACCCATCGACAACACCTACGCCCACCTGCAGCCGCAGGCTCTCGACGTAGAGCGTGCCGTCATCGGTGCGCTCCTCATCGACAAGGACGCCTACGCCGTCGTCTGCGAGATCCTCGCGCCTGAGAGCTTCTATGAGCCCCGCAACCAGCTCATCTACACCGCCATACGCGACCTCAGCCTCAAGGAGAACCCCGTCGACGTCCTCACCGTCACGGAGCAGCTCGCACAGAGCGGACAGCTCGAAGAGGCGGGCGGACCGGCCTACATCGCCGAGATCTCCAGCCGCGTGGCCACCAGCGCCCACGTCGAGTATCATGCCCACATCGTGGCACAGAAGTCGCTCGCACGACAGCTCATCCAGTATGCCGGCGACATCGAGACCAAAGCCTTCGACGAGACCATCGACGTCGACGAGCTCATGCAGCAGGCCGAGGGCGCCCTCTTCGAGCTCTCACAGAAGAACATGAAGAAGGACTACACCCAGATCGACCCCGTCGTCGCACAGGCCATACAGAGCATCCAGAAGGCCGCCGCCAACACCGATGGACTGACGGGCATCCCCACCGGCTATCACTCCCTCGACGACAAGACCAGCGGATGGCAGGCCTCCGACCTCGTCATTATCGCCGGACGACCCGCCATGGGTAAGACGTCGTTCGCCCTGTCGCTCGCCAAGAACATCGCCGTCGACTATAAGGTGCCCATCGCCTTCTTCTCGCTCGAAATGTCTAACGTGCAGCTCGTCAACCGCCTCATCTCGAACACCTGCGAGATCGAGGGCAAGAAGATCCTCAACGGACAGCTCCAGCAGGACGAGTGGGAACGCCTCGACAAGCGCGTCAACGCCCTCCTGGGCGCACCCCTCTACGTCGACGACACCCCGGGCCTCTCCGTCTTCGAGCTCCGCACGAAGGCCCGACGGCTGGTGCGCGAGCACGGCGTGAAGATCATCATGATCGACTATCTGCAGCTCATGAACGCCAACGGCATGCGCTTCTCCTCACGTCAGGAGGAGGTCTCCACCATCTCGCGATCGCTCAAGGGACTGGCCAAGGAGCTCGACATCCCCATCCTCGCGCTGAGCCAGCTCAACCGCGGCGTCGAGTCGCGCGACGGACTCGAGGGCAAGCGACCCCAGCTCAGCGACCTGCGCGAGTCGGGAGCCATCGAGCAGGATGCCGACATGGTGCTCTTCGTCCACCGACCCGAGTACTATCACATCTATCAGGACGACAACGGACGCGACCTCCACGGCATGGCCCAGATCATCATCGCCAAGCACCGTAAGGGTGCCACGGGCGACGTGCTGCTCACCTTCCGCGGCGAATACACCCGCTTCGAGAATCCCGAGGACAGCCGACTCGGCAACCGCGCCCCTGCCGGCAGCGGCGAGATCCTCGGCTCCAAGATCGACGGCAACGCTCCCAACGCCATGCCAGACGGCTTCTCGCCCTTCGCCGACGACGGACCACTGCCCATGCCTGGCGACGCCAGCGTCCCCTTCTGACCTCCGCTTGTCAAAAATAATCACGAGGGTGTGCCAACATTTTTGCACACCCTCTTTGATGGTGGCGACAGCCACAGACGCATCAATCGCTCTCTGTCTTGTAACTGAAACAGGTTGACTCATAAAGGGGCTAAAATGTTGATAATTTGAGTTTGTTTAAGAATTATAGATAGTGACGATGAGAATAGCTTCCGCCAAAGAATCTTCGGGAATTGCTTGTTCATCTCAGCTATTCTTTGTAACTTTGCACGCATGGAAACAAAGATATTCGCAAAGATCATATCACAGCACCTGCAGCTCGACCAGACCGTTGTCGAGAATACGCTCAACTTGCTTGAGCAGGGGTGCACCATTCCTTTTATCGCCCGCTACCGCAAGGAGCGTACGGGAGGACTCGACGAGGTGAAGATTGCCGCCATCGCCGACCAGAGCGACAGGCTGGCGGAGATTACAAAACGCAAGGAGACCGTCACGAAGACGATAACGGAACAGGGAAAGATGACGCCCGACCTGCAGAAGCGCATCGACGCCTGTTGGGACACCACGGAGCTGGAGGACATCTATCTGCCCTACAAGCCACGCCGCCGCACTCGTGCCCAGATTGCCCGCGAACAGGGATTGGAACCGCTGGCACAACTCATCATGCTGCAACGGGAAAATGCCCCTGAACGGGCTGCCAAGACATTCGTCGCAGGCGACGTCAAGGATGTTGCTGCCGCCCTGCAGGGTGCACAGGACATCATCGCCGAGACCATCAGCGAGGATGAGCGCTCACGACAGCAGCTTCGTGGCAGCTATCGCCGTACGGCCGTCATTTCATCAAAGGTTGTAAAGAGCAAGGCTGACACTGACGAGGCAGCGAAATACAGCGACTACTTCGACTGGAAGGAGCCACTGAAGCGCTGTTCCAGCCACCGTCTGCTGGCCATGCGGCGGGGTGAAGCCGACGGCATCCTCCGCCTGAGCATCGACCCGGTCGACGACGATGAGTGCATCGAGCGGCTTCAGCGCCAATGGGTTAGGAGCAACAACGCTTCCGGCCGACTGGTCAGCGAGGCAGCAGAGGATGCCTATAAGCGTCTGCTGAAGCCATCTATCGAGACGGAGTTCACCAACCTCAGCAAGGAGCAGGCCGACGACGAGGCCATCCGCGTCTTTGCCGAAAACCTGCGACAGCTTCTGCTGGGTGCGCCTTTAGGCCAGAAGCGCGTCATGGGCATCGACCCAGGATTCCGGACTGGCTGCAAGGTGGTGTGTCTCGACGCCCAGGGCAACCTGCTTCACCATGAGGCCATCTTCCCCCACCCTCCTGTGAACAAGCGGATGCAAGCCACCATCCACGTCCAGCAGATGATTGAGCAATACCGCATCGAGGCCATCGCCATTGGCAACGGAACGGCCAGCCGTGAGACGAAGGCCTTCGTCGACGACATCGTCAAGGGCGGACAGCAGCAGGTCTTCGTGGTCAGCGAGGATGGCGCTTCTGTCTATTCTGCCTCAAAGGTGGCCCGCGACGAATTTCCTGACGAGGACGTCACCGTGCGTGGAGCTGTCAGCATCGGCCGACGGCTGATGGACCCCCTGGCCGAGCTGGTGAAGATCGACCCGAAAAGCATCGGCGTGGGACAATACCAGCACGACGTCGACCAAACCAAGCTGAAGCATCAGCTCGACCAGACGGTGGAGAGCTGCGTCAACCAGGTTGGCGTCAACCTGAACACGGCCTCAAGCCATCTTCTGCAATACGTCAGCGGACTCGGCCCCGCCCTGGCCAAGAACATCGTCGACTACCGTCGTGAGCACGGCCCGTTCACCAGTCGCAGCCAGTTGAAGAAGGTGCCGCGCCTGGGGCCGGCCGCCTATCAGCAGTGTGCTGGTTTCCTGCGCATTGCAGGGGCCAGCAACCCGCTCGACAACAGCGCCGTCCATCCTGAGAGCTACGACATCGTGGAGCGGATGGCCAAGGATCAGGGCTGCACCGTCAGCGACCTGATTCAGCAAAAGGGCTTGCGCGCACGCATAGATATAAAAAGGTATGTGACGGATGCCGTCGGCCTCCCCACCCTGACCGACATCATGAAGGAGCTGGAGAAGCCAGGCCGCGACCCACGCGAACAATTAGAGGAGTTTGAATTCGACAGCCGTGTGCAGACGATGGACGACCTGGAGGAGGGCATGATCCTGCCTGGCATCGTGACCAACATCACGAACTTCGGGGCCTTTGTCGACATCGGCGTGCATCAGGACGGCCTTGTCCACATCTCGCAGATGGCCAACCGCCGCATCGCCCACCCCACCGACGTGGTGAAGCTGCACCAGCACATCGAGGTGAAGGTCATCGAGGTGGACCGCCGACGCCATCGCATCTCGCTCACCATGAAGTTCTAAAAAACATGAAGTTATGAAAAAGAAAGAAGGGCACGTCATTTTTCCCGACGTGCCCTTCTTCTTTTATTGTTGGACCAAGGCCTTGAGCAAGGTCTTAAGGCTCTCCTCACTCTGCCAGCTGAAGTCCGGCATGCCAATGATGCGCTTCATCATCGTGCGCTGCTCCTTGCTGATCTTGCGGCCCAATTCACGTTCGTGCACCTTGACGAACTCGCCGTTCAGCAGGTAGTAGTAATGCCTGAACACGGGCAGCTTATAGTCCTCCTCGTTGTTCATGTCGATAGTCGACATGCTGATCTGGTCGCCGAGGTCAAGGCTCGAGATGTTGACGTTGTTCTTCAGGTTGCGCTCGTAGCTCTCTTTGTCGAAGAGCTCAACACAATAGAGGCCGTTGCTCCCTAACGTGTCAACCACATAGGCCAGCTGCTCACCGATCTTGATATAGGAACGGTCGTCGAAGTCGACGGCCACGATATTGTCCATATTAGCCTCCATCGTATATTCGCCCTTCAGGTAAAGCAGGGAGCTGTTCTTCAGGAAGATATTGGTGAACGACTGGCTGAGCTTACGGCCGTCGTTGAGCGTGATGACCGACGGCTTGAAGTTGCGATAGAGCGTTGCCTGCGTGGTGCGCTTCTGTGCCGTGACGGGCAATGCCATTATCATGGCAACTGCCAATGCGATGAATGATGTTGTCTTCATACCTATATGATAACTTAAGAGCCCATCGATTTTATCAATCAATGAGCTCAATGTTTGCGGTGCGTACGAGATTCGAACTCGTGACCTCCTGCGTGACAGGCAGGCATTCTAACCTACTGAACTAACGCACCAGTCCTTTACTGAATGTGCTTCCGGGAGCCTTGAAACCTTGCGGTGCGTACGAGATTCGAACTCGTGACCTCCTGCGTGACAGGCAGGCATTCTAACCTACTGAACTAACGCACCTTTAAGGTCGTTCCCTTTTTGCGGATGCAAAGGTACAAACTTTTTACGAAACAGCGCTATTTCTATGCAAAAAAGTTTTCGTTTCTAACATCCTTTAACAAAAAGACCCCCATTCTATTTGCCGATAAGGGTCAGGATAGCCTTGGCATCCTCGTCTCCGTCGGCTGCCTCATCCCGCAACTCGGCCATGATTTCGTCGCCGCCGTCAGGATTCTTGACCGCTTTGGTGAGCAGCGACTTGGCCTTTTTCTTGTCGGTAGCCACGCCCTTGCCCTTCAGGTAGCATTTCCCCAGGGCGTACTGAGCGTCGGCATTGTCCTGGCTGGCAGCCTTGGTGAACCACTTTACGGCCTGTTTGCGGTCTTTCTTGACCCCCTCGCCGTCCTTATAGCACTTTCCGACACGATACTGCGACTTGGCATGGTCTTGCTTGGCCGCCTTCATATACCATTCGAAGGCCAGCTTGTCGTTTTCTCCGACGCCATATCCCTTGTCGTAGCATCGGCCCATCCGATACTGCGCCTTTTTATGGCCTTTCTCTGCAGCGGCCTTCAGTTTGGGAAATGCCTCATTGTATTTCTCTGCGTCGTAGAGAGCCTTACCCTCCGTGTAGAGTTTCTCGGCACTCTGAGCTCCGGCGGCTATTGCCACCACCAGGGCTACCATAGTAAAGAATAGTTTTTTCATACCTTATTATATATTTAGGAGTTTAGAAGTTTGGGAGTTTAGGAGTTTAGTAGACAATGACCACCGACTTCTTTGCAATCTCAGCCTTTGAGGGCGTTCCCACGACTGTCAGGTGGTCGGCAGGGTCCTCACTCTCCGTGCCGTTGTCGCAGGCCCAGCTCTTGCTCACCTCAGCCTTAAAGGAGCCTCCGCTGACGATGATGCCCGTGTCGCTCTTCAGGGCCTTGGGTTTGCTGATGTCATTGCTGCCAGTAGTCGTAGCAACGAGTGTACCCCCACTGAACCTGATGTCCTCGTCGCTGCGGATGCCCTTGCCGCCGTCGCCCGTGCTGAGCATCGTCAGCTTTCCGCCGCTCATGGTGAAGAGGCTGTCGCTCTTGATGCAGGCGCACGACGTCGTGTCAGCCACGCCATCCACCTGTTCAATAAGGCAGTCGCCAGTGGTGGTGATGTCGATGTTGCCACCAGTGATGTCCACACGGGCATCGCTGCGGATGCCGCGGGCGCCGTCGGCCGCCACGCTGACTTTCAGCGTCCCGCCATAGACGAACACGCCGTCGTTAGCTTTGACGCCGTTCGATCCGCTGGCCGACGTCGTCGTATGGACGGCAAAGTCGTTGACGGCCGTCGCCACGGTGTCGCCAAAGGCGATGAAGTCGTCGCTGGCGATGGCATTCTTGCAGTTGGCAATGACGCTGAGCGTGCCGGCCCCGCTGAAGTATATTTGTCCCTCGCTGAAGAGCGTGCCCTTCTGGTCGTAGGTCTGTTCGGCATAGGCCGTGCCGTCTGCCAACGTGTTCTCCGTGCCCTCGCCACAGACGATGAAGAGCGACTTGCTGCACTGGTTGTTGATGGCCGGTCCGTCCGCATTGGTGATGCTGACGCCGTCGAGCACAATGGTGTATTTCTTTGAGCGCCAGACCAGCAGCGAGCCGTCGGCCGTCTTGCCGCTGAGCACGAGCACCAGCCCATGCTGCGAGACGGTGTCGTCCACCACCACGTCGGCCCCGCTCGTCCTGACATGTCCGTCCGTATCGCCCGTGACGACGGCGCTTGCCCCGTTGAAGGCAATCCTGATGGTGTCCGTGGCGCTGGCGTCCTCATCGTCGTCGTCCTCCGACGAGCTGACAAGCGTATAGTTGCTGAAGTCGCTGTCGTCGCTCTCGCAGGCCGCCGCCATCATGAGCAGCACGCCCGCCAGCATCATATATAGGAAAGTCTTTCTCATCTCCACATCCTTTATCTTTAGAACTTAAACTTATAGCCCAGCCCCACATAGTGCATGTCGGGGTCGTAGTCCTCATCATCCACGTTGTGCATGTCCTGGAAACGGTAGTAGACGCCCAGCGAGTGCTGCTTCGAGAGCCGTATGTCAGTGCCTACGGTGTAGCGTATCTTCTCCACGGCCCAGCTGTTGTAGAGCTCAACGCTGGCATAGGGCGTCAGCAGGGCGCGCTTCTTGTCCAGCTCCACCTGCAGGCGCGAGCGCAGCTGGTTCTTGCCCTTGCCGCCACGGGTGTAGCCCTCGTCGAGGGTCATCGTCTGCTTGGCGATGTTCATCTTATAGCGCTCCGTCTCCACTTCAGGGCGATAGGTGTACTGCCATCGCTCGCGCAGCGAGAACTTGAGTCCGTTCAGCAGCTTATAGCTGGCCGTGACGGAGGCGTGCAGACGATGCTTCAGGCCCCAGTAGCCCGGGCGCCACTTGATCTTCGCGTTGCCCTTCTGCGAGGTGTAGTGCTCCACCTTCTCGCGCATGTTATAGTCGAGCAGCTGGTAGCCGACGTCCGCCTTCAGCATCTTCGACAGCTTATACGACGCGCTCAGACCCAGGCCCCAGCGGTCGAGCGTCCTGAAGTTATTGCGCGAGCGCAGGTCGGCCTCGACGCCGACGCTCAGCTTGCGGTCGATCTTCTTTTCCGCCTCGACGCCGAGAATCAGTCCGCCCTCGCTCTGAGCCAGGACGGCCATGCTGACCATCAGCAGGGCCAGCAGTGCGCTTAGTCTATTTCTCTCCATTGTGATTTCCTTACTCTGAACTGTCCGTCAACCTCGTTCACACCCTTGCCGTCATACGTCACGCGCAGCACGACGGCATCCTTCAGGAAGTCGATGCCCCCGACCTCCACGTCCGTGATCTTCAGTCCCGTGCGCTGCTCCAGGTCGTCGATGAGTTCCTGGCGCCGTTCGGGCCTGATCATCTCAGGGCGGTCATACTGGATGAGCTTCGTCGTCCTCAGCTTCAGCTTCCGCTCGCACAGCGTGATGGCCACGAGCACGATGGCGTCGATGACGATGAGCTTGCCGAAGTCAGCCACGTGGTTGGGCGCCAGATCCTCGATGTTGACCATCGCGTGGACGACGGAGAGGCACACGATGATGAACAGGTAGGTCATCTCGCGCACGGGCATCGTGTCCGTACGGTATCGCATGATCGAGAAGATGCCGAAGAGTCCCAGTCCGACGCCCATCGTCGCCTTGCCGCGGTCCATGCCCATCATGAAGTAGACGAGGAAGAAGATGGCGACGGAGATGAGCATGAAGGTGAAATAGAAGTCGCGCCTGTGCGACTTCCTGTAGTACATCTTGTCGATGATGACCCAGTTGACCAGTGCGCAGATGAAGAATCTGAGCAGTGTCACGCCGAACTCACTTGTAAACAAACTGATGATGCTGTCCATATTGCTAATAACGTGTTAGTTGCTGATTTATTGCAGGTTTCGAATGATTCGCTCCACGTCGTGCAGCTTCGGCTTGAAGCGGTTGACGGCCAGGAGCTCATTGGTCAGCGCCGCCCCCATGCAGTATTTGCTGAAGCCGTGGGGATGGATGCGCAGTGCGCGGAGCATCGCCAGCACGGGCGAATAGACAAGGCCGTCGCGCTTCAGCTCGACGATGACCAGGGGGCCCATCGCGCGGTCGCGGCCCGTCACGCAGTTGTGGAACTCGAGGGCCGTGTCGATGGTCAGCCGCTCCGTCATCGCCTTGTTCACCAGCGTGACGCGGCGGAAGAAGTTGTGCATATGGGGCTGCAGCGAGCCGACGTCGTAGCGCAGTTCGCGGGCCAGGAAGTCCGCCTTCTGCCCGTCGCTGAGGTCCATGTCGCTCACCTCGATGCGCTTCTTCTTCGTGCGCCCGTGGTTGTTCTTCGTCTTCACCTCCATGAACTGCAGGTGCGAGCTCACGTAGGTGCGGAAGCGGATCTTCTGGCGGTTCACGTGGCCATGCTGGTGCTCCATGTACATCGCGTAGTCGCGCGTGTCGAAGTAGGTCGTGTCGTAGAGCATGTTGCGCTCCCCGCCGATGTCCTGCACGTAGTAGTCGTCGTGCGCCATGTCCAGCAGCTGCAGCAGACGCGGCATCGTCGTGACGAACTTCGTGTCCGTACGATTCATCAGCTTCACCGAACCCATCTCGGCCAGCGTGATGGGGGCCATCTCTCTGAGCAGTTCTTCCATGACGCGCTTTCTTTCTTTTTCGGATGCAAAGATAATCATTTTTCCCGAAACGCCAAAGATTTTTCAACAAACCACCATTCTTTATAAACAAATGTAACAACTTTGACACAGGGCAGAACTGTTACGACGAAAATGAAGTAACGCTTTGAAGGTCGCGAAGTAACGCTTTGAAGTCCTTGAAGTGCCGTTTCGAGGGCCAAGAAGTACCGCTTTGTAAAATGGGCATCGGCATGATCGCCATTTTGCCCAGATTGTTTCATTATATGGCGAGTATTTTTCCATAATGCCCCCCGGAATGATGTAACTTTGCAGGAAATAAGGCATCAAGGAATCTAAAACAAGGAATGACTATGAAAAAAAGACTTTTGCTGAGCATCCTGCTGATGGCCATGAGCGCCGTCGCAGCCACGGCTCTGACTGTGGACAACCTGCGCGTGGAGTCGCTGCGCAACCCGAGCGGCATCGACCAGACGGCACCCCTGTTCTCATGGCAACTGCAATCGGAAGACCGCGGCGTCGAGCAGACCGCCTATCAGCTGCAGGTCAGCACCGACGCCGAGGGCACGGACAAGGTGTTCGACTCGGGCGTCGTCAGAAGCAGTGCGTCAGCCCACGTCAGGGTGGGCAACCTGCCTTTGCAGCCGGCCACGCGCTACTACTGGCGCGTCGTAGTGACGGACAACAAAGGCCGGCAGGCCACGTCGGACGAGACGGCCTACTTCGAGACGGGCCTGCTGTCGACAGGCTGGAGCGGCGCCATGTGGATCAAGGCTGCGCGCGACGAGAGCTTGGCTGGTGTGAAGGACTACACCGTCGAGGGCCTCGTGCGCATCGAACACACGGCCGCCGGCCTCTGCTTCGCCATGCAGGACGACGGCAACTTCTACTACTGGCAGCTGAACACCGAGGGCGACTACCCGCGGCTGCGCCCCCACGTCTGGCAGAACGGCAATCCTGCCTGTCTGGCCGATGTCGACCTGCGAGGCAAGGCAGAGCTGAACGAGACAGACGAGTTTGCGCTGCGCATCGTGGTGACAGGTGCGTCGCGCGCACGCACGTATATTAACAATGTGCTGGTGGACGACCGCACTGGCAACTTCCGCTTCGGACGCGTCGGCATGCGCGAGGACCACGGCGAGCGCGACGGGCGCGAGGAGATTGGCGTCTACGACGACATACGCGTCAGCACGGCCGACGGCACGGTGCTCTTCTTCGAGGACTTCGCCAGCGGCAACGCCTTCACGGGCGGCACGGTCACTGACGACGGCAAGCTGCGCATCGTGGGCGCCACGACGAGCCACGTGCTCGTCTGGCAGGCGTCGGAGGAGGGCATGCCCATGTTCCGCAAGACGTTCGACGTTGGCCGCCGCGTCGCCTCAGCCATGCTCTTCACCAGCGGGCTGGGCGTCTACGACGTATTCATGAACGGTCGCCGCGTGGGCCATCCGCAGCCCGACGGCTCCATGCTCTACGAGGAGCTGAAACCCGGCTGGACCGACTTCCGCCATCGTGTCTTCTATAGCACCCACGACGTCACGGCACTGCTCAACGAAGGCCGCAACGCGCTCAGCGCCCTCGTCACGACGGGCTGGTGGGCCGGGGCCGTCATGCACGGAGCCTACGGGTCGCCTGAGCTGGGATTCCTGGCCAAGCTGCTCATCCGCTACGACGACGGCAGCGAGGAGACCGTCGTCAGCGACCTCACGTGGCGCTCGTCGCGTCGCGGGGCACTGATGCTGGGCGACATCTACGACGGTGAGGTCTACGATGCCCGCCGGGCCGACGACTGGACCAGCGCCGACTACGACGACAGCCAATGGCTGGGGGTCGGGCAGAACACTGACTTCCACGGCGTGGTGGAGGCCTTCACGGGCGGCTATGTGCAGACCCTGCCGGGACTGGTCCGACAGGTGCGCACGGCCACCATCTACGAGGGAACCAAGGCGACGGGCACCGATTTCGGCATGGCCAACGTGGTGCGCACGCAGGAGGGCGAGTGGACAGCTCCCGTCGCCGTGAAGCGCGGCCAGAGCCTGCTGCTCGACTTCGGCCAGAACGTCGTCGGGTGGGTCAGCTTCAAGGTGAAGGGCGCACGGGGCTGTCAGCTGAATATGCGCTTCGTCGAGATGCTCAACGACGACGGGTCGCGCAGCCGTGGCAACGACGGCCCAGGCGGGACGCCCTACCTGGCCAACCTGCGTTCGGCCAAAGCTTCGCTCAGCTACACCCTGAGCGGGGCGACGGAGGGCGAGGCCTATCATCCCTCGACGACGTTCTATGGCTTCCGCTACTGCGAGGTGACGCCCACGGACGACGTCGAGATGATCAGCATCGAGGCTGTGCCCGTCAGCTCGTCAACCTGCGAGCTGGGCTCGCTCGAGACGAGCAACGCGCTGGTGAACCGCCTGTTCGAGAACATCACATGGGGCCAGCGCGGCAACCTGCTCAGCGTGCCCACCGACTGTCCGCAGCGCGACGAGCGGCTGGGCTGGACCGCCGATACGCAGGTCTTCTCGCGCACCGGCCTGTTCAACGCCGACATGGGGTCGTTCTACATGAAATGGATGCAGGACATGCGCGACGGCCAGAACGCCGAGGGCGCCTATCCGGGCGTGGCCCCCGAGTGCTGGGGCACGCCCTTCGGACAGTGCGTCTGGGCCGACGCCGGCATCCTCGTGCCGTACAACATCTACGTCATGACGGGCAACATCGAGGTCCTGCGCCAGAACTATGCCTCAATGGAGCGCTACATGGACTACCTGTCGCGCCAGGTCTTCGACGGCTACAAATACAACGGCGGCGGACTGACGTGGGGCGACTGGCTCTCGTTCGTCGCGACGGACACGCGCTACATCGCCGTGGCCTACTATGCCCTCGACGCACAGCTCATGGCCTACATGTCGCGGCGCCTGAGCGAGGCGGAGGGCGACGCGTATGCCCTGAAGGCAGAGAAGTACGAACAGCTCTATCAGGCCATCAAGGCCGAGTTCCGCCAGCGCTACATCACCCCCACCATACGTCAGAACACGCAGACGGCCTTCCTCATGGCCCTCGACTTCAACCTGCTGGAGGGCGACAAGGAACTCGACAACATCAAGAACCGCCTCCGCATGGCCATCACCCGCAACAAGTATAAGCTGAACACGGGCTTTGCCGGCACGGCCATCCTCAACACCACGCTGTCGCGGTTCGGCATGACCGACCTGGCCTACGACCTGCTGCTGCAGCGCGATTGTCCGTCGTGGCTCTACAGCGTCGACCAGGGCGCCACCACCATCTGGGAGCGATGGAACAGCTACACGCGCGAGTCGGGCTTCGGCGACCCGGGCATGAACTCGTTCAACCACTATGCCTATGGGGCCGTCGGCGAGTGGATGTATCGCTATATGGTCGGCATCGAGTATGACCCCGACGAGCCCGGCTTCCGCCACATCATCCTGCAGCCACAGCCCGACCGCCGCACCACGCTGCCCGACGGACAGGGGCTCATCACCAGCGCCAGCGGCCACCACCACAGCTACTACGGCGACATCCGCTCGGCATGGCAGGCCGACGGCCAGGATGCACTGACCTACGACTGCACCGTCCCCGCCAACACGACGGCCACGCTCCTGCTGCCCGCTGCCGACGAGCAGACACCGGTCTACGAGAGCGGCCTTCCGGCTGCAGAGGCCGAGGGCGTCGAGTATGTGGGCTATGCTGACGGCTGCCATGTCTTCCGCCTCGGATCGGGCACGTATCACTTCACGTCGAGCCTGCTGACGGCCATCCACGCCCCCTCACTGCCCGCACAAGGGGCTGCTGACGACGGGCCGGCCTACGACCTGTTGGGGCGGCCGCTGACCACCAGCCTGGCCGACCTGCCGTCGCGTCCGACGAAAAACATCTACATCGCCAGCGGAAGAAAGATTGTCAGATAAGAATCTCCCCCACCCCACACCCCTCTTACGATTATGAAGCAGACACATCAGACGGCGATAAGCAGGGCCATACGCCTGGCCACAATCCTGCTGACACTATGGATGACCGGCGCCATCCGCGTGGCGGCATGGACCAACCCGATGGTGCTGCCCGGACTGGAGAACCGCAGCCTGGGCGACCCCTACATCATGAAGTATCGAGGCTACTACTACCTCTACGTCAGTGCCGGCGACCGCGACATCTACTGCTGGCGGTCGAAGGACCTCACGGAATGGTCGACCTCCTACGTCTGCTGCACCGACGAGACGACCGCCGTGGCCTATGCGCCTGAGGTGATCTACTGGAACGGCCGCTTCTACATGTGTACATCGCCGCGAGGCGGGGGCCACTACCTGCTCACGAGCGACAGTCCCCTCGGCCCCTTCGTCCATCAAACTGGCAACCTCGGCCGCGACATCGACGGCTCCATGTTTGTCGACGACGACGGCAGCTGGTATTTCTATCACGCCAACAACGGCGGCATCCGCGGATGCGCCATGCCCACCCACCTCAGCCTGGCCGACGACGTCGACCTGGGCTGCTGCATGAGCGGGCAGTGGACCGAGGGGCCCTGCGTCTTCAAGCGCAACAACCTCTACTACCTCCTCTACACCGGCAACCACGTCTGGACCGACGCCTATCGCATCGACTATGCCATCTCAGGCAGCGGACCCCTCGCAGGATTCCGGCCGCAGGCCAGCCAGAACCCCATCCTCATCGATGCCGAGACGCCCACGCACAAGGCCCTGGGCCACGGAACGGCCTTCGTCGGCCCCGACCTCGACACCTATTTCTTCTGCTATCATAACCTGCAGGACAACAAGGCCCGCCGACTGCTCAACTTCGAACGCATCGGATGGTGTGGCGACAAGCTCATCATGACTGGCCCCACCGACTGGGAGCAGGACCGTCCGCTGACGGCCACATCCGACTACTTCGAGCGTGAGGCGCTCGGCGCTGACTGGACCACTGACGACGACGGCCTCTGGCAGATTGCCGACGCCGACCATCTGCGCGTGTCCTCTGCCGAGGGGCGCCACGTCGCAATCTTCGACAAGGCTGCCCACGAAGACTATACGGCCGAGTTCACCGCCCGCTCTGCCGACGGCCTGACGGGCAGCTTCGGCGCCGTCTTCTCCTATCGCGACGCCGACAACTATGCCGAGGCGCTCATCCATACGGCCGACAAGCGGCTCGAAGTCGTCGTCTATGCCGACGGCGCAGCCAAGTCGCGCCGCTCCTTCTCGCTGCCCGCCGACTTCGACCCCGCCGCCTGGCATGCCATCCGCATCGAGAAGAACGGCCGCATCACCCGCATCTTCGTCGACGGCATGCGCAAATACCTGCTGACCGCGCAGATGGGCGGAGGCAAGATCGGCTACGTCGCCCAGTCGGCTCCCGCCTGCTTCTCCTACATCGCCCTCAGCCCCTACGTCGACGGCAGCGCCATCCTCGGCGTCAGTCTCCCCGTCCCCGGCACGATCGCCGCCTCGATGTGTACCGACAAGTCGGCTGACGTGCGCCCAACGGCCTACTCCCTCACGCCCGGCACGGCCTACTACATGCAGTGCAGTGACGGCAGCACCCTGACCTATCAGGTCAACATCCGGCACGAGGGCCCCTTCAACCTCGGCCTGCGCTATCGCTCATCGGCCGTCGCCCACGTGCGGCTGCTCATCGACGGCCACCCCCTGACCGGCATCGTCGAGCTACCTTCCACGCGCTCATCCGTCGTCACGCAGCCCCTCTCCGGCATCACCCTGCCCGCAGGCCGCCACCAGCTGACCATCGAAGTCGTCGACGGCCATCCCCTCATCTATGAATACAGCTTCAAGCCCGGCGTGGCCCATCCGCGCACCATGGCCGACAACTTCGACCAAGGCTTCAGCCCCGACTGGGGCTATCGCGAAGGCAACTGGACCATCGCCGACGGGCAGCTCGAGTCGACCGGCGGCTACGGCAAGATGCTGATGGGCACCTACGGCGACATCCACATGACTGACTACACCGTCGAGTGCGACGTCAGCTATCCCTATGGCGAGATGAACGGCGGACTGCTCGTGCGCACCACCAACGCCTCGACTGGCGGGGCCGACGACAACCCCGTGCTGGGCACCGACTTCCTCCAGGGCTACGTCCTCCTGGCCTCCGCCACATCGGTGACGCTGGGCAAGCACAACTTCGGCTGGCAGGCGCTCGCCACGGTCAGCCATAACGTCAATCCCGCCGTCCCGCACCACATGAAGGTGGAGGTCAAGGGCGCCACCATCAGCTGCTACATCGACGACATGCAGCAGCCCGTGCTCATCTACACCGACACGCAGCCCTTCCTCACTGGCCGCGCCGGGTTCCGCGCGCACAACTCGCGCATCCGGTTCGACAACTTCGTCGTCACGCCGTCAGAGGGTGCTCCGTCTGCCGTCGTCGCCCCTCATGCCCTCCCGTCGCCCGCCGGCCATGCCCTCTACAACCTGCAGGGGCAGAGGCGGGACCAGCAAGGCCCTCTCGGCCACGGAGTCTACATCGCCGGGGGCCGCAAGGTCGTCAGGTAGACTGACAGAAAGAAATGAGGACAGAATTTAGGCAAAATGTTGACTTGCTGACTTGTTGATTTGTTGACTTGCTGACTTGCCGCGCTTTCCGCAGTAAACACTGCGTAAACGAAAGATTCGCCCCGCTGTCACAGCGATCGAACCTGTCAGAGAGGAAATAAATTGCTAAAAGAGAACTAGCCGAGGGCATTGACGCATGCCGTGATGCCCAGCGCCGTCGCGATGCCCGAAAGGATGTAGAGCAGCGCATTGATGACGAACTTCCAAAAAGCCTTATTCTTCCACATAGCGGTGAGATTGAAGATTGAAGATTGGAAATTGAAGATTGATAATTATTGAAGATTGGAGATTGAAGATTGGAGATTGAAATTTGAAAATTATTGAAGATTGGTGATTGAAAATTAGCGGATGACGGCGCAGCTACTCCCCTCCTTGGAAAGGAGGGGCAGGGGTGGTTGATAGCCGCGCTCTGACTGCCATTTGTGATACTGTGGTAGTGTGTCAACCACCCCTAACCCCTCCTTTCCAAGGAGGGGAGTAGCTGCGCCGTCATCCCCGTCGGACCGCGAGCCTTCCCCCTATCTGCGCCTCCATCCCCGTCGCGGACCTCGCGCCGCCATCCCCGTCGCGGACCTCGCGCCGCCATCCCCGTCGGACCGCGCGCCAGCCCCTCCTCCCCTTCGGGGAGGCCGGGAGGGGTTCACTCGCCGGGGCCTTCGATAACGGGCTCGTTGTCATCGCCGCCGCTGCCGCTGCCGCCCGTTCCGCTGCCGCCGCTGCCGCTGTCGCTGACCTCCGTCAGGTTGGCGATGTTGAGCAGGCTGACCTCCGAGCGCAGGCGGGTCGAGCTGAGCTTCTGCTTCACCTGCTCAGGCAGGAAGCGGACGCGGATGCGCTTGATGTTGTCCGTGGAGAACTCGTCGACGCTGTCGGCCCCCGTCGATGCAGCCGAGAGGTAGAACGTGCCAAGCCCGTCGACCTTCACCTTCTTCGAGTCGTAGAGCATCTCCAGCAGGCAGCTCGAGAACTTCTTCAGCACGCCCAGCACGACGTCCTCCGTGTAGACCGTGCCGTGATGGGCGATGTGCTCAGCCAGCTGCTCCAGCCCCAGCGTCTCCGTGTGGACGAGGCGGGCGTAGAACTTGCCGTTGGTCTTCTCGTTGTTGATCGTGTTCTGATACATTCGGTAAAAAAGCTTTGCCATAATTTTAATGTGTGCTTTTAATGGTTAATAATTAGGTTCGTTGTGGCCTCTTGGAATCATGCGCGCTATTGTTCCTGAACCACGATGCAAAGGTACGAAAAAAATCGCCTGATTCCAAATTTTCCCAACTTCTATTTCAAATTTATTTCCTTCGCCGACAACAAGACGCCCTGACACTCAACACGTTACATCATCGTGCACACCACACAACAGCGCTCTAACTCCCCCGTTCCGCCCCTCCGTTTTTTGACATCAAGAATTTTCTGACATCAAGACAACAAGGACAACAAGATAAAAAAACTACGGGAAATGACGGCGCAGCCGCTCCCCTCCTTCGGAGGGGCCGGGGGAGGCTTAACTCCCCTCCCTTCCAAGGGGAGGGGTCGGGGGTGGGGTCTCTAACTTAAACACATACGCAGTTTAATGCTTTAATATAAAACAAACTCAACTTTCGCAAGCATGCGAAAGCCTTGATTTTTAGTCGCCTACGGCGAGAAATCCTTCAAATCTGAACAAATCAAACAAATCTGCTTTGGAAGATTTGAAAAGATTTGCTAGATTTCTGTCACAAAGTGACACTCATTATCAGATAATTAGTACAAGCGAAACTTGAATAAAACAAATAAAAACAGAAAAAACAGAAGAAAACAATCATGTTTTTCCTTGTTTTTTTTGTTTATATTTGTTTTTGTAAAGACGCTTTGCGTTGTTGCCCCACCCTCTGGGGAGATTTACATAGAGAAAGATAGGGACCCCACCCCCGGCCCCTCCCCTCGGAAGGGAGGGGAGCAGCTGCGCGCGACAAGACACAGGACAACAAGACACAGGCAGCCAAGCCCCCGACGGGAATGACGGCGACAAGGCATCAGGACACCAAGCCCTACGGGGAATGACGGCGCAGCCACTCCCCTCCTTCGGAGGGGCCGGGGGAGGCTTGCTCCCCTCCTACGGAGGGACCACGCCATAACACCATAACACTGTGACACCGTACCATTTCTATAATTCATATTGTATATACAAAATGGTGATAAAATTTTTATATTATATATAATATAAATTATATTTCAATCTCTTTTTGCATTCACTTTCTCACAAACTAATGATACGGTGTTATGGTGTTATGGTGTTACGGAGCCGGAACGTATGCTTGTCCTTGCACCAGCTGAGGATCGTCGGGGCATCACTGGGACGGAATGGGCGGAGCTTCATTTCGTTCATCTCGCAGAGTGGATGGTCTTTTGCAGCTCTTCCAGGAACCGGGCGGCGTGAGAGCCGTCCATCTGTGCATGATGGAACTGGAAGGAGACGGGCAGCGTGGTCTTCAGCCAGCCCTTGCGATAGCGGCCCCAAGCAAGGAAGGGATTGGTGAAGATGCCGCTGTACTGGTTGACGATGCTGTCGAGTTCCGTGCCGGTCAAGGCCGACGTGCCCACGATGACGGCCTCATCGTCCAAGATGTCCTGACAGGTCTGGCGGATGGTTTGTGTCAGATGCAGATAGTCAGCGCAGAACTGCTCCAGATTGTCCGTGACGGCAATGTCGCAGAAGCTGAGCCCGCCCTTTGCGTTGTCCACTATGACATTGATGGCCATGCGGTCGTATTTGTACAGTTTCCCGTTCTCGGGCAGCGTGTAGAACTCGTCGATTCCTGATGCTGCCTTGCCGATGCACCAGCAAAGCAGCATGTTGAACTTTATACCGCGCCTATGGCTCACTCTACAGAGCCTTGTCACATCGAAGGTCTTCGTGAGCGTCACCATCGGCATAGGAGATTTCATCCACAGCTCGAACGCCACCGCCCGGCTGGTGTCCTTGGGACTGATTTTCTGTTTCATCACTTCATTATTATTTTATTTTTAGTTCCATTTCCTTACCTGCCCATTCTTCCCCGTCTATCTGATAAGCATCTGTTCCTATAACTACGAATCCTACCGACTCGTAGCAATGAAGGGCTGACGGGTTATTGTCGAACACGCCCAAGGTAATCCTCTGAGCACCCAGTTCCTGTTGAGTATAATCGATGGCGAGACGTAGCAGTTGCTTGCCATAGCCCTTGCCCCGTTTCGAGTCGTCAACAATCACAAAGCCGAAGCGGATGACAGTCTTATCCTCTGATGGATATCTCAAAAGGATATGCCCAATAACGAGATTGTCAATAGTTGCTGTGAGCGGATGTAGGTTCTGTCCTTCGTATTGTCTCAGCATATCCTCCGGCTGTGCAGGGAAGTCCTTATACCTGTCTGCACTCCACCTGCGGAACGCCTGTCTGTCTTTGCACCAACTCAGTATCGTTTCTGCATCGTCTTGATGGAATGGCCGGAGTTGCATCTGATTTTTCATATCATTCATCTGTTTGACTCTGCAAAAGTACGGCTTATTGTAGAAAGCACCAAATTCCTGGGATAAACAGCATCGATTTGTGACGAATGGGGTTTTATTATTGCGAGTGCAAGGCCTCAGTACCCAAATGATAATACAAAACTATAGCCCATTTGTATTGCTGCCCCATACAAAATGGGGCGACAAGAATGATTTCTACTCTATTGGTATCTGTATCACCGACAGCCATTTCTCTGGAGAATCTTGATTCCAGGCTCCATCGATGTAGCATGTTCGATGCTGACCAACGGGCTTCAGACCATGCTCCTCAATGTAGCGGAAGGCTTCGATGAACGACTCATAGAAGCGTTCGTAAGGGCCAATGTACTTCATGCAGAGTGCCTTTGGCTCAACGGGTAGGCGTTTGAACTGGATGATGGCACTGTTCTCGCCCATTTCCTCCACCTGTTCGCAATACTCGATGTCGATGTCAGTGGGGGTGTACTCCTTGTTGTGCTCAATGGTGAAGCAGTAACCTGGTGGCGGACACTTGCATCCTAAACGTTGCATTTCAGGACCAATCTTCTCGACACACATAGGGCCGATAG
>Ga0310695_10000217_pt1 | contig 152321 bp, 143 predicted proteins | sample RumenRJG_04DNA_FD_203882 | JGI IMG/M metagenome (GOLD analysis project Ga0310695, IMG submission 203882) | Bovine rumen microbial communities from Lethbridge, Alberta, Canada - RJG_04 (v2) (version 2) | ecosystem: Host-associated > Mammals > Digestive system > Stomach > Rumen | place: Canada...
GGACGATCGTGTATGTCATTGTTAATAGTAATAACAATGTTAATATAAATACCCTTTGCCATAGAACAATGAGCCAGATATTCCAAATCAGAGCTTGTTATCAGAATTCAGCATAAGTGAGGTTAAATTGCAGTTTTTTACAATAAACCGTCCGTTAAATTGTAATTGCAGATGCATACAATGTACATGCCAGCATATGCTGAGGCGCAAGATTCGCAATGCACCGATGGAATGGGAGGAGAAAGGGGACTAGCCCCCTGGAGTCGCGCCCATGACGATAGGTATTTAACCGTCCCGCATATTGTGGCAGCATAAGGGCTCGTAGCTTAGTTAGGTAGAGCGTCTGGCTCATAACCAGATGGCCATCGGTTCAAATCCGGTCGGGCCCACTATGACCTTCTCAACATCCTGGCGGTCGACATGTCTGTGAAACGCTGGCTCCCGCTCATCGGCATCTTCGTCTGCGTGTTCGTGTTCAACATGTCGGAGTTCATGCCCGTCGGTCTGCTGACGAGCATCGCCGACGACCTCGGCGTCGGGGAATCCGACGCCGGGATGCTCATTTCGGTCTACGCCTGGGCGGTCGCCATCCTGTCGCTGCCGATCATGCTGGTGCTGCGCAAGATGCAGTACCGCCCCATGCTCCTGATGTGCGTGGGCCTCTTCATCGCCTTCCAGGCCGCATCCGCGCTGTCCGCCGACTACTGGACCCTCATGGCCTCCAGGATCGGCGTCGCCGTGGCCCACTCCGTCTTCTGGTCCATCGCATCCCCGCTGGCCGTCAGGGTCGTGGACGCGGGGTACCAGAGGCTGGCCATCAGCGCCGTGGCGCTGGGGACGTCCATGGCCATGATACTCGGTCTCCCCCTAGGCAGGGTCATCGGGCTGGCCCTCGGGTGGAGGATGACCTTCCTGTCAATCGCGGTGATCTCCCTGATGGTGCTCCTGCTGCTGATCGCCGTGTTCCCGAAGCTGCGGAACCCGGGGACGTTCACCGTCAGGAGGGTGCCGGAGATCTTCAGGGACCGCGTGATCGTATCCATCTACGGCAGCCTGGTGGTCACGGTCGTCGGGATCTACTGCTGCTACAGCTACATCGAGCCCTTCCTGCTGGATTTCGCCGGGCTCTCCCCGGACATGGTCACCGTCTACCTGACGGCATACGGCGTGGCCGGGATCCTGGGGAGCTACATCTTCACCAAGGTCTACGGCACCAGGAGGTTCCCCTTCCTGGCCGCCTCCTTCCTGGGCGGGGCCCTGGCCATGGTCCTGCTGAACCCCTCCGCCCCGCACCACTGGATCCTTCTGGCGGACATGGCCTTCTGGGGCATCTGCATCACCGGGTTCAACGTAGCCTACCAGAACGAGATAATCAAGGCGTCCCCCATCGATGCGGTCCCGATAGTCATGTCCCTGTTCTCCGGCCTGTTCAACGCCGGGATCGCCATGGGGTCCATGGCGGGCGGCTTCATCACCGATTCCATCGGCGTGGAATGGATAGGCTACGTCGGCGGGATATCCATGGGCATAGCCGCGCTGTTCGTCTGCCTTGTCCTCATCCGCCTGCTGAGGCGCCAGTCGCCGCGTGTGGGATAAGTACCCCGTCAACGATATCCATCATATGTCCATCGTGGAGGAGGCCATCGGGGAGAACGCGGGGAGGCGCACCGCCCTCATGCTGGCAGGCCTCGTCGTGATGGCCTACGGCACCGCCCTCTCCGCCCACGCGGGCCTGGGGGCCACGCCCATCTCCACCCTGCCGTTCGTCCTGTCCGAGGGGCTGCCATTCTCCTTCGGCGCATGGGTCTTCATCTTCAACTCCGTGCTCCTCCTGGCGCAGATAGCCATCAGGCGCACGATCGACGCCAACATAACCCTCCAGATCCCCGTCCTCATCCTGTTCAGCTTCCTGTGCGACGTGGCCTACTGGACCACGGGGTTCGCCGAGGGCGAGACCTATCTGGAATCATGGGTCATCACGCTGATCAGCATCGCGGTCATGGGCCTGGGCATCGCCCTCACCCTCAGGGGGAACGTGTCGTTCCGCCCGGCGGACGGTTTCACCGAGGCGGTGGCGATGCGCTTCCACGGGGACTACGGCACGTTCAAGCTGGTGGTCGACATGTCCGTCATCCTGCTGGCGTGCATCGCATCCGTCTGCCTGTTCGGCGAGCTCTACGGCGTGAGGGAGGGCTCCATCGCGGCCATGCTCCTCACCGGCCCCGCGGAGAAGTTCATCTCCAGGCACCTGGGGTTCGTGAACGGCTGGGCCGACGAGGACGCGCCGCTGCGATCCAGTGCAGAATATGGTAGAGCCAGCACCATTTTATCCTAGCATTTGTTGGCATACCCGATACCATGGCGATACTCGGATTCGGACTTATGCGCCTGCCCCTGAAGGACCCCGCCGACCAGTCGAGCGTCGACGTCGAACAGACGAAGAAGATGGTCGACATGTACCTGGAGGCCGGTCTCGACTACTTCGACACCGCCTACATGTACCACAACAACCAGAGCGAGAAGGCCATAAAGGAGGCCCTCGTCGACCGCCATCCGCGCGACACCTACAGGATCGCCACCAAGCTGCCCATAATGATGGTCTCCGACCCGAAGAAAGCGGAGGAGATCTTCGACGAGCAGCTGGAGAAGATCGGGGTCGACTACTTCGACTACTACCTCATCCACAACATCTGCTCCGAGTTCCTGCCCAACGCCGAGTCCTGCAAGGCGTTCGACCTCGTGAAGAGGAAGAAGGCCGAGGGGAGGATCAGGAGGATAGGGTTCTCCTTCCACGACAGCCCCGAACTGCTGGACAAGGTCCTCACCGAGCACCCGGAGATGGAGTTCGTGCAGCTGCAGGTCAACTACCTGGACATGGACAACGCCAGCATCGCGTCCAGGGCGAACCTCGAGGTCGCGAGGAAGCACGGCATCCCGGTCATCGTCATGGAGCCTGTCAAGGGCGGCATCCTCGCCGACATCCCGGAGGAGGCCGAGAGGATCCTCCGCGATGCGGATCCGGACCTCAGCCCGGCCACATGGGCGCTCAGATTCGCGATGAGCCAAGACGGAGTGGAGATAGTCCTCTCGGGCATGTCATCCATCGGGCAGATGGAAGACAACCTCAGGGCATGCAAGGGCTTCGGCAGGATGTCCCCGGAGGAGGTCGCCACCGTGGAGAGGGCTGCGAAGATCATCAGCTCCAACATCGCCATCCCCTGCACCAGGTGCAGGTACTGCATGAAGACCTGCCCCAAGGACGTGCTTATCGCCGATTACTTCGAGCTGTACAACGCGGAGAAGGCCAACCCGGCCAAGGGCTGGTCCGTCCCGGGGATGTACTACAGCAACAGGTCCAAGGGCCACGGGAAGGCCTCCGACTGCATCGGATGCGGGAACTGCGAGGAGCAGTGCCCCCAGCACCTGAAGATAATCGACCTGCTGAAGGATGTGGCGGGGCTGTTCGAGAAGAACTGACCCCTTTCAGGAACTTACAAGGGATGCTCCCAAAAGATTTAAGAAAAATACATTGTATTTTCCAATCATGACTCTGACAATGAGGGCAACACCAGAAGAGGCTGAACTCATCAAAAATTACGCTGATGTGCATGGTATGAGCGTCTCAGATGCCCTCCGTAATGCCATCTTCTCAGTAATCGAGGAGGAAATTGACATCGAAACTGGCAAGATTGCCTTACTTGAGTACCGCAGAAATCCTGTATCGCACAGCCTGGAGGAAATAGAGAAGAAATACGGGATAGAATGAGCTATCACGTCAGATTCTCGGAAATTGCCGAGAGAGACCTCGATAAGATGGATCCCCCGGTCAGGGAATATATAATCAGATGGATCCGTAAAAACCTCGAAGGCATAGATAACCCTCGGAGGATTGGCAAAGCGCTACAGGGTGACCTTTCCGGCCTCTGGCGGTACAGAGTCGGTAAATACAGAATCATTGTTGAAATCCAAGATGATGACCTGATTATCATGACTCTGCATATAAGATTCAGGAAAAACGCATACAGATAAATGGGCGGCGGGGCGGACCCCGCCGCGTTTGACAGAATTCAGAACTTCTTCGCGATGGCGGCGCACTGGGCCTTCACGTCGTCGCTCTTCTCGGCATAGTCCATTGCGTTGCCGGTGACCATGGCGATCTTGCCGACGGGCTCGAACTTGAAGTAGTTCTTGAGGACACCGAGCATCTTGTCCGCGAGCTCGTCCGCTCCCGCGGATCCCGCGGCGACGACCGCGGCGACCTTCTTGCCGGGCGCGAGGCTGCAGCTGAAGTCGGCCTTGAGGAAGCCGTAGAGCCTGTCCTCGAAGAGCCTGTACTGGCCGCAGGCCTCGCCGAAATAGACGGGGGCCGAGACGACGACCGCGTCTGCGTCCCTGACGGCCTCCAGGACGGGGGTCAGGTCATCCTTGACGACGCAGGACCCGCCGTTCTTCTTACACCCGTTGCAGGCCTGGCAGCCCTTGCGGTTGGCCATGGGGTTGATGTAGAAGACCTGGACGTCCTTCCCGTCCGCTTTCGCGGCATCGAGGATGGCGTTCACGGCATATGCGGTGGGTCCGTTCTTGTGCGGGCTGGAGATGATTCCAACGATTGTCATGAGGGGCGGATGCATTTGCAAGGTATATCAAGAGGAATGTTACACGGATGTAACCTCGCTCCCTCACGTACCTCGCGGAGCGGGTGCTGCCCTCGGATTTGCGGATCCTGCCCTCCTTCCTGAGGCTCTGCAGCACATTCGTGGCCATGACCAGGGACTGCTCCTCGGTCACCGGCCTCACGGACCTCAGCATCTCCGCCACCTCCGACCTGGTGACCGACCCGCGGAGGTCTATCAGCGACATGACGGCCTCCCTGGCATCTCCCCTGAACATCGAGGGGGATTCAGGTTCCGCCACGATGACCGGGACGCCACCGGCGATCTCCATCAGACCCTGGGAGCACAGCTCCGATATCCTCCTGTCCGGGAGGTACCTCCCCTTGGAGAAGCGATCCAGGTCCATTATGTCGGCGATCCCGATGTCGTCCCTGACGTCCAGCAGCCTCGCATAGGCCCCCTGGCGCCTCCCGTGGAACGTGACGGAGACGGTGCCGTCCCCCGTGTCGAAGGTCGGCATCGGGAACCTCCTGAACGCCTGGGACAGGTACATCCCCCTGATACCGGACCTGCTGCCCGGCACCAGCCCCACCGATGCCATGCACCTGCGGAGGCAGGCGTTCCTGTCGTCCCTGAACGACGGCCTCCCCAGAGCGAACTCCTCCGGGGCGACGTCCGGGAAGGTCCCGCTGTTCACCACCTCCACGGACTCCGCCTCCCTCTCTATCAGCTCTATGGTCCCGCCGGCCTCGTAGTCCTGGAACGCCACGGCGTTCATCAGGGCCTCCGTCAGGGACTGGATTCTGTATGTCGACACGGACCTCCTGCGGTCCCCGGAGCCGACCTGCACGGTGGGGTTCCTCACGACCGACACGGCGCTCCTCACCGACAGTGCCAGAGGGCATCCGAGGATCCTCGAGTCCTCCAGCTTACCGTCCACCCCGTAGAGCCTCCACCTGATGCAGACGGACCTCGGCAGGAGGTCCTCGGTGCCCTTCCCGAGGAGCACGAGCGCGGCGTTGGTGAGCTTCCCCCTCTTGGTGAACCCGGTCTCGGCGAGGAACCTCTCGTCGTCCCAATCCGCGGACTCCGCCTCCCTCGCGGGATCCACCGACAGGTACTGCGCCCTGACGGAGCGCACGGCCCCGATGTCGAGGTCGCGTATGGTCGCTGAGGGGACCACGTTCCCGGTCCAGTCGTCGTACTTCCCGGTGGCCATGCCCCGTCAATCCGCGAGGTAGGATATAATCTCATTTATTCTCATTTACCTCGGCGCGCGTGCATGATTACCGGTCCCTCCGCCCGTCAACCATTATATAGGGAGGAAAGGTGGCATGCACATTCGCGCGACCCGTCGCGCCAAAAGAGGTTAAGATTATGGCAATGCCCAAAGCGCCCAAACCGGATCTCATCAAGCTGCCCCGCGTGCAGAAGGAGATCACCGCCTGCCTGCAGTGCGGATACTGCATCGACGTCTGCGAGGCCCACAACCAGACCCCGTGGGAGTCCGTCACCCCCAGGGGTAAGATCTACTACATCACCCAGATGGACCAGAAGGCCCTGGGCGTCGTGGACGGGATGCTCAGCAGGGAGATCGCCCTGAGCCCCGAGTTCGTCGATGCCATGTACAAGTGCACCGGCTGCGGCAACTGCGAGGTCGTCTGCCACGCCAAGATCCACCTCGTGGACCTGTGGGAGAAGATGAGGGACTGGATCGTCGCCAACGGCGCCGGGCCCCTCCCAGCGCACAAGGGAATCGCCAAGAACATCTCCGCCAAGCACAACTCCTTCGGGGAGGACCCCAAGAAGAGGGATGCCTGGTGGCCCGAGGAGGTCCCCCGCGCCAAGGTGCCCGATGTAATCTTCTTCGCCGGATGCACCGGATCCTACAGGATGCAGCAGGTCCCCAGGGCCGGAGTCACCGTCCTGCACAGGGCCGGCGTCAAGATGAACTGCCTGGGAGAGAAGGAGTACTGCTGCTCCTCGCCCCTGCTGAGGACCGGGAACCCCTCCCTGTCCCTCGAGTGCGCCGAGGCCGTCGTCGAGAAGGCCGACGGCGTCGGGGCCAAGGACATGGTCATGACCTGCTCCGGATGCTACAAGACCGTCTCCACCGACTTCGGCAGGTTCTACGCCAAGGTCGGCCAGAACGTCTACCACTTCTCCCAGTACGTCGAGAAGCTCATCGCCGAGAGGAAGCTCCCCCTGAACAACGAGTTCAACCACAAGGTCACCTACCACGACCCCTGCCACATGGGCAGGCACATGGGAGTCTACGACCCGCCGAGGAACGTCCTCAAGAAGATCAAGGGCATCGAGTTCGTCGAGATGGAGAAGTCCAGGGAGAACTCCAGGTGCTGCGGAGCCGGAGGAGGCTACAAGAGCGCCTTCGGCGACTTCGCCGTCAACGTTGCGGTCGAGAGGATCAGGGACGCCGAGGCTACCGGCGCCGACGTCCTCGTCACCTGCTGCCCCTTCTGCGTGCTCAACCTGACCCAGGGAGCCAAGAAGATTGGCTCCAAGATCCAGGTCATGGACCTGTCCCAGGTCCTGCTGCAGGTCACCGCCCCCAAGGTGGAGGCCCCTGCACCGGCAAAAGAGTGAAAACAGCTACACAGGGGGGTCTGACCCCCCATTCCTTCTTCCGACATGCCATTCCCAGGTCTCTCCCCCGCGCTCGTAGAATCCCTGGCGCGCAGGGGGATAACCGAGCCCACCCCTCCGCAGGCCGACGTCATACCCAGGATAGCCAAGGGTGGCCACCTCCTGCTGGTCGCCCCCACCGGTATCGGGAAGACCGAGGCGGCCATGCTGCCCATCCTCGACGCGATATACCGCGAGGGGGACGGGTCCAAGGGCATCAGGTGCATCTACGTCACCCCCCTCAGGGCCCTCAACAGGGACATGCTCCGCAGGATGGAGCAGTACGGCGAGGACCTGGACATAAGCGTCGGCGTGAGGCACGGGGACACCCCCCAGGCCGAGAGGAACCGCCAGTCCCTCCACCCGCCGCAGATCCTCATCACCACCCCTGAGACGCTGCAGGTCCTGTTCACCGGCAAGCGCCTTGTCCAGCACCTGAAGAACGTGAGATGGCTGGTCATCGACGAGATCCACGAGCTCTCGGACACCGAGAGGGGCGCCCAGCTCTCCGTCGCCATGGAGAGGCTCTCCATGCTCGCCGGCGAGTACCAGAGGATCGGGCTATCCGCGACCGTGGGCAACATCGACGACGTCGCCGGGTTCCTCTCCGGGGTAGGCAGGGAGCTGACGGTGAGGAAGCACGACACCCGCCGCGACTTCGACATCACCGTCGAGAGCCCCGTGCCCGACGAGGACGACAAGGTCCTGCAGGACAGGCTGCAGAGCGACCCGGACATCCTGGCCGTCATGAAGAGGGCCAGGGAGATCATCGAGGGCGGCAGGAGCACCCTCTTCTTCGTCAACACGAGGGAGACCGCCGAATGGCTGGCCGCCCGCTACCACCTGTGGGACGAGTCCATATCCGTGGAGGTCCACCACGGCTCCCTCTCCAAGGAGAACAGGATGGAGATGGAGGAGAGGTTCAAGGCCGGCGAGGTGAAGTCCCTGATCTGCACCTCGTCCCTGGAGCTCGGCATAGACGTCGGATCCACCGACATGGTCATACAGTACAACTCCCCGAGGCAGGTCTCGCGCATGATCCAGCGCGCGGGCCGCGCCGGCCACAGGATCGGTGAGACCATAAGAGCCAGGATACTCGCCACCGCCCCCGATGAGGTCGCCGAGTCCCTGGTCGTGGCCAAGAGGAGCGGCACCAAGGAGCTGGAGCACTTCTCCGGCAGGGAGTGCCCCCTGTCCGTCGTGGCGAACCAGCTGATCGCCATGACCATGATGGGCTCGGTCACCAAGGACCAGGCCTTCCGCGCGTTCTCCCGCGCCCACCCCTTCAGGAACCTGAAGAGAACCGACATGGAGGACGTGCTGGCACAGCTGGAATCCATCAAGATGGTCTTCGTCGACGGGGACTCCTTCAAGAGGTCCCGCAAGGGCATGAACTACTTCTACGCCAACATCTCCATGATCCCCGACGAGCGCACCTACGCCGTCAGGGACATCGGCACCAGGGCCGTCATCGGCACCCTGGACGAGAGCTTCGTCGCCTCCTTCGCGGAGGAGTACGCCATGTTCATCGCCAAGGGCAGGACCTGGAGGATCGTCGAGATGCGCGAGGACGAGATCCTCGTGGAGGAGGTCAGGGACGTCGGGTCCGTGCCCAACTGGGTCGGCTCGGACATCCCCGTGCCCTACGAGGTCGCAATGGAGGTCGGCAGGCTCAGGAGGCTGAGGAACTTCGGCGATTATCCTGGCGACGAGGGCTGCCGCAGGGTCCTGGAGAGGTACTTCACCGACCAGGACGAGAGGTCCGAGATGCCCACCGACAGGACCGTCACTGTGGAGTTCGGCGACCGCCTGGTCATAGTTAACCAGTGCTTCGGGACCAAGGTCAACGAGACCCTGGGCAAGCTGTACGCCGCCCTCCTCACGGCCAGGCTCGGGGAGTCCGTCGGCATGACCGCGGACCCCTACAGGTGCATCCTGGAGCTCCCCAGGAACGTCAAGCGCGACGTGGTCATGGCCACGATAGAGTCGGTGAAGCCGGGGACCGTTGAGGCGCTCACCCGCATGACCATCACCAACTCGTCGTTCCTCAGGTGGAGGTTCGTCTTCGTGGCCAAGAAGTTCGGCATCATCGAGAAGGAGGCGGACCACCGCTTCATGAACTTCCAGAGGCTCTTCGACATGCACAAGGACACCCCCGCCTACAGGGAGGCGGTAAACAAGGTGCTCTGGGAGGACCTCGACATCCCCAACGCCGAGAGGTGCGTCTCCATGCTCCACAGCGGCGAGATCCGGATGGTCCAGGGCACGGTCTCCGCGATAGGCCTGGAGGGCATAGTCAGGTCCAAGGAGCTGATGCAGCCGGTCAGGGCCGACCACTCGATCCTCATGGCCATGAAGAAGAGGCTGGAGGACGAGGTGCTCTTCGCGTCCTGCCTGTTCTGCAGGTCCCAGTGGCGGTTCAGGTGCGGCGACGCCCCCAGGAGGTTCAAGTGCCCCCACTGCGGAGGGGTGATGGTCGCGGTCCTGAAGGGCTACGAGAGGGACGTCATCAGGATCAAGCGGGACGACGAGCTGTCGGCCCAGGAGAGGAACGACGTCCAGAGGCTGTCCAGGAACGCGAACCTCGTGAACGAGTACGGCTCCAGGGCGGTTCTCGTGCTGGCCGCCAGGGGGGTCGGCCCGGATACGGCGTCCAGGATCCTCAGGAGCATGTACGCGGACGAGGACGACTTCCTGAGGGCCATCATGAACGCCGAGATCCTCTACGCGAAGAACAAGAGGTTCTGGGACCGATTCCCGCTGGCACATCGCTCCCGCTGCCGATTGCTGTCCTTTTCTCGGTTGGACGGGCGCTCCAATATCGTTGTTTTTCACTTATTTTATTTATATGCCGTATCCCGATACTGGACCCGAAAACTCTAGGAGGAATATTCCTGAATTCGAAATACGCAATTCTGGCCATCGCTCTGATGGCTGCAGCGGCCTTCGTTGCCGTCCCCTTCGCAATGGACGACAGCGCAGCCGATGGGGACCTCCTTATCGCCCCTCTCATCGGAGAGGACGATATGGAGGAGTACGAACTCCCCGCCGCGATAACTGGCGAGATCACCATCCCAGCCGGCTATTACGTCACGCCCAAGGACGACTACACAATGACTGCCCTTGGAGGCGTGACTTCCATCACCTTCTCCGCTGGATCCCAGCTGAGGATCGACGCCATGTCATCCTTCAGCATGGATGCCGTCGCCGGCTTCCTCTACTTCGAGGCCGGTTCGTCCATCGCCTTTACTGTGCTCGACGAGGGCTACGCCATGCCCGTGAAGGAGAAGTTCTGCACCATCCTCTCCGGAAAGTTCACCTACGACATCGAGATGGGAACCGGAACTTACATGGTGTTCGATGCCAAGCTGACCATCAACGACGGCGCCATGATCACATACAACAAGGAGGACTTCTTCTTCAACGGCGACACCACCCTCACCGCGGAGGTCAACATCGAGGCCGACCTGACGGACTTCGACCCCGAGGACCTCGATGACGTCCCCATGCACGTCCTGGTCGACGCCAAGCTGACCTGCGGCGAGATAATCTACTACCCCGACGGGGACCACGATGAAGCCTTCGTCACCCTCGTCAAGGGATCCTACCAGAGCTACCACCTCGAGGCCTCCAACCCCGCCTACCTGAAGGCGGACAAGGCCACCCTCGACATGGAGGTCTCCGGAAAGTTCGTCCTCGACATCGACGGAACCGAGGCCACCATGACCGACGAGGCCGACCTCAGCGTCGTCATCAAGACCGGCGAGAAGCTCGACGACATCGACATCGACATCACCGGGAACACTTCCTACGAGCTCGACGTCGACGACTACAGCGGCGACATCCTGACCATCAGGGACATCGCCATCTCTTCCTCCGCGGAGATCGACGACGAGAAGGTCAGCTACGAGGACAGGTTCCAGATCGACGAGCTCTCCATCGTCACCCCCGCCAACAGCTTCAGCATCAAGGGATTCGACTACTCCGACAGCATGACGCTCGAGGCCAACAGCCTCGCCGACATCTTCAGCGTGAAGAACATCGTGAAGGAGTACGCCTACATCGCGCAGTACAACCCCGCGGAGGCCAAGAACTACATCATGGCCTGCACCGGCGCCATGATCGAGGTCTACTTCGGTAGCGAGATGGCCGCGGACTTCGCCGAGCTCCTCGACCAGATCCCCCCCCAGGTCCTGAACGTCCTCGGATTCGAGGATGGCTACATCCTCAGCTGCGTCCCCACCGGAACCACCCTCAAGGACCAGTTCCAGAGGATCTACAACGGCCTCGGGCAGGACCCCGACTTCCTCGACTACCTCGACGGATGCACCGACTACATCCTCAAGGTCACCTACGGCATCGACGAGTTCGTCGCCCCGGTGCTCGAGTTCACCGAGAACCTGTCTCTGGACTACCTGATGTTCGACACCGCGCTCTACGACCTCGAGGTCAGCGGCATCCAGCTCAGCACCGACACCATCTACGGAGAGGGCTACGAGTCCGAGACCGAGTCCTCCTACGACGGCGCCACCGCCACGCTCAAGTTCCCGACCTCGGCATTCGAGGTCGAGCTCCCCGCGATGAGCAACTACACCTTCGTCGACGGCAACGGAATCACCGAGAAGATGACCGTCGAGGGAGACCTCTCCATCTACGCCATCACCGCTGAGATGAAGGAGTACTACCTGTCCTTCTCCGTCGATGCCGTGGACAACATGTTCATGAACTACGACGGGCTCATAACCGCCAACGCCAACGACAAGATCACCGACTTCTTCCTGTCCGGCTCCAATGTTGTCGTCAGCGCCGACTCCCTCAGGTACAAGGTTGATGTCGAGATCCAGATCAACGACATCGACTTCCCCGAGTACAAGGACATCGATGTCGCAGGTCTCGCCAACATGGTCAAGACCAACGACCTCACCCTCAGCAACTTCCTCGCCGGAGACAGCTTCCTCCTCGACACCAACTTCCTCGCCGGAGACAGCTTCCTCCTCGCCGGAGACAGCTTCCTCCTCGCCGATGACTCCTTCGAGGGCGACAACTTCCTCGCCGACAACCTCCTGATGCCGCCCATGCCTGACATCCAGATCGATGCCGATGTGTCGATCGACGCCTACGCCAGCATGAAGGGGGCCCTCCTCAGCGTGAACGGATACAGAGGCATGTTCTACACCGTCACCTTCGACGAGTTCGAGTCCGATGTCGATGCCTCCTTCGCCGATGACAACCTCGACGGCACGGCCAGCATCTCCTACGAGAACCTCTACGCCGGAGCCTACAACCCGCTGGTAGACCACAGCACCATCACCTACAGCGCCGACAAGATACAGATGGAGGGCGATGTCATCGCCGACAACATCATGGCAGTCGACGTGACCGGGGACCTGTGCGTCACCAGGGGCAACGCATCCGATGTCGCAGAGGTCTACATCTACGACGACCTGGAGGCCAGCATGGACTACGACATCGAGGACCGCACCGCGGAGCTCAACGCCCTCACCTTCGACTTCAAGGTCATCGACACCGGAATCACCATCGACTTCGGCAACATCGCCTGCGACGTCGACGAGATGAGCTTCCACTCCGACAAGGTCGAGATCGACGGAATGTACCTCTCCAAGGGTTCCCCGCTCTACTCCATGGGTGGAACCGTCGAAAATGTCGAAATGGTCTTCGACGGGCTCTACCCCATATCCTACAGGATCTCCGCCGCGGACATCACCTTCAACGGAACCAACGGATACCTGGTCTGGAAGCAGACCGTCGACGGCAACGGCAACCGCGTCAACTGCGAGGTCGACGGAACCTTCCTGATGGACCGCGTCGCCGAGGTGCCCGTCGTCTACAACATGATCACCCCCGTCATCCTCGGAGGCCAGGACCACTACTCCTTCACTGGAGAGGGAATGGCCGTCACCGGAGAGGCCGACTTCTCCGAGTTCGGAGGATTCGAGATGGGCGGAACCGCCTACGTCAACAAGAAGTACACCGAGGGAGACGAGCTCAGCCTGGACCTCGTGTTCCACGGATGCGCCCTCGGATTCGATGCCAGGGGATTCCTGACCATCAGGGCGATGGCCGGATTCACCCTCGACCCCACCACCTACGACGGCTTCACCGTCAACAGCGACGGATACGTCATCATCGACCCGGAGATCGTGGAGGCCGGAGAGGGAGTCCTCTTCGCCTCGGCAACCGGTGATGTGTTCAACCTGACCATCGACGGCGTCACCAAGCCCGTCCACTACGGAACCCTCATCAACATCCCGAAGGACGAGAACTTCCTCGGAATGTTCAACGAGAACGGAGATGCCGTCGGAGACGTCGTCCTGAACAACTGGTGCTATTACTACTACTACCTCGGAGACATGACCCTGACCTCCGTCACCACGACGCAGGTCACCGCCGACCCCGATGCGGTCGTCAAGCTCACCACCGACAAGTTCAACTTCGTCGTCCCCGAGACCGAGTTCACGTACATCTCGTACGACCTGCCCTCCGGAATGATCGTGTCGTTCGCCCCCGAGGATGTCGTGGCCGGCGAGTCCGTCCGCGCCGCCGTCGAGGAGACAGAGTACGATGGAAGGAAGGCGTTCATGATCCACAGCGACCATGACATGTCCATCGAGTACCCTGTTAGCGGAACCGACGTCACCCTCTACCACGTCATAAGGGGCGTCCCCGTTCCGATGAGCTGCATGTACTACGTCGATGAGAACGGGCAGACCTACGCCGTCGCCGAGCTCACGAGCTACTCCACCTACTACTTCGACGAGAAGGGCAGCGATGGAGGCAAGGACAACACCTACTTCTACCTCGCAGCGATCGCCATCGCCATCATCGTGGTTGCGGCCCTCTGCGTGCCCCTCTACCTCAAGAAGAAGAGGACGGCCTGAAACCTTTAACGGGGCCTTCGGGCCCCCCCAAACAACCGCCCGAAAGGGCGGGGCCTTATCCCCCATTCTTCAGACGATTCAGAAAAACGCGATGCATCCTCCCGCGGATGCAGTGCATCGATCGAGATCTCCGACCGTCGGGATCTCTGCATCAGAGGCTTATGCAGCATTATGGAATAATCCCCGAACAGAGGTGACAAAAGGGTTTTCAAAACCGGGGTTCGGCCCCTGGTATCTTCACAGCCTGTTCATTGCAAAAATCGTTCTGACCCGTTCAAACGGGAAACCACCTTGGAGCGGTAATCGTCGGGACATGCGATGTCCAGGGCCTCATCCTGGGTGAAGCCACGGGACATGAGCCTGCGGACGATTTCAACCATGCCTTCCACGCGTCCTTCCTCACGTCCTTCCTCACGTCCTTCCTCACGGCCTTCCTGACGCCCCTCCTCACGGCCGATCTTCTTGCCGATCTCGATGCCCTCTTCGATGTAGTTCAGCCTGAACTGCTCTGCCAGCGTCTCCATGTTCTCCATTCCCCTGATCAACAACGGAGTCGCATCTATATCGTACTTTGCCAACTCCTCAACACGAGATTCCACCGTCCTCTTGTCGTTCAACAAGACGTTCAGCATATCCAATAGACGATTGCCGGTAGATGCAGAGCCGCAGCGGAGGCCGATATAAGTCACTGTCATCAGCCCCGGATCATGCAGAATGGCATCCGGTCCGCCAATCAAATTCTCATATCTCATCCTGCCGTGGAACAGCGAATTCCTGTTCGCCTCGATCGGATTCACGTCTATCCATATCACCCTGGTTTTGCGGAGGTCCCGGTATTTGGAGAGCCCCATGGGAGCCTGGGCCGAATACGTCTTCGCACAATACATCATCAGCCTCGGCAACAGGTCATCCGTCGGGAGCCTGCGACCCTGCAGGTCCAAGGCGACGATCATGCGCTCGTCTCCACCGGGGGCCTCTATATCGAACACATTGTCCAGCAGCGCCCTCTTCTCCCCCGGGACATCGAGGACGGGATCGATGGTGGCAGCTATGGGGCCGTCGCCGGGTATGCACCTCTCCACCTCATCCCTGTCCATCCCCCTGAACTCATCCACCGTGCCTATGAGCACCTCGGCTAGGATCTGCTTGATCCTCATGGTGAACTTGGCCCTCTGGTCGGTCGTGAGCCTGTCCCAGTTCTTCAGCCAGTACTGCTCGTCGCCGTGCCTGTAATCCAGCTCCTGCACCCCATCATCCATGGGGGGGCTCCTCCGATTGCGGAGTATTTGAATAATGTACCGTGCGGTCACACAACGGCCCGCCGAGGGGCCTGGAAGGGGCTTTCCAGCGGCCGTATGACCATCATATGATGGGATTCCCGCATCGGGATTCGGAAATAAGCGGTTCCGCGAAGTCCCCATCGGAAATCGTGGTATCGTTTCTTACGTGCAGAACCATCGGGAAGGGCATTAAACGGCCACCTCCGCTTCTACTGGAACCTTCGGTCTCGCACCTTGCATGGCCCATCGATGCTCATGCGAGCATCCACATGAGCCTGGAGACGGCCATGCGGATCCTCATCATCACGGTCCTGGAGTCGTACTCCTCGCAGGTGTACTGCGAGGACTTCTCCAGGTCCTCCAGGAACTGCCCCGCGACCTGCTCCGTGAGCCTCCTGGAGTAGAGGACGGTGTTGGTCTCGAAATTCAGGGTGAGGGACCTGTAATCGAGATTCGCTGACCCTATGGAGCAGCATCTGCCGTCGATCACGATGGCCTTCTCGTGGATGAAGCCGTCATGGTAGCGGTAGACCTTCACCCCGGCCTTCATGAGCTCGTTGGCGAAGGTCAGGTTGTTCCAATAGAGGAAGATGTGGTCCTTCTTGTCCGGCATGAGTATCCTGACGTCCACCCCGGACTGCGCTGCATACATCAGGGCGGCCTTGGTGGACTCGTCGGGATCCAGGTAGGGGGTGGTGATGAACACCCTCTCCTTGGCGTTCTGGATCATCGCGAGGTACTGCATCGGGACCTGGTTGTTCGGCATGGTGTCGGGGCCGCCGGAGACCAGCTGCATCCTGTCCTGGCCAGGGTTGTCCCTGATGGCGGGGTCCAAGTACTCCCAGGTGTGGCGCAACGGGTCCTTCTTCTCGGTGTACCTCCAGTCCTCTGCGAAATTCATGTACATGGGGATGATCCCGTCGCCCACGACGCGGATGGAACCGTCCCTCCAATGCCCCAGGGGCCCCTCTCCCCTGTACTCATCGCCGATGTTGAACCCGCCGCAGAACGCGACCTTACCGTCCACGATGGCGATCTTCCTGTGGTTGCGGTGGCTCTTCTTGGGGCTGAGGAACAGCTTGAGCCAGTAGTGGAATACCGCGTAGTGCCCGCCTGCCTTCTTGAACTCCTTGATGGCCTTTGTGGGCCCCTTCTTGATACCGAAGCCGTCGGCCATGAGGCGGACCTCCACCCCGTCCCTCACCTTGCCTGTGAGGATGTCCATCAGCTCGTTCCCGTCCTTGTCATCGCGGATGATGTAATACTCGATCAGGATGGACCTCTCGGCGGCGCGCATGGCCTCGAACATGTCGTCCCTGAGCTCGGTGCCGTCGGTGTAGACCTTGATGTCGTTGTTCCTGGTGTAGGTGTCCGCACCTGCTTTGGCGAGGACGTTGGCTACCCACAGGGAGTCGCGGTAGTCCTCGGATTCGCGCATGTCCGCCTCCAGGTCCTCGCGGGACGTCTCGAGCTTGGACCTCCAGAACGAGGGGTCGTTGTAGACGCCGGTGTGCCAGTATGTGGTGCGCCCGAGGTACAGGTACAGTATGAACCCAACGGGGGGCACGAAGAGCAGCACTATGATCCAGGCGATGAAGGACCTGGGGTCGCAGCGCTCCATGAACATCAGGATGATGATGAACACGATGTCCAGGATGACCAGGAGCATGACGAAGTCGGCTATGTAGTTGGTCCAGCCCAGGAAGTCGTCTATTATCTTCATCCTCATCCCTCGGTTGAACAGCATCATGAACCTGGACAGGGCTATCTTGACCCTCTGCCCGAAGGTCCTCTCGCCGTAATCGCTGGCTGCGAGCTCTTTCGAATGCGACATCAGCTCCTCGAGGCGCGACATCATCTGGGACGACAGCTCCTCTGAGTCCGCCACCACGGATGTATGGAAGTCCTGGAGCATGGCCCTGCCGTTGAACGGCGCCATCCCCAGGGCGCAACGCCTGCCGTCCACGACCATCAGGCTGTCGGTGAACCTGTCGAGGCACATGAAAACCCTGACCCCGGAGTCCACCAGGGACGAGGAGGCCGAAGCGGTGTTCCAGCGCTGGTACCAGCGGATCCCGCGCACTGGCACTATTACCTTGACCTCCACGCCGGACAGCGCGGAGAGCTTCAGGAAGTTGTAGACGTTCTCGTCCGGGACCAGGTACGGCTCGGAAAGCACTATCGACCGCTCCGCGCCCTTGACCATGGACACGTACTCGGCCATGGAGGGGTTCAGGTCCTCCCCCAGGTCCGGCCCGGAGGAGACCACCTGCATGGTGATGTCCCCGGCCGGCTCCGCCGCGGGGACCTGCTCCGGCCTCCTGCCGACGGCGAACGACCAGTCGGCCAGGAAGCGGGCCTCCATCCTGGAGGCCACCGGCCCCGCGGCCCTGAGGACCGAATGATCGCCGGTGTACGCGACCCTGCCGTCCACCACCATCATGACGCGGCGGTTCCTGAAGCGGAACGTGGTGGCCACCAGGGCGAAGAACCTCCTGTGGAACGTCCTGAACTGCACGCCCGCGCTGTGCATGCGCCTGAGGTGCATGATGGTCCTCGGGAGGCCCCTTCCCATCAGGACCCTTATGTCGAGGCCCTGCGAGGCCTTCTCGCAGATCGCATCTACGAAGGAGGAGATGTCCTCCTGGGGGAGCCTGTAGATCTCGATATGCACCGACCTCTCCGCCTTGGAGAGGTCCGTAACGACATCCCTGAGGGCCATGGACATGTTCCCGTAGAAGCGGCCGTCGTTGCCGTCGGTGGGCAGGTCCGCGCCCCTGATGCGGGGATCGTCCATTATGCCCATCTCCCTGTCGCCGCCGAACTTCCGGCCGAATATGCTTATGGAGTAGAGGGTGCAGCCGTACACCAGGTACAGCGCGAACCCTATGAACGGGAAGACTATGATTATGACTATCCAGAAGGCGAAGGACCTGGGGTCCATCTTCTCCTTGAAGATCAGCAGGAATATCGCTATGAGGTCTATTACGACGACGAGCGGCAGGACGTCCCAGAAGAATTCAACCAGCGCGAAGAACGGCCGGGTGAAATAGGACATGCCCTATCACATTCCCCAGAACGGGTCCTCGAGCCTCTTGATGGCTATGGTCTCGTCCATGGCCATCTTCTCGTCCTCGTTGAGGTCCAGCTCCCTGAGCTGCTTGATGGCCGAGCCGATGAGGTCGATGTAGATGACGTCCTCCTCATTGATCTGCCTGCCTGCGGTCACTCCCTCTATGGCCACGGCGACCTCGTCGCCCTGCTTGGCCTCCTTGAGGGCGTCCTCGCCCGTGTGGATGCTCTTGATCCTGCCGCAGTCGCGGCCGTCCGGGCCTATCAGGTTCTCGCCCGGGCGTATGCGGCCCGCCAGGACCCTGACTCCGACGATGGCGGGCTTGCTCACGCGGAAGGTGCAGTTCGGCAGTATCCTGAACTTGGCGGGGAAGGAGAACTCCGAGCGCTTGTCGGTGTCCGTCTGCCTCTTGCTGTCGTCCACCCACTCGACGTAGTCCTCGATGAGCTGGTAGACGATCTGGTTGGTCATGACCTTAAGCTCCTCGTGGTTCGCGAGCTCGGCCTCGGCATCCTTGGAGAGGCTGACGTTGAACCCGAGGATGACGCTGTTCTTCTTGTCGCCGTAGGCCGCCTCGACGATGTCCCTGCGGGTGATCTCGCCGACCCCGTACTTGCGGATGGGGATGTCGTTGGCCTTGGCCTCGAACGCCAGCGCCTCCAGGGAGCCGATGGCGTCCGCTTTGATCGTGATGCCCTTCTCCTGCACCTCGATCTTGATGCTGGATTCCTCCACGAGTGTCTGGATGGCGGGGTCGTTCGGCCCCTTCACGACGAGGATGGGGGCTCCCGCGATGACCCCCTCGCAGTTCTGGCAGGAGATCTTGACACCGGCCGCGGCATGGAGCTCCTTGACGGAGTCGAAGCGGTCGCGGGGGTCGCGGATCTCGTCCAGCGGCTTGGGCTTGAGGATGGCCTTTATCTTGGTGACGACGGGCTGGCCCCTGGTTCCCAGGGCGACGGTGTCGCCCTTCTTCAGGGTGCCCGAGTAGAGGATCATGTCCAGGGTCTTCCCGAGGCCGCGCTCCTCCTTGATCTCGAGGATGGTCCCCTTGCCGGGGCCCTCGCTCTTGGCGAGCTGGCTCTCCAGGAACCTCTGCGCCAGTCCGATGAGCACGAGCAGGAGGTCGGGGACCCCCTCGCCCTCCTTGGCGCTGATGGGGACCAGCGCGACGGCCTTGGTGAAGTCGTCGATGCGGTCGTACCTGTCCGCGGAGATGCCCTCGTTGGCCAGCTGGCCCATGATGTTGTACAGGCGCTCGTTGAACGCGTCGAGGGTGTGCTGCTGCTGGACCTTCTCCGAGAGGATGAAGGGCCTGCCGTCCTCGCACTGCCAGCCCTGGATGGTGTCGACCTTGTTCAGGGCGATCACGAAGGGCGTCTTGTACTGCCTGAGGATGTGGATCGACTCGATGGTCTGCGGCATCAGGCCCTCGCGTATGTCTATGACCAGGACGGCGAGGTCCGCTAGGGACCCTCCCCTGGCGCGCAAGGTGACGAAGGAGTGGTGGCCCGGGGTGTCGATGAAGAGGAGTCCCGGGACGTCGAACTTCTTCTGCCCGATGAGCTTGGAGCAGACCTTGTAGATGTGCTCTATCGGCACCTCGGTGGCGCCGATATGCTGGGTGATGGCTCCGGCCTCCCTCGCCTGGACGGAAGTCCCCCTGATACGGTCGAGGAGCTTCGTCTTTCCGTGATCGACGTGTCCGAGGACGCTTACAACGGGCTGCCTTATCGCCATGATTACCACCTGTCGAATAGATGTAAGGGGTTTGGGGGAAGGGGTTTGAATCACTCGTAGATCCACTTGTCCGCGGTCCTGTCGTAGGAGACGAGGTCCTCGGGCTTGAAGAAGATGGAGATCTCCCTCTTGGCGGACTCGACGGAGTCGCTGCCGTGGATGATGTTGCATCCGGTGACCATGGCGTAGTCGCCGCGGATGGTTCCGGGGGCGGACTCGGCCGGGTTGGTCTTTCCCATGAGGTTCCTGCACACGGAGACGGCGTTCTCGCCCTCCAGCACCATCGCGAGGACGGGGCCTGACGTGATGTAGGAGATCAGAGAGGGGAAGAAGGGCTTGCCCTTGTGCTCGCCGTAGTGGTTCTCGGCGGTCTCCTTGGGGATGACCATCATCTTCATGGCGACGATCTTGAGCCCCTTCTTCTCGAAGCGGGACAGGATCTCGCCGCACAGGCCGCGCTGGACGCCGTCGGGCTTGACCATGAGGTAGGTCTGCTCCATAGCCATGTGGCTCACTCCTTCTTCTCTGCCGCCTTGATGCGGGCTGCCTTCTCGACGGCGGCCTTCTCGGTCCAGGCGGTGGTCCTCGGGACCCTCTTGAGCTCGATCATGTTCTTGTAGCACTTGTTGGCGTCGAAGAACAGGACGGTTCCGTCCTTCTTCACGTACATGCTGCCGGTTCCGGGCTCGATGGACTTGCCGCAGAAGGAGCATTTCCTGGTAGTGTCGACCATTCGATTCACCTCATACCGAGCTTGCGGGCCTCTCTGGACGTCTCCCTCAGCATGAGGATGTCGCCCATCCTAACGGGACCCATGATGTTCCTTGTGATGATCCTTCCCTTGTCGCGGCCGTCGAGGACACGGACCTTGACCTGGGTTGCCTCCCCGGTCATTCCGGTCCTTCCGATGATCTCGACAACCTCGGAGGGGATGCTGTCAGTGTCAACCATTCGAAACACCTCAGTTCTTGAGGCCGGCGACTGCCTGGGCGATCTCCTCGCAGACGGCCTTGCCCTTTCCGACATCGACGATGGCGATGGAAGCGGTGGGCTTGTCGAGGCCGATGGCGGCTCCGAGCTCGACCTTGCTGGGGACATAGACGTAGGGGACCTTCCTCTCGTCGCACAGGGCGGGCATGTGGGCGAGGATCTCCGGGGGCTCGACATCGACGGCCATGATGACCATGGCAGCGGCGCCGCGCTCGACGGCCTTGGTGACCTCGTTGGTTCCCTTCTTGATCTTTCCGCCGTCCCTGGCCATCTCGGCGAGGGTGTAGGCTTTGTCCGACAGCTCCTTGGGAGTCTCAAACTTCACAAATACAGACATTTCAATTACCTCTTTCCGGCACGCGAAGGTGCCGTCATCATTCATCGGCTCTGAATTGAGCGACCGTCGCTAGCGGTCGGTGGTATATATTGGTTACCCTCGTTCCCTTATAATATAGTAGGGACGAGGGACAGGACGAGGCCCATCGCGATGAGCACGGCGGGCCTGGAGAGCTCGTTCGTCGCGCCCAGGACGTCCCCGTTGACGAAGCCGAAGTCCCTGTTGGCCTTGCGGGCCACGAGCACGCCCATGGCGGCTGCGGCGACGGCTGCGGCGATGAGTGCCAGCAATCCGTATTTCATCGATGTTCCGAGATCTGCCCCGAGCCACAGGTCGGCTATGAGGCACCCCAGGGCCATGAGCACGGCGGACAGGATGATCCCGAGGACGAGGGCCTTGGCGGCGGATGCCTCGGTGGTCTGGGACACCTGCCTGGCGGCCATGCCGTTGCTGGGCTCGCCGTAGGCGGCCGCGAACACCATGGCCACCTTCAGGAAGACTTCCGACATGGGGATGGCCACGAGCACGTACTCGTAGGGGACCGTGAAGTAGGAGCAGAAGGAGATCATGACGACCGCTACCGCGGTCCCGACGCCCCCGGCGCCGACCAGGGTGTCCTTCAGGGCCCTGATATGGTCCTCCCTCGTGCCGGAGACCACCGTGCCGTCGCCGAAATCCGTCAGCCCGTCGAAGTGCAGGAACCTGCTGCCGAAGTAGGCGCAGCCCATGCAGACGGCGGGGATCATGATGATCCAGAGGCCGTTGTTGCCGTTCTCGATGACGAACGTCACGGCCATGAGGAGCACAAGTGCCAGCAGCCCGTAGATCATGCCCACTACGGGCACGAGGTGGAACTTCCTCTCCATCTCGTCTATGTCAGCCTGGACCAGCTCGAAGTGCTTGATGGTGAAGAACGACACCAGCGCCCTGAGCGCGCTGCCCTTCCTCTCCGCCGTTCCGTCCGACATGTCGGGCTGATTCCCGCGGGAATTTAAAACAATATCGAAAATCAACGGTTAACCTTATTAGAGAGGGGCGTATGGCCTACACAAGGTCGTAGGTAAATTGCTGGTTCGCAATTTCACTTTCAAGGTCTCATCCCAGCTGCTGGCGGCGATAATGGCGTTCGTCTCACTGCTGGTTATGACCAGGTACGTGGCGGACCAGTACGGGCTGATGATCTGGGCCCTCGCCCTGGTCACCCTGGTCAACACCGTGGCGGACCTGGGGTTCAACACGGCCAACCTGAAGTTCATCTCGAGGGAGGACCACGACCGCTCCGCCTGCTTCAGCACCTACATGGTCATCAAGCTGGCCCTGACCGGCGTGATGGTCCTGTGCACATTCATCACCGTCTACTCCATGCGCCTGACCGGCGCCATCGACGACGAAGCGGTGAAGGTATGCCTCGTGTTCGTGATCTACCAGATCATCTCGAACGTCCAGTTCGCCATCTACTACACCCTCGACGGCATGAAGCTGAGCGGGAAGAGCTCCATACTCACCATCGTCGAATGCGGGATCAGGAACGCGGTGCTCATAGGGATGGCGCTCTACGAGGTGGACGCGACCACCCTGGCCAATGCCTACGTCATCGCCACCACGATCTCGCTGTTCCTGAGCTTCTACATGGCGCACCAGGTCGGCCTGAGGCCGGTGAAGCCGAAGTACCTCAGGGAGTACACCGTGTTCGCGCTGCCCCTGGCGGCCGCGCTGATCCTCACCGCCGTGGTCACGAACCTGGACAAGGTCATCGTCGGACTGTTCTACGAGAGCATCGAGGTCACGTACTACAGCACCGCCGTGGGCCTGATAGCGACCTTCACGGCCGTCGGAGTGTCGCTGAACAACGTCCTTCTGCCCCACCTCTCATCGAGGAACATCATCAGGGACAGGGTCACCGAGCGCACCCTCTGGGGGCTCGAGAAGGGCCTGTGCATCCTGCTGCTGCCGTTCGTGGCGTTCTTCCTGGTCTTCGGCCCCCAGGTCGCCGAGACGCTGTTCGGCCCCGGTTTCGGCCCCAGCGGCGAGATGACCGCCATCCTGTCCATCCAGATCATCCCGTTCGTCATCGCCGGGATCATGACACAGGTCCTCTACGCGATAAACAGGGGCATCTCCTACCTGAGGGCGTCCACGATCATGTGCATCATCGCCGTCGGAGGGTTCCTGCTGCTGATCCCCAACACCACGATCCCCTTCAGCCAGGGATGGGGAGGCATGGGCGCCGCGGTCTCCGTCAGCGCCGCCTACATAGTCTTCTGCATCATCCTCTGCTGGATGGTCCGCAGGTACACCAACATCAGGCTCTACCCCAAGCTCTGGAGGGTCTTCATCGCGTTCGTGCTGAGCGCCCTCGCCCTATGGGGCATCGGTCAGGTCGTGGAGGTATCCGGGATCCTATGGCTCGCGATCGTCGGATTCGCATGCGAGGCCATCTTCATCGGGATACTTATGGCCACCAAGGTGCTGAAGGTCAGCGAGATCAAGACCGTTCTCCGCATGTTCATAAAGGACGAGGACGACCGAATCGCTTCGGCAGATCGTTGCGGCACAGCCTCTTGTGCTTCACGATGCCGCTCTCGTCCTCGAGATAGTCCTCCAGGAGGCTGTACGGGAATCCCTGCGCCCCTCCCCTCTGATCCTCTGGCGGCGGCGTCATGTAGTCGCCGTAGAACTCGGTGAGGACCTTGTCGTAGTTGCATGGGACCGGGATCCTGGTGTCCTCGAAGTCGAACATGACGGGTTCCCCGAAATCGACCCTCTCCCACGAGTTGCCCATGATGTCCACCGCCCTGATGCAGATGCGGCTGGAATCCGGGGTGGATAGCATGCGGGTCATCTTGCGGGAAATGCGCATGATGCCGTAGAACAGGCCTCCGATGACCCTCCCGTGCTCCCTGATCATCTTGTGGGACAGCAGCTCGAACCCGATGAACGGGTACGAGAGCTTCCTGCGGATGCCGGAGTCGGGGTAGTCCAGGAGGAGGAAGATGTCGATGAAGGAGACCTTCCAGTCGGCCATGTCCTTCTCGAAGTCGGGGGTCCTGATGACGACGTGGGGGTGGCTGTCCGCACTGGGGACATGGTAGTAGTACACATCCTAATCCAGGTGCTTGCAGAGCGCCTCGTTGACCCTGTCGAGGTCGGCGCCGTAGACCGCAAGGTCCAGGTCGTCGTCCCAGGGGATGATGCCGTTGTGCCTGACGGCCCCGATCGCGGTGCCGTACGCCGCGTAGTAGGTGATCCCCTCCTTCTCCAGGATAGCGGAGATGTCCTTGTACGCCTGCAGGAGCGCCGCGTGATTGTCGCTCATCTGAATGCTCGATAGAGGAGCGCGTATGTAAACTTAGGCATTGGCGGAAGCGCAGCCGGCGAGGCCCGCGCGGTAGATCTTGAGCAAGTGCCAGAGCAGGATGATCGTGGCGACCCCCTTGAGCGCATCGGCCAGGATGTACACGACGCTGATGTGGTCGGTGGCATCCTGCATGCAGAGGACGGTCAGCAGGGACGCGGCGCAGAGGAACACTATGTAGTGGAGCATGCGACCCCTGTCCACCCCCAGCTTTGTGCAGGCCCAGACCATCAGCGGGTACAGGATCGCGACCCACATCACGTACTGGGCGCAGAAGACCTTGTTGAAGGCCATGAACAGCATCAGCGTGATCGCGCAGGCCAGGACGGTGAGCGCGAAGGTCCTCTCCCAGTCCGGGCGGAGCTTCCACATCTTCACCAGGAAGTGCAGCATGAACAGCAGCATTATGCCGAACGTGAGCGGCATGATGTACGGCGCCACGCCCTCGGCCACCGGGCCGAACAGGTCCCAGGACTCGTCCATGCCGACGTACACCAGGCTGGGATCGATCAGCCCGATTATCATCAACGGCACCGCGAACAGGCTCTCTATCTCGACGCCCCTGCCGGAATGCTGGGTCAGGTAGCTGAAAGCGGTGGACGGGTCTGCGATCAGGAACGGCAGCTCGATGACGAAGCAGACGCCCGCGCATACGATGCCGAAGAGGAAGAAGTGCTTCCAATCCCTCTGCGCGAAGAACGGTATCAGCAGCACAGGCAGCAGGAATATCGGGTAGATCTTGGTCATGATGCCCAGCGCCAGCAGCACGAAGGCCACGGCGAACTTCCTCTCGGAGTAGAACAGGATGCAAAGGAGGACGAACACCGTGGTGATGGTGTCGTTCCTGGCGATGAGGAAGTTGTTCAGGCCCAGGATCAGCAGCAGGAAGGTGATGTAGACGTACTTGTGGTCCACCCCGCGCCTGTCGCAGAACTTGAACGTGAAGTGTATCGCGATGATCGTGAACAGGTACGTGAACATCGCGAACGAGTAATGGAACCCGGTCTCGCTGGACAGGAAGAAGTACGGTATCAGGTAGATGACGAACGAGAAGGGAGGATAGGCCGTGTCGAAGTCCTGGTAGGGCATCAGCCCGTCCATGATGTCGCGTGCGTGCTCCCAGTAGAAGTAGACGTCGTACCAGGCGTAATTGTTGCCGACGACGCCGTTCATGACGTCGGAAAGGCCTATGACGAACAGGTAGAGCGCGGTGTAGACGATGTAGAACCTGATGTCAGGCTCCTGCAGCTTCCTCCTGAACCCGTCCGCGTCCACGCGATCCCCTCGCAGCGTCTTCATGTACTGGCCCAGGAGGACGGTGAACCTCTCCATCTCCTCCGGGCGGATGTCGCCGATATTGGCGATCCTGAACGTCTTCGCATCGCTGAGCTTGCCCGGATAGATGGTGAACCCGTACTCCCTCGAAAGGTCGTGCATCTCGTCGAAGCTGTACCTGGGGCTCTCGGGGTCCATGAACGTGACGATGAGATGGGACTGCTCCGACTCCGGGACGGCCATCCTCAGCCCGATCCTCTTCGCCGCGGCGACGAGGACCTCCCAGCACGCGGTGTACCTGGCGTACCTCCCCTCGATGGTCTCTATCTTCGTCTCGAGAATCGCCTGCCTGAGGGCGTAGGCGGTCTGGACGGGGGGCGTGAAGCGCATCTGGTTCTTGTCCTTGTAGTACTTGTGCTGGTCGTAGACGTTCAGGTAGTAGTTGCGCATCGGATAGTCCTTGATGGCCTCCAGCGCCTCCTTCCTGCAGAAGACGAAAGCCAGACCTGCCATCCCCTGGATGTTCTTGTTGGAGGTGCTGGACATGAAGTCGATGCAGTCGCGGTCCATGTCGATGGGGATGGCTGCGAACGCGCTGACCGCGTCGACGATCGTGACTATGCCGTGCTCGCGGCAGAACCTGCAGACCTCCGGGACGGGGTTGAGTATCCCGGTGGTGGTCTCGTGGTAGACGATGGCCATGTGGGTGAACTTACCGTCGACCAGCTCCTTCTCCAGGGCCGGGACGTCTATGCGGCTCACGCCGTCCGATTTGAACGTGGCATAGTCGATGCCGTAGATGCCGGCCATCTTGGCCATGCGCTTCCCGTATGCCCCGTTATCGACGATCAGTAGCTTCCCGTCCTGCGGGACGCAGGAGGAGATCATCGCCTCGTCGGCCGCCGTGCCGGATCCCCCGAACAGGACTGTCTCCACCCTGCCGGGTTCCCCGACCATGAGCGACAGCTCCCCGGAGATCCATCCCATGACGTCCCCGAACTCGTTCTCCCTGGGGCAGATGTCCGCCTGGACCTGCGCGTACTTCACGCTGTCCGTGGTGGTCGCCGGGCCGGGGTTCAGGAGCACCTCGCGGCGGATTCCGCGGATGTCCTCGTTCTCCGCGATGCGTGGGTAGATCTGCTCCACGGCCCTCTTCAGATGGCTCTCGTCGTCGATCTCGCACCACGTGTAGTACTCGACCTTGCGGACGGCTATGCCGTTCCCGGCGCAGGACACCGCCTGCATGGCGGCCTCGTACTCCATCTTGGGGTTGCCCTGCTTCCGGATCTCCTCGGCCATCAGGTCCAGGGTCTCCTTCCTGAGCTTGGTGATGCCGACGAGCTCGGAGTATACCGAATCCAGCTGGTCGGCGTGCTTGGACTGCCTCACCAGGCTGCCCTGCGAGTCCACCTGCAGCCAGACCTCGTCCCCCGAACCGGTCCTGCCGGAAGAGAGGATGACGTCCCTGCGGGGGTCGTTGATCAGGACATGGAGGCCTATGGAGTCGTACAGCAGGTCCGATTCCAGGAGGAGGAAGTCCCCTTTGACTAGCGGGGCGCAGGCGGCCAGGGTCGCCATGCTCCCCGTGCTGGCGTAATCGGCGTTGTGGGCCAGCCTGATGCACGGGTACCTCCCCGCCAGCTCCTGGTACCACTCGGCGTGGTATCCGGTGCCGATGATTATCTCCTCGACGCCCGCCGCTATTAGCTTCTCGATCGACTGGACGATTATCGGCTTGCCGCCGACCTCCAGGAAGCCCTTCGGCATGTCCTTCGTCCTGCTCCCGAGCCTGGAACCCAGGCCCCCTGCCATGATGACCGCCTGCGCTATCATCGGATCATATCCCTATATTGCCCATCAGGGCCGCTTTGTTCTCGGCCGGGGTGGACTTGGGCCTCCCCAGGTCCTTCCTCGCCCCACGGTGGACCATGACCTGCACGAACGCGGGCCCGTCCCTTGCCTTCAGCGCCCCCCTGAGCCCCTCGGGGGTGCTCACGGTGGTGACGCTCCTGTATCCCATCGCCTCGGCGATGGAGTGCACGTCGATCTCCCTGGAGACCGTCGGCTGGCCGCCCACCGAATCGTGGACGCCGTTGTTTATCATGATGTGGATGAGGTTCGCGGGGGCCTGTGTGGCTATGGTGGCCATCCCGCCCATGTGCATTATGACAGCGCCGTCGCCGTCGATGCATACGATCCTCCTGCCGGGGAGGCTCAGCGCCATGCCCAGGGCTATCTGGGAGGAGTGCCCCATGGAGCCCACCGTCAGGAAGTCCCTGTCGTGGGGCTCGCCCCTGGCGTCCCTGATCTCGTAGAGCTCCCTGGACGCCATGCCGGTGGTGGAGACGAAAAGCGCGTCTGGAAGCTCCTCGGATATTATCGAGATGGCCTCCTCGCGGCTCATCGGGTATGCTTCCTCCGAGGCCTTGTTCTTGGGCGCGTAATCGGCGAAGGCGCCCTTCCTGACGACAATGGCGTAGGGAGAGCCTTCGTTCTCCAGATGCCTCCCGCATGCCTCGACCGCCGCGGCGCAGCCCTCCTCGTCCCCGGATATGACCGAGTACGGGATGCCCATCGTCTCCAGGAGCGTGCACGTGACCTTCCCCTGCTTGACGTGCTGGGGCTCGTCGTGGACCCCGGGCTCCCCGCGCCACCCTATGAGCAGCACCATGGGGATGCGGTAGACGTCCTCGTCGGCCAGGGACAGCAGCGGGTTGGTGGCGTTGCCCATGCCCGAGTTCTGCATGTAGACCAGCGGGACCTTGCCGGTGGCCAGATGGTATCCCGCGGCGAGTCCTACCGCGCAGCCCTCGTTGGCCGCTATGATATTCCTCTCGTCGGGGACGTTGTCCTTGAGGTAGGCGCAGAACTGCTTCAGGAGGGAGTCCGGGACGCCGGTGAAGAACCCGACGCCTATCCCCTCGAGCTGCGCATGGAACGCTGATGCCTCCACCATGCGATCGCCTCAGGTCCGGGATCAGGGTGAGGATCTCCTTGATGGGCATGCACATCTCGTTGGCCTCCAGGGACCTCTCGTTCTCCAGGATGCAGTTCGCGACCTTCACCATGGCGGGGTAGGAGGCCCTCAGCATGTGGTTGGCGTAGATGATGATGTTGGCGCCCCACTCCTGGAGCTCTCTCTCCTTGAACTGGTTGTACGTGGTGGGCACCAGTACTATGGGCACCTTGGGGTACTCCTTCCTGAACCTGGTGCAGAACTCCTTGATGTCCATCCCGGACTTCTCCTTGCTGTGGATCATCACTCCGTCCGCTCCGGCCGCGATGTACGCCCTGGCGCGCTCCAGCGCCTCGTCCACGGAGTGCCCTGCGATGATGCTCTCCAGGCGGGCGATGATCATGAACTCCTTGGTGACCTGTGCATTCTTCCCGGCGCGGATCTTCTCGCAGAAGTCCTCCACGGGGGCCAGGGTCTGCTCCACCTCGGTGCCGAAGAGGGAGTTCCTCTTGAGGCCCATCTTGTCCTCGATGATGACCGCGGATATCCCGTTGCGCTCGAGGGTGCGCACGGTGAACACAAAGTGCTCCGGCCTGCCGCCGGTGTCCCCGTCGTAGATGAGAGGCTTGGTGGTGCACTCCAGGATGTTGGCCAGGTCCTGCATGCGGGTGGTGAGGTCCACCGCCTCGATGTCGGGCTTGCCCTTGCTGGTGGAATCGGTGAGGCTGGAGGACCACATGCCGTCGAAGTAGTGCAGGCCGTCCTCCTTCTCGATCTCGGCATGCTCCACGATGAGTCCGGAGATCCCCGAGTGGACCTCCATGATCCTGATCAGCGGCTTGGCCTCCACCAGCCTCCTGAGGGCCATGAGCCTCAGCTCGGGGGTGGTGCCGAACTCGCGCCTGTTAGTGCTGATCACGGACGAGTTGATGCCGTGGGTGTACGGGACGTCGACGACCTCCCCTCCCCACTCCTTCAGTATCTCCGCCGTCCTAGTCCTCACGGGGCTGAGGGAGTTGCTGACCCAATCGTCACCGTGGACAACGTACCTGGGCTTGTACTCCCTGAGGTTGTCCTCGCCGCACCAGTCGTCCTGGGGGACCACACGGGACACTCCCTTGATGCTCTTTATGATGACCTCCCTCTGCTCGTACGTGAGGTAAGGGGGGTGCTCCCTGGAGACTATGGCCCTGTCGGTCAGGAGGCCGACCATGACCTCCCCCAGCTTGCAGGCCTCGGCGATTATGTTCAGGTTCCCGGGGTGGACGACATCCCCGACCATGGTGACGTAGGCAAGTTGCGATTCCATGATAACACTGCTACCCTGCGAATCGCCCCCTAGGTTATATTATTAGCGCGGGCACGCCCAGTTAAGATTTAAACGCTGTATGGCGTTCTCTCCCCAAACATCACATCGCCAGCAGCGGCGGAGGGAGCGGTAGTTTGAGGTCGTGGAGCGAATTGGACAGCGTCCAGAGGTGGGAGGTCATCCTGTCCGCGGGCCTGGCCGTCGCGTTCGCCTGCTACTTCGCCGTGATATTCCTCACGAACCTGGACACCGAGGTAAACCTCTATCGCTGGCAGAACGCGGAGGACCTCTGGAGCGGGAATGTCCCGATCATGGAGTATCCCCCGCTGGCACTCCTGTTCTTCGCGATTCCGCGCATCTTCGCGGACACCCCCATGGGCTACAACCTCTTCTACGTAGCCGAGACCTACGTGTTCACCATCGTCGGCCTCTTCCTGGTCCGCCGGATCGCCGAGCGCCTGGGGGCGAACCAGATCAGGGCGATGACGGCCTATGCCGTCCTGATGCTGATGTTCCTCCAGTTCGTGGCCGACCGCTACGACATCTTCCCGGCGGTCCTGACCATCGCATCCTTCTACTTCCTGCTCGAGAAGAAGTACCACTGGGCCTTCATCATCCTCGCCGTGGCGACGCTGACCAAGCTGTACCCGGCCATGTTCTTCCCGATATTCCTCGTCCCGCTCCTGCTGGACAAGGACTGGAGGGGCGCGTTCACGGGCTTCGCGCTGTACGCCGCAGTGGGCGCGGCGGTCGTCGGCGTGTGCTGGGCCATCGACCCGGAGCTCATCCTGAACTTCCTGCACTACCACTCCGACCGCCCCCTGGAGATAGGGTGCGTGGCGGCCACGCTCATCTACCCGTTCTCCATGCTCGGCCTGACCGACACGTGGATCCTGCCCGCCACCGACCCCGGCAGCTTCGGCTCCGACGACCTCATGGGGGCGGTGCCGGACGCCGTCGCCCCGCTGCTGACACCGCTCATGGTGGGCGTGGTAATTGCCTGCATCGCGTACTACTGGCTGATAAGGAAGCACGCAGGGGAGACCGACGACAGGGTTGTCCTCATCCTGGGCGCGATGATATGCGTGATGCTGGCGTTCATGATATTCGGGAAGGTGTTCTCCTCCCAGTACCTCATATGGGTGGTCCCGTTCTTCGCGCTCATAGTGGCGGTTTCTCCCGACGAGCAGTTCGACAAGCGCCTGCTCTGGCTCTTCATAGCCATGTTCGCGCTGACCCAGGTCAACTTCGCCTACATCTACGGCTTCCTCGGCGGCGGGACCAGCATCAACGACATCGCCATGATCTCTATGCTCGTCCGCAACCTGATGGTCATCGGGGCCATGGTCCTCGTGCTGAAGGAGATGGGGCGCATATCCAGGGACTACACGGGGCGTCTGCTGCCCAGGATAGTCAAGCCGCACGGCGAGCGAACTGGTTCCTTATTTATATCGCATACACGCATGCAATTCCTCGATAACATGAGCTTTATGGACAAAGCCATCTACAAGACGAAATCCTTCACTCAGAACACCCAGAGCAAAGCGAGCGAGTCTGCTGCCACCAACAAGCTCAACTCCCAGATAAAGGACGAGAAGAAGAAGGTCAAGGACCACTTCGCCATGATCGGGAAGGAGTACTACAGGTACACCGGCGACCAGGACAAGACCCACCTCGACGAGATGGACCGCCTGGTCGAGGAGGTCAACGACAGCAGGAAGAAGATCGAGGAGCTCGAGGCCGAGATCGAGGAGATCAAGGCGAAGGCGGAGGCCGAGAGGGAGGAGTCCAAGAGGATCGCCGAGGAGAGGATCCGCAGGCGCCAGGAGCTCGATGCCATGGAGAAGGAGGAAGACAGGGCCAGGAAGGCCGGTTACTCCACAAAGTCCTCATCCAAGCCCGCCGAGGAAGAGGAAGACGACGACGAGGACCTGTTCTGAAACGCTAGCATCGGGGGATGGCAAGATTATTATGCCATCCCCCTCTCACGAACCCCCATGGAATCAGGGAGACCCCTAGCATCCGTCGCGACCGCCCTGTCGGCCGCCTCGCTCGCCTGCGCCGCATGGTACAGCGACTGGATCGGCGCCGGGGTCGCCGTCTTCGCGCTGGTCTTCTCGGCCATCGCCGTGCTGAAATGCGGCCCCAGGGCCGCGATGTTCTGCCTGGCCGCATCCGCCGTCTCCCTCGTGGGCACCGCCGTGATATCGTTCTGGTTCACCGAGGGGCTTGTGAACGACGGCACCATCTCGCGCACGGTCTGGAACTTCGGCTGCGCGTTCATCCACGCGGCGCCGCTGCCCCCTCTGTCCATCGCCGCGTTCTACTGCATCGCCGCGGTGTTCAACGCATCTTTCAACTGGGCCCTCACCTTCAGCCTCTGCCCGTTCGTCGGGCTGGGGATGCTCGTCCCGGGCTTCGTCATGGAGTACATCGACGAGATGCTCGGGGCCCCGGAGCTCCCGAACAACGCCTACGCCGTGACCTGCCTGGCGGTGGGACTGGTCATCATGGCGATCACCGGGGTGATCGTCCGCAGGGTCATGAAGCCCAACATGTACCTCATCCGCGCATCCGGAAGGGAGGTCAGGGACCCATGACCCCCGAGGAGGATGCGAAGCAGCGCAGGCTGGCCAAGATCGTCCTGATAGCATGCCCAGTCTCATTCATGGCGGTGTTCGCCGCCGTGACCATGGGCTGGGACCCCGGGATAAAGGCCGGGCACCCCCTGGAGTACCTCCAGGCCACCTGCTTCCTCTGGGCGCTCATCTCCACCGTCCTGCCCATACTCCGCCTGCTGAGGATCTTCTCGCTGCCCTACTGGTTCGCCGCCATCATCTACGGCGACATGTACCTCTACGTGCTCTCGCTGTGCTCGGGGATGTACCTGAACATCAGCTGGTGGGGGGACCTCACCCACATCCTTTCCTCGATCATCGTGTCCGGGATCGTCTTCATGGTCCTGGGCCTGATGCACAGCAGGCTGCCCCCGCACGCTTCCTTCGGCGGCAGGGGAGGGTTCACCGCCGTCCTGTTCCTTGTGTCCCTGAGCTTCGGGGGCATCTGGGAGATCATGGAGGGCATGACGGACCTCATCTCCGGCCAGTCGTACATGGTGTACGGAGCTAAGGACACCCTGGGCGACCTCACCGCGGATCTCGTCGGGGTGACCATCCTGAGCGTCGCGGCATACATCGCCATGGGCAGGATCCCCGTCGAGAGGATAATCGACGGCCTCAGGTTCGGCAAGGGCTCCTTCAAGACGGATGCACGATCGCCCCGGAAGCGGCGATTCGCAGATCCGTGCGGACGCCGTACACCGGGTAGAATCCCCCGAAGTGGATGTAGACGAAATCGGCCCCGTCTACGGACATCGAGCCCCTGAGGGTCCCGTGGACGGTGCCGTTCTTAATGTCCAGAAGGGTGCTGAGATGGCTGATCCCCGATGCGACTATCTGGGCCAGGTCGCTGCGCTGGTTGTTCGAGAACTCCCCTCCCAGCACGCAGACCATGCCGTCGCCGAGGCCGGCCATGCAGACGCTGCTGTACGTGCCGTCGGTGTATCCGATCTCCCTGTGGACGGCTCCGTCGGGGAGGAGACCGGGTGCGACCGCGTACCTCATCCTGTTGTTCTGGAGGCAGAGCTCCTGGCACATATCCGCCATGGAGAACGCGTAGCCGTTATCGTCCGAGCCGTTGAGGCATTCGGACCCGAGGAACCTGCTGCATCCGTTCTCAATCGCCGAGACGGTCTCCCCGTCAGAGGAATACGCTCCGAGCGAGTTACCTGCCCAGTACAGCCTGCCGCCCGCCTCTATCCAGCGGATTATCAGGTCCTCATCCTCGCCGTACACGGTGGACGGGAGGGATCCGGACAGCACTATCACGGCGTCGGTGTTGCCGCCGATGCCGCCGGCCATTAGCGCGGCCATGGCCTCGGCATCGATTGTGGATGCCTCCACCGAACGGAACTTCAGGGCCTTGACCAACTGCTCCACGTAGTACTCCTCGTCGAGCTCGCGGGCGCCGGTCGCTATGTCCGGGTTCACATAGTACGATGCATACCCGGGATCCATGTAGATGCTCACCGACGAGTTCGGGTCGAATCCCCCGTCGTCGAATGCCATCACGGAATACGTCTCCACGGGCCCGGATTCCAGCTCATACGTCAGAGCGCCGTCGTACCGGGCATCGGCGCTGAAATGGTCGCTCCCCGAGAATACGCGGACCTCCCCGATCACGACCGCCGCGATGATGACCGCGACGATGATCAATATCGGGACATCTTTCCTGTGGTTCATGATGCCGCCCTCCTTCTGAAGAGGATGCGCCCCAAGGGCCCCTCCAATATTATCACCAGCGCCAAGACGATGCCAGCATACTCGAATATGTTCCCCAGGTTGGTTCCTATGGTGAATATGCTCTCGCTGCCGATTATCGGCTCCGTGTAGTCGTATATCCAATCCACCACCGTCGCCGGGTCCATCAGGCCGAGATTCACCGAGGCTCCGACGAGCATCCCCGGGAACTGCGATGCAGCGGCGGCGAACAGGCCCCCGACGGCCACGATTATCGCCGCCTTCTTCAGCCTGCCATCGTATGCCATGGCGCAGACTATGAGCAGCGGCAGGACCACCAGGACGTATTGCGCCGTCGTCGATAGGCAGACGGCGCACAGCAGGGCGCCGGTGATGCAGATGATGAAGCCCTTGTCCAGGTCCGCCCCGGGCTTCCTCCACATCATGTACGAGAAGCATATCATGCCGCCGAGGGCGACGCAGGCGCCTATCGCGATATTCAAGATGTACCACACGTCGCTGTTCCCGGCTCTGGCGAGCATGAAGGACAGGGAGTCCATGAACGTGCCGTCGAGGATCTCCGGGATGTAGATGACGACCGCGGCGATCCCGGCGCCGAGGACCATTAGCAGGACGTCCCTTGGGGCTGTCCCCCTCTCCCTGCCCTTGTAGACCACGTAGATCAGCAGCACGAAGATGGCGAACAGCGGGAAGAATTTGAGGAGGGCGGCGATGGAGAACAGGACTCCCGGGAGGAACCTGTAGCCCCTTATGAGGAGCAGGACGACCAGGATCATCAGCATCCCGTTAATCGGGTCGAACATTGCCTGGATCCCGCTCATGTAGATGACCAGGGGGCCGAGCATCCAGATGGCTGCGCCGATGCAGGCCTTCCTGTCGTCGCCGCCCAGGTCCCTTATCAGTGTGAAGATGAGGTAGGCGGTCACGGCATCGACGATGATCAGCGGGACCTTCATGGCGATGTTGAACGCCGTGGTGGTGACCGTGGCGGAGTGCCCTATGGCATCGGCCGCCTCTATCCCCAGCATCTCCTCGTACCTGTAGCCGAAGGCGTCGAGGGACTCGATGGGCGCCAGGTATATCGATTCAGCCCCGAGGAAGTACCCCCAGACCGGGGTGTAGTAGTAGCCGGCCATGCCGTAGAGCCCGTTGCCGGTGCGGATGTTCTCTAGAATAACTCCCCAGTGGTAGATGTCGTAATCATACGTCAGGAGCGGAGCGACGGCCAGGCGCAGCGCCACCCCTATGAGTATGATGATGGCAAGACCCTTGACGCCCGTCATCCAATCGAAGCGCGCGCCAGGGAGACATATCATGGGGCGTTGATGTTGGTTATGATTAAAAAATCATCTGCCAGCGTCCGTTCGATGCCTCGGATGGGCTTCTCAGTCCGATGGGCATGATTGCCGCCAAGAGCCTGAGGAAAACGCGTCATCCCGCGAGTGCACGTTTTATTTAGGTTGACCCCGCTCACCCAGCATGGGCCTCGTGAAGGATCTGATGCAGACGCACCGCGAGGCCATAGCCTATGTTTTCTTCGGCGGCCTCACCACGCTCTTCACCTGGGGGTCCTATTCGCTGTTCACCTACCTCGGATGGGGCATGAACCCGTCCAACATCCTGTCGTGGGTGTGCGGGGTGAACTTCGCCTTCGTGGTGAACAAATGGTACGTCTTCCAGAGCAGGTCCCTCAAGAAGGGCAGGATCGCCAAGGAGTACACATCCTTCATCGGCTCCAGGATCCTGACCGGCGTCGTCGCCTGGGTGCTGTTCCCCATACTGCTCTGGATGGGGCTGGACTTCAGGTTCCTCAGCATCGACGGATTCGTCGCCAAGATAATCGTCAGCATCGTTGAGATAGTGCTGAACTGGGTGCTGAGCAAGTACTTCGTCTTCAAGATGAGGGAAGAGCTGAACAACGAGATCCGAATCGGACGTCGATGTGCTTGACCTTGGCGTAGACCTTGGCGAGCGCGCGGCCCACGCATCCGCACTGGTGGAAGGTGGTGTAGACGACCTTGTTGCTGATGTGCGACTCGCCTACCTCCCTCTTGTTGAAGATGTAGTGCACGCTGGTGATCTTCAGGTCCCTGGGGCCGAACTTCAGGAGGTCGAGCAGGACCTTCCAGCCCTGCATCTCGAGCTGGTCCCAGTTGTCCTTGATGACGGGGATGAAGACATCGGTCCTTCCCGCTATGAGGCCGCTCATGACGTCCTTGGAGATGGGCTTCCTGTGCCACATGAGGAACAGGTCGGCGAAGATGGTGAACACCCAGGAGCCTGCCCAGCGGGTGAATCCCATGGCGGTCCTGTCGTCCCTGGTCCCGATGCAGAGGTCGCAGCCCTTCTCCATCTCCTCGTACATGCCCTTGAGGACCTCCGGCGGGTGCTGGAAGTCGCAGTCGAAGGTCATGAAGTAGTCGGTGCCGCACTCGAGGATGCCCTGGAAGACGCTGGCCGCGAGGCCCCTCTCCTCTGGCTTCCTGACGACCATGATGGTTAGGGGGTCGTTGAGCGCATCGATCAGCTCCTTGGAGCGGTCGGTGGAGTTGTCGTCCATGAACATGACCTTGAAGTCGGGGTACATCTCCCTGAGGGTCTTCGCCATGTTCACTACGTTGTTCTCCTCGTTGAGGGTGGGGATGACGACTGTGCATGTTCCGGGCATTCGGATCGGCTCCTAATCTGCATTGGGTATAAGATAAATTGGTGGTCGGAGGGGCCTCCCCCTCCGGCCGATTCACTCGACGTAGTCCAGCCAGGCGTCGTACTTGGGGTCCTTGCCGGTCGCGATGTCCACGAACTTCTTGTGGATCTCTGTGGCGACCTTCCCGACCTTGCCGTCGCCGATGACGCGGCCGTCGATCATGGTGACGGGGCCGATCTCGGCTGCGGTTCCGGTCATCCAGACCTCGTCCGCGGAGATGAGCTCGGACCTGGTGATCTCCTTCTCGACGACGGTGTACCCGAGGTCCCTGGCGACGGTGATGATGGAGTCCCTGGTGATGCCCTCGAGGATGCACTCGGAGACGGCGGGGGTGTAGATGACGCCCTTGCGGTAGATGAAGATGTTCTCTCCGGTGCACTCCGCGACGTGGCCGACGGAGTTCAGCATGACGGCCTCGTCGCATCCCTGGCGGAGGGCCTCCCTCTTGGCGAGGGTGGAGGTGACGTAGGTCCCGTTGACCTTGGCGCCTGCGGGGGCGCAGAGGTTGTCGGGCCTGTGCCAGGAGGATGTGATCAGCTTGGCGCCTGCGGAGGCGTCCTCGCCGAGGTAGGATCCCATGTAGATGCAGCAGATGGACAGGGAGGAGGGGACCTTCGTGGGGTTGAGACCGACCTCCTCTCCGGAGAGGAACACGGTGGGCTTGATGTAGTCGGTGGTAAAGCCCAGCTTCTGGTTCTCCCTGATGATGGTCTTGTGGGCTTCGATGATGTCCTGGGCGGTCATCATCTTGCCGTTGACCTTGGGCTCGATCCCCATGATCTTGCAGCCGTCCATCAGCCTCTTGACGTGGTCCTTCAGCCTGAAGACCGCGGGGCCCTTGGGGGTGTTGTAGACCCTGATGCCCTCGAAGACGCCGGTTCCGTAGTTGAGGCAGTGGCAGAGGACGTGGACCTTCGCGTCCTCCCAGTTGATGATGTTACCGTCCAGCCAGATCTTCTTTGCCTTCTGCATTGTGATTCCTCTTGATGCGCGGCAGCGCGCATAGGGGTTCCTGCGCTGCCGTAACTGATGCGCGCACACTCGTGCGTTTATAGATAACTTTCGCAGAATCCTCCCATATACCAGCGGGATTCGGATGGATCGGATGAAAATGAGGGGAAAATGGAGGGGCCGCATCCTCGGCGGCCCCTCGGATAGGAAGGTTTCAGTGCCTGAACACGCGGCATCCGGTGAAGACCATCGCCATGCCGTGCTCGTTGGCGGCCTGGATGACCTCCTCGTCCCTGATGCTGCCGCCGGGCTGGATGATGGCGGTGACGCCCGCGGCCGCGGCCTCGTCCACGCCGTCCCTGAACGGGAAGAACGCGTCCGATGCCATGACGCAGCCCTGGGTGGGCTCGTTGGCCTTCATGCTGGCGATCTTGGCGGAATCGACGCGGCTCATCTGGCCGGCGCCGATGCCGACTGCGCGCTCGCCCCTGACGTACACGACGGCATTGGAGGTGACGTGCTTGGCCAACTTCCAGGCGAACAGGAGGGAGTGGATCTCCTCCTCGGTGGGTGCCCTGTTGGTGACGACCTTGAGGTTCTTGGGGTCGATGACTACGTCCTCGTCGGTCTGGACGAGCATCCCGCCCTGGACCCTCTTCATCTTGCACTCCCTCTTGCGGTACTGCGGGCCGATGGGGGCGTTGGTCCTCAGAAGGCGGATGTTCTTCTTGACCTCCATGATCTCGATGGCCCCGTCCTCGTAGGAGGGGCAGATGACCGCTTCCACGAAGTGCTGGGATATCTCCTCCGCGACCTGCTTGGTGCAGGGCCTGTTGAGGCAGATGACGCAGCCGAAGGCGGACAGCGGGTCGACGTTGTAGGCGGTCATGAAGGCGTCGTAGATGTTATCGGCGGAGGCCAGCCCGCAGGGGTTGGTGTGCTTCATCACGACGGCGGTGGGCTTCTCGAAGTCCATGCAGATGTCCAGGGCCTTGTCCAGGTCCAGGATGTTGTTGTAGGACAGCTGCTTGCCGTGGTCGATGAGCTCCGCGTTGGCCACAGAGTTGCCGGGGGTGAAGGGGTCCCTGTAGAACGCGGCCTTCTGGTTGGGGTTCTCCCCGTACCTGAGGTCCTCGACCTTCTCCAGCGGGATGGGGTAGGAGGACGGGAATCCCTCGATGAACCTGGCGGACATCTGGGATGCGATCATGGCGTCGTAGTTGGCGGTGGTCACGAAGGCCTGCGCCATGAGCCTCTCGTGGAGGCCGGCGTCCAGCTCGCCCTTGGACTTGAGCTGGTCCAGGATCTCGGCGTACTGGGACGGGTCGGTGACGACGGCGACCGACTGGTAGTTCTTGGCGGCGGCGCGGATCATGCTGGGGCCGCCGATGTCGATGTTCTCGACGATGTCCTCGAAGGATACGCCGGGCTTCAGGACGGTCTGCTTGAAGGGGTAGAGGTTGATGACCACCATGTCGATGGGCTCGATGCCCTTCTCCCTGATGGCATCCATGTGCTCCTTGACGTCCCTGCGCGCCAGGATCCCCGCGTGCACCTTGGGGTGCAGGGTCTTGACGCGGCCGTCGAGCATCTCGGGGAAGCCGGTGAGCTCGGAGACCTCGGCGACCTTGATGCCGTTCTCTTTCAGAAGCTTGTAGGTGCCGCCGGTGGAGATGATCTCAACACCTGCGGAGGACAGTCCCTTGGCGAAATCCACAATTCCGGATTTGTCGGAGACGCTGATGATTGCCTTCTTGATCTTTGCCAAATGCGAACCCCCATGAGAGCCGCATACCGACGTATGCGTGTGCTGTATCGGGTGCCCGTATATAAGCGGTCGGAACCTACCCGCGCGCCCCGGCCCGGGCAATCAAATTAAAGCATCCGCCCCATTATCATCCATGGCCCTGAGGAGGAAGGAGCTGGAGATGGCCCTGCAAAAGGTCCGCAATTTCGATGACCCAGATCCCTCCCTCGAGCAGTACATGACCCCCGCATGGATGGCCTCCGAGATCCTATTCGAGGCCTACCGCCTCGGGGACGTTGAGGGGATGAAGGTCATCGACCTCGGATGCGGCACCGGCATGTTCTCCATCGGCGCCTGGCTCATGGGTGCCGGGATGGTCAGGGGGTTCGATGCGTCGGAGAAGGCCCTCTCAGTGGCGGTGCTCAACGCGGAGGATCTGGGCGCGGAGGTCGATTTCGTCCAATGCGACGTGTCCCGGGTCTCCGAGGGCGCCGACACCGTGTTCATGAACCCGCCGTTCGGCTGCCAGACCCGCAGGGCGGACCGCCCGTTCCTGGACAAGGCCCTGGAATGCGCGGAGGTCGTCTACTCCATCCACATGGCCAACTCCCTGGACTTCGTCAGGGAGTACGTGGAATCCAAGGGTCGCCGCATCGACTCCTCTATAACTTATAAGTACGAAATCCCTCATACTTTCGCGTTCCATAAGAGGACGAAGATGGCGGTCGATGTCGCGGCCGTCCGCATAAGGTGAATCATCATGTCTAACACAGAGCTCGTTTTCCCCGGCCAGGAGGTCGCAATCGAAGAGGAGTACCTCGGCGGGGAGGGCACATTCGCGGAGGACGGAATCGTCTACGCATCCCAGATAGGCGTACTGGAGCTCGACGACGCGGAGTGCGTCGCCAGGGTCATCGCCTGCAACCCCCCCAACGTCCTCAAGATCGGGGACATAGTCTTCGGCGTCGTCGCCGACATCAGGAGCACCATGGCCACCGCCGACGTCGTCGGCAAGGAGGGGTGCGACAGGACGCTGGGAGGCGACACCTACGCCACGATCCACGTCTCCAAGATCTCATCCAAATACACCGACGACGTGTCCAAGGAGATGAGGAAGGGGGACTTCATACGCGCCAGGGTCACGGCCATCAAGCCCGCCCTCCAGCTCACGACCAAGGACGACCACCTCGGCGTCATCCGCTCCCAATGCTTCCACTGCAAGACCGAGATGGTCAGGAAGGGCAACGAGCTGATGTGCCCCGAGTGCAGGACCAAGGTCACCAGGAAGCTGGCGGACGACTACGGCGACGTCAAGTTCCGAGCCATGAAGCTAGTCTCCCTGATGTCCAACGGGATCGACTCCCCCGTGGCCTCGTACATCATGAGCCGCGCAGGCGCCGATGTCATTCTGCTCCACATGGACAACCGCCCGTTCACGGACGACCGCTCCATAGAGAACGTGAGGGCCCTCGCCGAGAAGCTTAGGGAGGCCACCGGCAAGGACATCCCCTTGTACTCCGCCCCCCACGGGGAAAACCAGAAGGCGATCTCCGAGGGCTGCGACTCCAACTACCAGTGCGTGATGTGCAAGATCGTCATGCAGAGGACGGCGGTGGAGCTGGCCAAGAGGCTCGGGGCCTCCGGCGTCATCATGGGCGACTCCCTGGGACAGGTCGCATCGCAGACCCTCAGGAACATCCGCGCCGAGAGCATAGGGCTGGACCTCCCCATCGTGAGACCGCTCATAGGCATGGACAAGACCGAGATCGTGAGCCTCGCCAGGGAGATCGGGACCTTCGACATCTCCATCCGCCCCACGGACGGGTGCCTGGCGCTACCCCCGAAGGTCGTCGTCGACGCCGACCCCGAGAAGAGCCACGATTTCATGCAGGCCATCGACGTCAGGGCGCTGGCCAAGCGCACCGCGGATGCCGCGGTGCTCCTGCGAATGCGGGATTATTGGTGAATACATCCAATTAAATAGGTCCGATACGGTCGCCTGTCCATGGCTTACGGATCCAACAACACCGGCATGGCAGTGGTCCTCGTAGGCCTCATGCTGATAGGGTCTCTGGCATTCTTCCTCTTCGCCCAGACCTGGACGTCCCTCAATCCCGATCCTGCGGAGGACCCCCACGAGTACGCGGTGACTGGTACCATCGGCGGCGAGGTGTGCACCGGGGCCGGGAGCTCCGAGTACAAGCACGAATCCTCCAACGTGTACACCTACCAGTTCGTCTACGAGGTCTCATCCTCCTCCCAGACCGTCAAGGGGGATTTCGGCCTCATATGCGATAGGGACGGCACCCCCATCTCCGACCTGTACACCTATGTCGGGAGCGGCGAGATCGACGGCACACCTGTGACCGTATGGAAATGGTCGGAGCACGGCAAGGATTACAGAATCTGGATAGCCTCCGAGTGCAAGGTCATGGAGTTCCTGGTCCAGGGCGGTGAGCTGGACATCCGCGGGGACCTTCTCGCAGAGGGCAGCCGACCCCTCCCTTTTTCACTCCACCTTCCATCCGACTCGATTTTAAGTTCACCTAATTGATTAAATAGGGCGAACTAGTTGGATTAATGGTCCAATTAAGGTGTTCAGATGGATTGGGGCAAGATAGCAGCCGTCCTGGCATCAGCCGTCGTCATAGCCGTAACGGCCGCCGCCCTCATGGGGAGCAGCTTCGAGGCCGAGACGGAAGGCGATCTCAACAAGGCCGCCCTGGATTCCTATCTGAAAAACCAGTACGACAACGCGGACAGCTACCCGACCCGCCTGCTGATCCTCGGCAATGCCGACATGGACGATGACTTAGACGAGGACGATATGGCCCTCATCGAGCTCACCGCATCCGCTCAGTACGACTACGTCTCGAGCTACTTCTGCGATGCCAACTACGACGGGGTCATCGACTCCCTGGACGCGGACATGGTGCGCGAGCTCATGGACCTGGACTACGCCGGGACCGTGAACTACCTCAACTGCGACTTCAAGATACGCAGCTACGACATGGGCATGCCGCTCAGGACCTCGAACATCCTCACCCAGACCCTCGAGATGCTCTGCGTCCTCTGCCCCGAGTCCGTCGTAGCCGTGGACGACAGGTGCTCTGAGACCGGCATACAGGGCCAGTACTGGAAGGAGTTCGCATCCGTCCTGGATTACGGCAAGATGGGGCATGTGGGCTCCCACAAGGCCCCCAGCGCCGAGAAGTACCTGATGGTCGCCAAGGAGTACGGCGACGGGTACCTGACCGCGGTCATGAACTCCGAGTACGCGCAGAGCACCGGATACATGGAGAAGCAGCTGTCCAACACCACCGTGCAGATCGTCCGCATCCCCTCCTGGGAGAGGGGAGGCATCTGCTGCGGGATGCTCACCCTCGGATACATGTTCCACAGCTACGGGACGGCCGTGGACTGGGTCGCATGGCACGACAGCTACTACGATGACATAATGGACAGGGTGTCCAAGCTGGCCGACGACCAGAGGAAGAAGGCGGTCGTATCGGTCCTGGGCGACACCGACATCTCTAGCCTGGACAAGTTCCAGATCAATTTCACGACCTCCGGGGAGTACCAGAACCTGATCCGCATGGGCGTCATCGACGTGGGCGGGCAGTACCTGAGGGACAAGGGCCTGGCTGGGGCCCAGTGGGAGGTCGAGATCAGCAGGGAGGGCTTCATCGCGATGTACACCGACTACGGCATCGACTGCCTCATAGGCACCATCCCGGGGCCGTACAACGTCTCCCCCCTGAACCCCAAGAACCCCTCGGCCCAGGACAACTACGTCAAGGTCGAGAAGTTCCTGGACGACTACTGCGGCGGAATACCCCTTCAGGTCATCGGCTGGGAGTACGCCACCGGGCCGATGGAGATAACCTACCTGGCGATGCTGGCCGGGGCCCTCTACGGATGGGAGTACGACATAGAGTCGATGGTCAACGAGGGGCTGCAATGGATGCACGTCTACGGCACAGGGGAGGGCCAGTGGACGTACGATACGATAAAGGATACCTTCCTGTGCCCGGTGCTCCGAGGCCGACGGCGGTGGATGAATGTCTAGACTGAAGATCAGAACCAAGGTTGCGGAGCTCGGGAAGGGGGTGCGCCTGTCCAACGTCGCATCCCGCAAGTACAGGGACTCCGACACCGCCACGGCCTCGCAGAGGGCCGTCGCCGACTACAAGGCGTACAGGTACGCCAAGACCCTGATGCTCATCGTGGTCGCGCTGCTGTGCCTGGTGGCCCTCGGAGTGGACATAGGGCTGGGACCGTACCACATAGACTTCCTGGACGTCTACCGGGCGATATTCGACCGCCTGGGCGACTGGGGAGGCACGATGACCACCGACGAGAAGGTCGTGTGGGACCTCAGGATGCCCCGCGTGCTGACCGCGCTGTTCGCCGGGATGGGCCTGGCGATGGCCGGTGCGGCCATGCAGAGCATGATGAAGAACCCCCTGGCGGACCCGTACACCACGGGCATATCCTCAGGTGCGGCGCTGGGCGCCACCCTGGCGATGACGATGGGGATCTTCCTCATCCCGGGGACCTTCGGGACAGTCGTGAACGCCTTCGTGTTCGCGCTCATCCCCGCCGGGTTCATAATCGCCATGTCCGTCTATCGCAAGCCCTCGCCGGCGATGATCATCCTGTCCGGGATATCGCTGATGTACATCTTCAACGCCATCCAGTCGTACCTCATGCTGGTGGCAGACCCGAACGCCGCATCCAGCGTGTACGCATGGACCATCGGCTCGTTGAACCAGGCCTCCTGGGACAACCTGCCGTTCATATTCTGCGTTTCCCTGCTGGGGGGCATCGCCCTGATGTACATGGCCAGGGTGCTGAACACCATGAACTCCGGGGATGCCTACTCCAAGAGCATCGGGATAAACGTCAACAGGGCCCGCATCATCGTCCTGGTGACCATCTCGGTGGTCGCAGCGGGGATAGTATCGTTCACCGGGATCATCGGCTTCATCGGGCTGGTGGGGCCGCACATCGCCCGCATGTTCGTGGGGTCGGACAACAAGATCCTGATCCCCGCCGCGGGGCTGATGGGCGGCGGGCTAATGCTGCTGGCGGACTGCGTGGTGCAGACCGTGGCCGAGACCATGCCCATAGGGATAATCACATCGATCATCGGAGGGCCGGTGTTCATGCTGCTGATCCTCAGGCAGAAGAGGGAGGTCTGGTGACATGACCGTCCGCATCACGGCAGAGAACCTCGGGGCGGCGTACGGGGGCAACGTCATCTGGCGCGGCATAAACCTGGACATGGGCGAGCCCGGGCTGATAAGCATCCTCGGGCCCAACGGGGCCGGGAAGTCCACGTTCATGTACACGGTCAACAAGATACTGGAGCCCGCCGAGGGAAGGGTCCTGATCAACGGCGAGGACGTCATGGACCTCACGTTCAAGGACATAGCCAAGCTGATCGCCTATGTCCCGCAGGCGTCTGGCGAGACGTTCGCCATGACCGTCATGGACACCGTCCTCATGGGCAGGTACCCCCACTCCGGGTATGCGCTGACGGAGGAGGACCTGGAGATCGCGGCGGACTGCCTGGAGAAGATGCACATGGCGGAGTTCGCCATGAGGAACTTCAACGAGCTCTCCGCGGGCCAGCACCAGAGGGTGATGATAGCCAGGGGCCTGGCGCAGGAGCCGGAGCTCCTGATGCTGGACGAGCCCACCTCCAACCTGGACATATACCACCAGATCCGCACGATGAGGCTCCTGAGGGACATCGCCCATCAGAAGGGCATCATGGTCCTGGTGATCTGCCACGACCTGAACATAGCCGCGAAGTTCTCCGACAGGATCATAATGTTCCAAAAAGGCAGCATCTATGCCGACGGCACCGCCGCCGAGGTGCTGACGGCCAAGACCATCAAGGACGTGTACAACGTCGACGCGGACGTCATCGAGGTCAAGGGGCGCCCGTACGTGATATACCACAACGAGGGCGACGCGGACGAGCGATCCGAAACTCCGGGGACCTCCCCCGCGTCTCGGCACTCCACGGTCTGGCTATCGACGGTTTCGGTAGTACCTGCGGGGATAGAAGGCGGGGCAGGAGTCGATCTCATCCTGATCGTATACCATGTCGATGGTGACCCTGCTGATGTACATGGACTGCACGCGGGAGATGTACAGGAAATGATCGCCCACCGGGATCTTGATGTCGCTCTCCTTCGGGGGCTTGACCGATGTCGAGACAAGGGCGGGGCCCATGCAGGCGGTGCAGACCCTGTAGTCGCAGCCCTGCTCGATGATGAGCTTCTTCACATCGTCGTCCACGGTGATTTCCATGCCTGGGCGATGGAACGGCTTGTATTTAAAAGACCCATAATGGCCGATTACCGCCGGATAATTCACACATGTCAATTAAGTAACCGCAGTCGTTTATATCTCATATTAAAAACTATGCGTTCTATTATAATATAGAGATACCAATGGGGACAGCAATTGGATTTATCGTCCAATACGAGTGATACAATGGATAAACAGCAGACAATGATCATCGCGGCTGTCGCGGTGGTTGCTATCGTCGCCATCGCGGCGATCGTGATCGTCAACCCGTTCAAGGGCGGGAGCAGCAGCGGTGGCGATGACGACGATGACCTGAGATGCCTTCTCAGGGTCTACGGCAACGCCGACATGAACAACTACCTCGATAACGACGACCTCGCCTTCATCAAGGAGATCCTCGACGGCAAGAACGCCTGGGACCCCGTCAACAACCCCCTCGCGGATGCCGACTGCGATGACGAGATTACACAGAACGACTACAACCTCGTCAGTAAGTTCCTCAACGGCCAGAAGGCCACCATGTACTACCTGGACTGGGACGACGAGGTCGCGTCCGTCGACTACCCCCTCGGCAACCAGCTGGCCGGCGCCAACGGCATAGCCGTCAGCTTCACCACCGGCCTGGACATCTTCCGCATCCTCGGATACTTCGACGATGTCACCATGATGACCAACTCCGATATCGCGGTCGCCGACATCGACCCCGAGCTGTACCCCGGCATCGAGGACGTCAAGGCATACTCCGCCCCCAGGATGAGGCACACCGCGGACACCTACGAGATGTTCCTCGAGAACAACGTCAAGGTGTTCCTCTCCGAGAAGAAGTTCCTGGACGAGACCTTCATCACCGCCGTGGAGGAGGACTTCGACACCCACCACTTCAACCTCATCAAGCTGCCCACCAACAGGTACATGGACGGCATCTGCTGGGAGGACACACTCGTGACCCTCGGGGTCATGCTCAATGCCCAGGACAAGACCGCGCCGTACATCGAGTACCTCGAGAAGATGGATGAGAAGATCGCCGACGTCACCAAGGGAGTCGCCAATAAGAGCTGCCTCATCCCCTACTTCGCCGACGGATACGACCTCAGCCCCCTGTACCTCGACACGCACGGAACCAGCGGGGTCTACACCGCGGACGTCTACACCACCGAGCTCCTGCCCCTCGTCAGCGCCATCGACCTGAAGACCGCCGACGGATTCGGGGAGGCCGATGTTGAGCAGATCATCGCGAAGAACCCCGACTGCCTCGTCGTAGCAGCATTCGGATACGCCACCTCCAAGAACTGGACCGAGAATGCCTACAAGGCGCAGGTCTCCGAGATGTGCGCCCAGTTCAGGGCCCTCGGATACACCAAGCCCATCTACGTCCTGCCCTTCGAGAGCTGCGTCCTCGCCGGACCCGCCTTCGCCCTCGTCACCGCATCGATGATCTGGGACGATTCGATCAGCTCCGACAAGGCCTGGAAGGAGTTCTACAACTTCTTCAAGGACTTCATGGACTATGAGGGAAGCCTCGACGACCTGAAGAGCTCCAAGTTCGCGCCCTGGCAGTACACCGCCTGAGCCGATGCCGGCCCCTCGGGGCCGGCAAACCACTTCCCCTTACCATGACCGACAACACAATCGAAAACGACAGGATCCTGAGCAGCGACGTCGTGAGTTCGGTTAAGGAATGGTCTTCGGACCTGTCCGGCGACTCCGGGTTCTCCGAGACCGTCAAAACCTTCAACTCGTCGATCAAGTTCAAGGTCCTGTTCATCCTCGCCAGCGTCGCCATCATCATCATCGCCACCAGCTACGCGGTCACCGTCGGCGCCCTGAGCATCGGATTCCTCGAGGTCTACGAGATCATCTTCGACCACCTCACCGGGAACATCACGTCCTCATTCGACTACATCGTGTGGAACGTCAGGCTGCCCAGGGTCGTCGCTGGTATCATCGGCGGAGCCGGCCTAGCCGTGTGCGGTGCCATAATGCAGAGCGTCCTGAAGAACCCCATGGCCGACCCGTACACCACCGGAGTCTCGTCCGGTGCCATGTTCGGCGCCACCATCGGGATGACCCTCGGGTTCGCTGCCGCGCTAGGCAACAACTCCGTGGTCATCCTGGCGTTCATATTCTCCCTCGTGCCCACGCTCGTGATCGCGGGGATGTCGAAGTTCGCCAACACGACGCCCACCACCGTGATCATGGCCGGTATCGGCATCATGTACATCTTCAACGCGTTCACCACCGTCCTGATGCTCAACGCGGATTCCAGCGACCTCAACAGGATATTCTACTGGCAGACGGGTTCGCTCTCGCTCATCAACGGATGGAGCTCCATCCCCGTGATGTTCATTCTGGTCACCGCGGGACTGGTGATATCCATGTTCCTGTCGGGGAAGCTCAACGTCCTCGCCACGGGCGACGACAGCGCCAAGGCGCTCGGGATCAACGCCGACAGGATGAGGCTCATCTGCCTGATCCTCGTCGGTCTCGTGAGCGCGTCCATCGTGAGCTACACCGGGCTGATAGGATTCGTCGGATTGGTGTGCCCCCACATCGTGAGGATGTTCATCGGCGCCGACAACAGGTACCTCATACCGGCGGTCGCCCTCTTCGGAGGCGCGCTGATGCTCATAGCCGACGTCATCGGAAAGGTCGTCATATCCCCCAGCGTCCTGCCCGTGGGAGTGGTCATGTCGTTCATCGGCGGACCCGTGTTCCTGTGGATGGTCCTGAGGCGCAGCGACAAGGCCTGGTGATACCATGACGGACATAGTCATCAAGGATGTGGACTTCGGGTACAGCGAGGACCGCATAGTCCTCCACGACATCAACCTGGAGATCCACGAGCCAGGGCTCTACTGCATCATCGGGCCGAACGGCGTCGGCAAATCCACCATGGTCAAGTGCGTGAGCAAGATCATCGAGCCCCTCAGGGGCCAGGTGCTGCTGGACGGCGAGGACGTGGCGCAGATGCACCACAAGGACGTCGCCAAGAAGGTCGGCTTCGTGCCGGCGTTCTCCCAGGACGCGTTCTCAATGAGCGTCATCAACACCATCCTCATCGGTAGGTACAACCACCAGAAGTGGGGGTCCCGCCAGAAGGACCTGGAGATGGTCTACAAGACCATGAAGCTGCTGCACATAGAGAACCTCGGCATGAGGAACTACAACGCCCTGTCGGCCGGTCAGCACCAGAAGGTGTCGATCGCCAGGGGATTGGTGCAGGAGCCCGCCGTCCTCATCCTGGACGAGCCCACCGCGAACCTGGACGTCAAGTACCAGGTGTACGTGATGGAGATGCTCAGGGCCATCGCCATTGAGAAGGGCATGGTGATCATGACGATCTGCCATGACCTGAACATCACGGCGAAGTACGCCCACCAGGTCATCATGCTGGCGAGGCCCGGCAGGATCCATGCCGTCGGGCCTCCGGATGAGGTCCTCACCGAGGAGAACATCCGCGAGGTCTACGGCATCAACTGCAGGATCATCAGGGACGAGGAGATGGATATCCCCTACATCATCCTGGGATCCGCCATCATGGGCGCTGCCGAGGATTACCGAGACCCTTCAAACGGGGGCCCCGGCCCCTTCCTTCACCCTCCCCCTCATATACGGGGAGGGGGTATACCCATCCAACATCGATGCCAACATACAGTATATTGTATGGATTCAAATCGTCTGGGGCATATCTCCATTTATAAATACCTTTAAGAACACGCGCGCCGACTGTTTTATCGGTGATATAAATGGACGCGGAGATTTGGTTCAGCGATATTATCGGGAGGAACGTTACAGGGGAGCCCCTGGAGCCGGCTCGCGAATGGGTCTCCGGGGACTGCCGCACCGTCATAGACGGGCACACGGTCCGCGTCTACATGCGCGACAGGGTCCAGGTCTTCGCCGTCAGGAAACCCGAGGAGTTGGCCCGCAGGCTGGACCTCGGCGAGGTCCCCGAGGACCGCTGGAGGGACGAGGACGGCAACCGCGTGTGCTACGGGAACGCCGTGCCCTACGGCCCCGACGGGCAGCCCTACACCTGGGGCATGGTGATCGGCAACGTGGACGGCGTGGAGAAGGCCGAGTGCTTCGAGACGGAGCAGGAGGCCAAGGGCGCCGGCGCGGAGGCTTGGGAGTCCATGTCCGAGGACGAGAGGAGGCCCAGGTACCTGCTGGTGGGCCTCATCGATCCCAGGTTCATGATAAGCAAGTCCCTCGAGCCCATGTGGTGGCCCGGAACGTTCCGATTCGCCCGGAGAAGAAAGCCCTCACGGCTGCCGGGATGTCGTCGCAAGCTTCTGCGTCCACATCCGGCAGCACGTGCACCCTCTTGTCGAAGATCGCCGCGACGCCGCGGTCGGTCTCCGACCTTATGAGCCTGCCCATGGCCTGGCGCATCTTCCTGGATGCCGGGATGTACACCGTGTACAGCGTGCCGTCGCCGGTCATGTGGTCGTAATAGCGCTGCATCGCCCTGGCCTTCGCCGTCGGCTTGGGGAACGGTATCCCGATGAGCACCGCGAGCTCCAGAGTCCTGTCGGGGAAGTCCAATCCCTCGCTGATCCTCCCGCCCGTCACGCAGAACAGCACGCCGCCCTCCGACATCCTGAACCTCTCGAAGGCGTCCATCAGCTCGGCCTGCTGCATGCCCCTGCGCTCGTAGAAGATCTCCCTGTTAAGGCGCTCCTCCAGGCCGTCCGCGATCATCCTGTCCATCATCTGATAGGACGGGAAGAACACGGCGGTGTTGACCCTCACCGCGTTCACCGTACCCGCGACGCCGTCCATGAGCATGCGGTAGTTCTCCTCGAGGAACCTCTCGTCGTACTTCATGGTGACCTTGTCGCAGTACAGCTTCAGCAGATTGCCCACGGGGAACTGCGACGTCATCATCAGCTTGGCGGGATCCTCCACGCCGAGCTCCCTCGCGTACTCGTCGAGGGGCGCGAGCGTGCCGGACATCAGCACGGCGGAGCGGCAGTCCCTCAACGGGCCGGCTGCGCCGGACGGGTCCATGCAGTAGGTCTGCAGCTTGTGGTTGCCCTCCTCGCCCACGATGAGCTGCACATAGGTCAGCTCGTCGGCCATGGACCAGAAGTTCAGGAAAGCGGCCAGGTGGCCGACGTATGTACGGGGCAGCTTCCTCCTCGCCTTGCGCTTCTCCTCCACCATGGACCCGAAGTCCTCCATGGCCTTGCAGATCCTCCTGATGGCGATGGACGACACTCCTAGGCGGGTCATCAGCTCGTCCTCCAGGAAGTATGGCGGCAGGAGGCCGTCGTCGTCCATGAGGTACTCCTTCCCTGCGTAGCGGATGATCTCCTCCACCACGGCTATCACATCGGTGAGCTTGATGTCCTCGTGCATGTCGGGGTCGCCGTACTCCCTCGCCTCCTTGTCGGCGCGGGCCAGCGAGCGCATGCCGAGCTCAGCAGTCTGCACGTCCCTGAGATAGTCCGGGAGGTTGTGGGCCTCGTCCACCACGAGGATGGTCCTGGACAGTGGCGTCCCGGTCCACTGCACGAAGTGGTCGAGGATCTGCGGGATGAACACGAACGGGTACGGGGCGCAGATGACATCGGCCTTGGGCAGCAGGAGCTTCTGCAGCTCGTAGGGGCACACCCCCTCGGCCTCGCACCTGTCCGCGAACTCCTCGGGCTCGAGGTGCTCCGTCCTGATGATCGACTCCCAGCGGTCGAGATCGGCCGTCTCGACGTTGTCGAAGAAGGAGCAGTGCCTGCAGCCGTTGGCGTCGCGCTTCTTGTACTCGGAGCAGAGCTTCGATATCTCCTCCGGCGTCCCCGATGAGAGCTCCGGATCGTCCCTCATCAGCGGGCACGACACCGAGGACCTGCCCTGTATCGCCACGCACAGCACATCGGCCTTGATCGCGGCGCACTCCCTGACGATCTGCTTCTGCTGCGATTTGGTCCTGGTGAGGTACACGACCTTGCACCCGGACTCCATGGCGCACGGCAGCGTGCCGCACAGGGATGTTATGGTCTTGCCGGTCCCGGTCCCCGCCTCCACGACGGCGCGCCGGGATTCCCGGACCGAACGGTCCAGGAACCCGACCAGCTCGCGCTGGCCGGGCCTGTACTGGTATGGGAAGATGTCCATCGCTGGTCTTCGCCGCCCCTGCGCCAGATGTCGTCGGGGAGGTCGTCGTAGACGGACGCCTCCTCGGCCTCCTGGACGGGGGCCTCCTCCCTCTCCTCGAGGAGCTTGTTGATCCTCTCCCTCCTGAACAGCCAGTAGTGGATCCTCCACTCCCTGCCGTCGTAGAGGGTGGTCTCCTCCCTCTCGGTGGTGAGGATGCCGGCGTCCTCCAGCATGTAGAAGGCGTCCCTGTCCTCGGGCTCCAGGACGTTGTCGATGATCCTGTCGGAGTACCCGAAGAAGTTCAGGACGTGGTGCGCCAGCATGTGCGCCTCCTCCTCGGCCATGTCGCGGCTCTCGTCGATACCGTTCCTTATGGCCAGGGACAGGCTGTCCACGGTGATTATTCCCATGGGTATCACTCGGTGAGGTCGATGAACTTCACTTTACCGTCGCCGACGGCTGCGTTGATCTTGGCCACGGTCTCCTCGGGCACCCACTGGTCCACGGTGAGGACCATGAACGCCCTGCCCTCGGACCTGCCGACGGTCATCTGGCCGACGTTGACGTTGACGTCTCCCAGGGCCTTGCCGACGGTTCCGATCATGCCGGGGCCGTCCTTGTAGGACAGCATCATCAGGTCGCCGGACATGATGATGTCGAACATGTAGTCGTCGTACCCGACGAACCTTGCCTGCTCGCCCATGACGGTCCCGCGGATGGCGTGGGTCTCGTTGGCGTAGGAGAACTTCATCTCGACGACGCCGGCGTAGTCCTTGGCGGTGTCGCTGCTGGACTCGGTGATCTCGATCCCCTTCTGCTTCGCGACGGGCAGGGCGTTGATGATGTTGGCCTCCCCGATGACCCCCTTGAGGTATCCGACGACGGCGGAGACGGTCAGGAGCTTGGTCTGCTTCTGGGCCAGGGACCCGCAGTAGGAGATCTCTAGCTTGTCCAGGGGGTGGTTGCCCACGAGCTGCTGAACCATGCGGCCCATGTTCTCGACGAGGGGCACGTAGGGCTCGGTCTCGGCGTCCAGCTTGCCGCGGGGCGCGTTGATGGCGTTGGAGATGATGCCGTCCTTCAGGTACATGACGGCGTGCTCGGCGACCTCGACGGCGACCCTCTCCTGGGCCTCGACGGTGGAGGCTCCCAGGTGGGGGGTGGTGACCAGGTTGTCCAGCTCGAGGAGCTTCTTCTCGTCATCGGTCAGGGGCTCGTTGCACCAGACGTCGAACGCGGCTCCGGCGATGACCTTCTCCTTCAGGGCGGTGTACAGGTCGTCCTCGTTGACGATGCCTCCGCGGGCCACGTTGGCGATCCTCGCGTTGGGCTTCATCATCTTGAACTGCGGCATGGAGATCATGTTCCTGGTCTCAGGCAGCAGCGGGGTGTGGATTGTCATGAAGTCGGCCTTGGTGATGACCTCCTCGAGGGTGGTCAGCCTGACGCCCAGGCTGTCGGCGACATCCTGGGGGAGGTACGGGTCGTACCCGATCATGGTCATGTTGAAGGCCTTCATCCTCTTGGCGACCTCTCCTCCGACGCGGCCGACGCCGATGATTCCCAGGACCTTGCCGTTCATCTCGACACCGGTGTACTTGGACCTCTTCCACTCGCCCTTGTGCATGGACTCGTGGGCGAAGGGGATGTTCCTGGCGAGGGCCAGGAGCATGGCGCAGGAGTGCTCCGCCGCGGACAGGATGTTCGCGGAGGGGGTGTTCATGACGAGGATGCCCTTGTCGGTGGCGTAGGGGACGTCGATGTTGTCCACGCCGACTCCGGCGCGGCCGATGACCTTCAGGTTCTTGGCGGCGTCCATGACCTTGGGGGTCACCTTGGTGCCGGACCTGATGATCAGGCAGTCGTAGTCGCCGATGATGGCGCAGAGCTCGTCCTCGGTGAGGCCGGGCTTCACGTCGACCGGGAATCCGGATGCTTTCAGAATCTCGAGACCCTCGTCGGAGAGGGGGTCGCTAACCAGAATCTTGCTTGCCATTTTCATTCCTCCAGGATGCCGTCCATGACGGAGAGAAGCTGTTTGATGCCCTCGGGGGTGGTGTCTCCCATGTGGCCGATCCTGAAGGTCTGCTCCTTCACCTGGCCGTATCCGTTGGAGATCTCGTATCCCTTGGCTTTCAGTTTGGAATGGAACGCGTCGAAGTCGAGGTCGCCGCGGTTGATGACCCCGAGGGAGTTGGACTGGTATCCCTTCTCGGGGAAGATGCCCTGCATCTTCCTGTCCGCCCAGTCGCGGACGAGGTCGGCCATCTGCTGGTGCCTGGCGAACCTGGCGGGCATGGTCTCCTTGACGATGCGGTCCAGCTGGTAGTCGACTCCGTACATCAGGGAGACGGGGGGAGTCGTCAGGGCGTAGTTGACGTCGTTCTGCTTCTTGATCTTCAGCAGGTCGGTGTAGAATCCCCTGTTGGCCACGGTCTTGGCCTTCTCCAGGAGCCTCTCGGAGCAGAGCATGATGGCGAGGCCGGGCGGGAGCGCCAGGGCCTTCTGGGTGCCGAACACGATGGCATCGGCGTCGATGTCCTTGACCTTGATGTCCATGGCGTAGGCGGACGTGACCGCGTCGACCATGATCAGGGCGTCGGGGTTCTGGGCGCGGACCTCCTTGGCCAGCGCCACGGAGTCGCTGAACACCCCGGTGGAGGACTCGTTGCTCACCCAGTGGACGAGCTCGGTGTCCTTGGTGACCTTGCCGGCGATGTGCTCGGGCTTCATGGCCTTGCCCCAGGGGACCTGGACCTTCTCCACGGTCTTCCCGTTGAGCTCGGCGATCTCGATGGACCTGTCCCCGAACGACCCGTTGGTGATTCCGAGGGTCTTCTCGGAGGCGCCGTTCCTGATCGCGGCCTCAAGCATGATCGTGGCGGATCCGCCGACGAGGAAGACGTCCATATCGGTGTTGAGGGTCTTCTTGACCTTCTCGACGATGTTGCCGTGGAGCTCCTTGTACTCCTTGGACCTGTGTGTGATCATGGGTTTGGTCATGGACTGGAGGGTGGCTTCCTCCACATGCACCGGACCGACTGTGTAAAGCATCCTGCTCAAGATGAACGACCTCTGCGTGCCTTTCGGCTGATGGTTGCCCTATCTTACAACCCATATAAGTAAGCGCGCGCTCAGCACGGGCGCGTGTAACGCCCGCCTGGCGCCCGACGGGAACAGTTCAAGTGGTTGTTCGCTCTCCCTTGCATAAGCTCCAGCATCCGACGCCATCCGAAGAGGGCGCGACAATCCAGGCCAAACCGCCCCGCAACTCCAACCTGGAGATAGCCAGGATGGTCGCGATGCTGATGATAGTGACCTTCCACAGGTGATCTTCACCGGCGGGAAGTTCCCAGACTCCCCGGACATCAGCGTCATGACATACTCGTTCGGGAGCATGCTGGGACTTGCCGGCGTCGTGGTCTTCATGCTGATCACCGGTTACTTCATGGCCAACCAGAAGATAACCGTCACCAAGATCCTCAAACTCCTGCTGGAGGTCTGGTTCTTCTCGATAGCCATCAGGATCTGCGGGGTGCTCTTCATGGGCGAAACCTTGGACGAGGAGTGCATCAAGGACATGCTCTTCCGATCATATCGGACGAGTACTGGTTCGTCAGCTCCTATCTGATAGTCGTCATCCTCTCGCCGCTGATCAACCTGTGCCTCCACCACATATCGGCCAAGGCGCACCTGATGCTGTGCATCGGCCTGCTGTTCGTCTCCTGGGGGCTGTTCTCCATCCACAACATCACCGTCGACGGGACGCCCGTGGTGTCCAAGCACCTGTCGCTGATAACGCTGTACTGCATCGGCGCGTTCATCAGCCTCCACCCGCAGCCGATCATGAGCAGCGCGAGGACCAGCCGCGTCGTGCTGGCCTACGCGATAATAGCATCGCTGGCACTGTCCGCCGCCGTGGTGTTCCTGGTGTACGACGGGAACCTCGGATGGGGCTGGCTCCCGCAGGTCGTCGTCCTCGCCGCATTCATCGCCGGGGCGCTGCTGTGCGCGACGGCGCCCGAGGGGAAGCTCTTCGACAGGCTGTTCGTGTTCGTGGTGGCGTTCCTCCCCGTGCCGCTCTTCCGGGACCTGGGGTACAACGACTTCGATGGGATGCTCGGCATCTACATGGGGAAGATGAGCGGGATCACTCTCCTGCTCGGCTTCGCGATTTTCCTCTATTTCCTCAACAAGGAGCCGAAGACCAGCAAGGCGGTGAACTGGGTGGCGGCATCCATGTTCGGCGTATACCTGACCCACGAGAACCCCATCATCCATTTCCGCCTGTGGGGCGAATGGCTCGGGCTCGACGGGTACTTCGGATACGACTACTACCCGCTGGCCGTCATTGCCGCGACCCTGTTCGTGTTCACGGTCTGCCTGTTGATAGACAAGGCGAGGATATACCTGGTGTTCAAGCCCCTCGACAAGTACCTGCAGAGGTTCTACGTCTGGGCCGAGAGGGGGATCGCCAAGCTCGGTGAGAAGGCCGATGCGAGCCTCAAGCGACGGGAATACATACGCATTCATCGGTTTGAAACCGTATGAAAACGGGGTTTCCACGTCAACCTTTATATACAACATGGATGTACGGACGACTACTTGTAGGAGAACCCGCGAGGGTTCGCAAGTACTACGAGGAGGAATTGTATTGGCAGAAAAGTCAACCGTAACAGCCGTGCAGAAAGCACTTGACGGTGCGAAGAAGCGCAAATTTACCGAGACGGTTGAGTTGGCCATCAATCTCAAGGACGTTGACCTCACGCTCCCCAAGAACCGTATCACGGAGGATATCATCCTCCCCGCCGGTCGCGGGAAGCAGGTCAGGGTCTGCGTGATTGGTGGTGGCGAACTTGCCTTGAAAGCCAAGGATGTGGCGGACCGCGTCATCACCCCCGAGGAGCTCGGGACGATCGCGGACGACAAGAAGCAGGCCAAGAAGATCGCGAACAGCACCGATTACTTCATCGCCGAGGCCCCTCTGATGGCCGTCGTCGGTAAGAGGCTCGGTACCGTTCTCGGTCCCCGCGGAAAGATGCCCAAGCCGATCGCACCCGGTGCGGACCCGGCCCCGGTCATCGAGAACCTGCGCAAGTCTGTGACCATCAGGACGAAAGACAGGAAGACCTTCCACGCACCCGTGGGAACGGTCGACATGGACGCTGAGCAGATCGCCGAGAACGTCGATCTGATCCTGAAGCGTGTTGAGGGACACCTCGAGAAGGGAAAACACAACATCGCTTCCGTTTACGTCAAGACCACCATGGGTCCCAGCGAGAAGGTAATGTGAGGAGGTTCTGAAATGGCACACGTCGCAGCTTGGAAGAAGGACATGGTGAACGAGCTGGTACAGGATATGCGCGAGGCGCCTGTCGTCGCAGTCGTCGACATGGCTAACATCCCCGGTCAGCAGATCCAGTCCATGAGGGCAGGACTCAGGGCCCACGCGAAACTCAAGATGACCAAGAACAACCTTATGCTCCTGGCCATCGAGGAGGCCGCAAAGGACAAGCCCGGTCTCGAGGCTCTCAAGGACGCGGTGCACGGACAGTGCGCGATCGTCACGACGGACATCAACCCCTTCAAGCTCTACAAGAAGCTTGAGGCCACGATGACCGCCGCTCCCGCCAAAGCGGGACAGCTCGCGCCCTACGACATCGTCGTACCCAAGGGACCGACCCCGTTCGGACCCGGCCCGATCATCGGTGAACTTCAGAAGATAGGCCTTCCCGCAGCCATCGAGGCCGGGAAGATCGCAGTCAAGAAGGACACGACTCTCGTGAAAGCCGGCGAGCCCATACCCGGACCCGTCGCAGCTATGCTCCCTAAGCTGGAGATCCTCCCCATGGTCGTTGGACTGGACGTCAGGTCCGTCTACGAGGATGGGGTCGTCTACGGCAAGGATGTTCTCGCTGTCCCCGATGACTATTACGCAACAATGTTCGCTACGGCCGCCCACAACGCTCTGGCACTCGGTGTCGAGATCGCTTTCCCCACGAAGGTCACGATCCCCATGCTGATCGCCAAGGCGTTCAGACAGACGCTCAACCTGTCTGTCGAGGCCGCGATACCCACCACGGAAAACATCGACATCCTCATCTCCAAGGCAAACGCCCAGATGCTGTCCGTCGCATCCGCTTGCGGATACACCAGCGACGCCATCGCGGCCGCTCTCAACAGCGCCGCAGCAGCAGCACCTGTCGCAGCAGCCCCCGCAGCGGCAGCCGCCGCCCCGGTCGAGGAGGAAGAGGAAGAGGTCAGCGAGGAGGAAGCCGCTGCTGGCCTTAGCGCATTATTCGGCTGAACAAAAAGGAGATGAAAAACATGGAGTACATCTACAGCGCAATGGTGCTCTACTCTGCTGGCAAGGACATCACCGAGGACGCAGTCAAAGCCGTCCTCACTGCCGCCGGAGTCGACGCCGACGCCGCCAAGATCAAAGCACTGGTCGCTTCCCTCGAGGGAGTCAACATCGCCGACGCCATCGCGAACGCAGCTGTCGCTGCCGCGCCCGCCGCCGCTGCTGCTCCCGCCGCTGGCGCCGCCGCAGCTGCCCCCGCAGCCGCCGAGGAGCCCGAGGAGGAGACCGTCAGCGAGGAGGAGGCCGCCGCCGGTCTCTCCGCTCTGTTCGGATGAACGCACAGTTCGCCTGAACACCCCCAAACCCTTTACCCTACCATTTCTTCTGCAGGCCCGATAGCATGGATGGCGATACCCCCGCGACTTTGGACGACGTTGCATTCGTCGCCTGCGGCGGCGGCGCCAGGGCGCTCATCAACGATGCCGAGGACCGCCTCTACGCCGTCCCCGCCATCATCGACTCTGTCGACAGCGACGTCCCGCTGGAGGGGGGCCCCGACGGCCCCCACTGGGACGAGAACATCGCATACGGCGTGGTCTCCGCGAACGCGGAAGCCGTGTCGAAACTGTTCGAGGGGCGCAGGATCGCCCTAGTCTACTCCGAGATCGGAGGGGGCACCGCATCCGGCATGACGCCCGCGATAATCGAATGCGCCAGATCCTCCGGCTGCAAGGTCGTCTCGGTGGTCAGCCTCCCCATGGAGTTCGAGGAGGCCCGCAGGGAGAGAGCCCTCAGGGTGCTCCCCGAGATCGTGGGGAAATCCGACAGGACCTTCATCATGGACAGGGAGTCCCTCAACCGCCGCCCCCACCTCAAGGCCGTCAACCTGATGCAGATGACCATGCGCACCATGGTGTTCGTCATCAACAGCCTCCGTGAGCAGCTGGAGGGGCCGTTCTTCAGCACGTTCTCCCAGGGCGCCTACACCTTCTCCTACCTGTCCAGCGACGACCCGGCGGAGATAGTGGAGGCGGCCGAGTCAACGGTGTTCGCCACGGACCCCAACGAGGGCAAGCTGATAATCCTGACCGGGTCCGGCTACGAGCTCGCCAAGCGCGAGCAGGTCCGCGACGCGGTCGTCGCCCAGAGCGGGATCCTCCCGGAGATCATCGCCAGGGGGGACCCCGACGACACCAAGTTCCTGGTCTACGCCTCGGTGAAGCTCCGAGGTCGCTTCTTCTCCCAGGCCTTCCCGTACTTGATGATCTTCGACGCATCGCCGAAGACGCCCATGATGGTGTTGTACTCGTACTTGGTCGGGATCGCGCGGCCCATCATGCGCCTGAACATGACCGTGGTCATCTCGCGCCTGTTGTTCGGATACTCTATCGCGTCCAGCAGGTCGCCGAAGAAGTCGAAGAGCAGCGCCTTCTCGTGCGTGTCCGCGGGCTCGGGCCTGCGGGGGGTGTCCTCCGCCATGAAGAACTCGTACATCACGGTGTGCGCGGCGTGGGACAGGTTCATGACCGGGTACTCAGCGCAGGTGGGTATGTGGATCAGCACGTCGCACATGTTGATCTCGTTCTGGTAGAGGCCGGTGTCCTCCCTCCCGAACACGACGGCCACCTTCTCCGGGTAGCCCCTGCAGGAGTAGGCGAAGTCCCTCACGGAGACGGGGACCCTCGAGTAGTTCCTGTCGCCCTGGGTGGTGATCCCGCTGGTGCCGGCCACCAGGAAGCAGCCCTCCACGGCCTGCTCCAGCGTGTCCACGACGTGCACGTCGTCCAGGATGTCGGATCCGTGCTTCGCCCTGCGGTACGCATCGTCGCCTAGCTCGCAGGGGCTCACGAGGTAGAGCTCCTTGAGCCCGAAGTTCGCCATGGACCTGGCTATCGCTCCCACGTTGCCCTCGTACTTGGGGCCTACGACCACGATGCGTATCTCGGTCATGCGCCGACAATCGGGGTCATGCGCTTAACGGTATCGGTCGGTACCGTTTATAGGACGGCTGCGCATTACTTCACAACCGCTAGCGTCCGTTGAACCGGGAGGCACCGACATGGGAGAAGGGAGAGATGATAGACTGAGGAATATCCAAGACATCATGGCGAAGAATCTTCTCGACATGGCCAAGGACATCTTCCAGCACTACAACGACAATAGAAGGCTGGAGGGCGAGCCTGTTGTTTTCCCAGAGTGGGAAGATGCCAACGAATACGTGAGATACGCCGACATCCGCCAAGTAACCACGATGTCGGAGATGCTTGCAGCCGTCGGATGCTACATCGACCTGCTAGGCCCGGATGCCGTCGATGCATTCGACGGAGAGGAGCACGAGATACTCTCCAAGCTGGAACACGATCTGTGGGTGGAGGGGCGCGAATCCAATGGATGGACGTACGGTGAGTTCCGCAACGACGAGCGCCACGTGTCCCCCTATATAGCCCCTTGGGAGCAGATTCCCGAAGATGTCAAACGGTTCGACAGGCAGGCCGTAGACTACATCATCCCGCTTCTGCGCAAATACAGTCTGGGCGTGTTCAGGAAGTACGGCACCATCGAGAATTTCAGATATCATGACGAGCCAGGGATCCCCCTCATTATATCTGTGGCAGGCCACAGGGACCTGACCGAGGACGGGGTAACGGCCGTGAGGGACGGCATAGCGGCCCTCTTCGAAGACCTCAAGCAAAGATATCCCCACACCGACATCATACTGATGACATCGCTCGCAGAGGGAGCGGACAGAGTGTTCGCCAGGGAGGCGCTGGCCCATAGCATCCCAGTGGCCCCCGTGTTCCCATCCAAGTTCGAATACTACAAGGAAACATTCAGTGGCGACGGGTTCACTGACGGAGTGGACGGATCCGTGGAAGATGTCCAAAGCATCCTGGACCATCCCCTGACCCTGTCCCCCTGCATCCTCGACTACGGGAATGTGAACATTATCGAAGGATTCCGCCGGCTATCCGCCTTCCTTGTGGGCAACTCCCACATCCTCGTCGCGGCATGGGATGGCTGGTGCTCCAAGTACAGCGGCGGGACCTACGACACCATCAGGATGGCCTGCGGTGGCATAGACTCGGACCTGATCGCATCCATCTCGCCGAAATCCTCTGTGACGGGGGATTCCAGGTCAGCCTTCCACTACCTGAATTCGGGCGAGGACGTGCTCGTCTACTGGATAAAGGTCGACAGAGCGAAAGAACGCAGCACCGAAGACTACGGCGACGACAGCTGGAGATGCATACCAGACGGCTCTGGGTTCCGCGGCGGCAGGTTCCTATCGGAGGTGGATGACTTCTCTGGGCGCACAGTCCTGGAAAAGGTCGATGATACATTGTCCGGACTCAAATCCGCTCTTTCCTCGATGGTGGTCAGGAGACCGGAGTACCGGTCCCGTCTGAACGAGGACTTCAAGGCCGAGATCCTCCGCGGAAGGCATTGGTCCCTGGAATCTGAAATGGTCCGCCAGTACGATGAGGCCTTCAGAAAATTGGACGGCATCAACTCGGATATGGCCTCAAGGATCCCCACAATATCCGAAAGCGCGAACTACGACCGTAGCCGGTTCCAGCGCGACGGCTACGGACTCCTGAAATCAGAAGATGAGTCCACCGAGAAAGTCAGATCGTCCGGGTGCATGGCCGATATGGCAGGGCGCTTGAGCCTGATCTACGGGCTGAAGGAGGATTACAGGAGGAAGAGCCGCAGGAGCATGCTCATCCTTTCGTCTCTGTCCGTCATCTACACCATGCTCTTCAGCCTTATGATCCTCTTCAACACCTCTACGTTGATAACCCTGGCATGGGCATCATCGTTCGGTATCGCATTGATACTGGCATTCTTCCATGCCAGATCCGACGAGCACAAACTGTACGTGGACTACAGGGCGCTTTACGAATCCGTCCGCGTGGAGTTCTTCTGGGGACTCGCCGGAGTCAACGACTACGTCGCATCCAGCAGCCTAGGCTACGTCAAGAACGGCATGACATGGATGGGAGCCGTGATGAAGGGATGCGCATCGTACTTCATCAACGACTATTCTGGATGCAACAGGGTGCCCGCGGAGGACCGCATTGCGGCCACTGAATCCTGCTGGGTGGAAGATGCGCAAAGAACCGTGGCTGCGGAAGCGGAGAAGCAGTGGAAGGCCTCGGACAGATACAGCCTAGGCGACAACACCCTCGCATTGGTGATAACTGCCCTGGCTGTGGCGACAAGCATAATCGTCCTGTTCTTTGTGAACGACTTCGACGATACTCTGCTCGAGGTGGAGGACATCGTCAACGATTCCAAGATCGTCGTGACATCGTTCATGTTGCTCAAGGTCGCCATGATTGCCCTGATAGCCGTAAGCTCGATAATCGCCATCAAGATGGGCATGTTCGAAGTGACATCCAGGGGAGAAGCCAGAGCGGCCAGCATGCTGTATGCCATCGCAGCCCGCAAGCTGGCGACCCCGCTCAAGACATCCAGCAGGAAGGCCCTAGAGATAAAGCGCGGCATATTCCACGATCTGGGCCTGGCTATTCTGAAGGAGAACGATGATTGGGCCAGGGAATACTCCAGGAAGGATTACAAGAGGGACAAGCTGTTCAATGCGAACGACAAGACCAGGGGCGGAAGCCGTGACGGCTTGGATTCCCTGGATGGCCGAACGCTGATCGGAGGTGGAGAGACGAGATACCCCACATCGCTCCTGGTCATCGCCGCCGTCCTCGCGGCATTCCTGGCACTCGATGCAGCCGCGCCCCTCCTGAGGCCGTTCGGCACGGTGCTGGGGCTGGACGGCTCCCCGGGGATCATAGACCATCCGGACCTCTGGTCGGGCATGGACCCCCTGTCAAAGGCGGCATACTGGCTCGGCGACTTCTTCTGCCACCAGGACGAGGCCAGGACGCTGATCCTCAACGGGAACGAGATGCCGATATGCATCAGGGACGTTGCGCTCATGGCGTCCCTGGCCGCAGGGCTGGTTATCGCATCGCGGCTCTGGGATATCGCATCGCGCATGAATAGCCACATGATCCTCGCCTGCGCCCTCCTGGTCGCGGTCACCCCCGTCGAGTGGGTGTTAGAGGGCGCCCTGGACATCGATTCCCCAGCTCTGCGCGTGATCGTATCCGTACCGACCGGTATCGGCGGCGCATTCCTGGTGGCGAGGCTCCTCGGCATGGAGCTCGGTCGCTCGGGCGCGATGTAAGAGGTTATCTACAACTACCCCCTACCCGTATATCGTGACAATACCTAAGGACCATCCCAGATACAAATCGCTGATGACCAGGGAGCTCCTGGCGGAAATGGTCGAGAAGGGGCTGGTCACCCCTACTGGCCTCATATCCCACGGAAGGGGAGAGGCCTTCGACTACCTCATGGGCGAGAAGAGCCTCGAGCCTGCCCTCGAATCCGAGAGGGTCGCCGCCGCGTACCTCCTGAGCGCCAGGAACCCAGTCGTGTGCGTCAACGGCAACGCCGCCGCGCTGGACGCCGAGAACCTGATAAAGCTCGCGAAGACCGTGGGCGCCAAGATCGAGGTCAACCTGTTCCACAGGACCCCCGAGAGGATGGAGGGGCTGATCTCCTACCTCGAGTCCAAGGGCGCCGGAGAGGTGCTCGGGAGGAACCCCGAGTGCAGGATCCCCGGCCTCAACCACGACCGCGCCCTGTGCACCAGGGAGGGCATCTTCGACTGCGACGTCATCCTCGTTCCGATCGAGGACGGCGACCGCGCCCAGGCCCTCGTGTCCATGGGCAAGGTGGTCATCTCCATCGACCTGAACCCCCTGTCCAGGACCTCCAGGGCCGCCACCGTGCCCATCTCCGACGAGATGACCAGGGCCCTCGAGAACATGATACGCTTCGCCGAGGAGCTCCCCGCGGACGCCGCGGTAATGTCTAAGATAAAGGATGACTATTCCAGCAAGGACAACCGCCGCAGGATGATCGAGAGCATATGCGACTCCCTGATGGCGGAACTCGAGAAGGAGGACGATTGAATGGACCAGCTAGTCAAGCAGGGATCCCTCAGGCTGCATTGGGCCGCCACCCACATGCCCGTCCTGATGGACATAAGGAAACGCTTCATAGACGAGCAGCCGCTGGCCGGCCTCAAGGTCGGCATGGCTCTGCACACCGAGGCCAAGACCGGCATGCTGGCCGTGACCATGGCGGACGCCGGCGCCAAGGTTCGCCTCGCGAGCTGCAATCCCCTGTCCACCGACGACTCCGTCGCCGCGGCGCTGAGGGAGGAGTACGGCCTCGAGGTATACGCCAAGAAATGGGAGTCCTCCGACGAGTACTACGCCAACCTCAACGCGGTCATGGACATGTCCCCCGACTTCATCATCGACGACGGGGCGGACCTAATCGCCATGGCGCACACCACCAGGAAGGAGAAGCTCCCCAACGTGAAGGCCGCCAACGAGGAGACCACCACAGGCGTCGTCAGGCTCAGGGCCATGGCGAACGACGGGGCGCTGAAGTTCCCCGTCCTCGACGTGAACGACGCCAAGATGAAGTTCCTCTTCGACAACCGCTACGGCACCGGCCAGAGCGCGTTCGACGGCTTCATGAACGCCACCAACCTGGTCATCGCCGGCAAGAGGCTCGTGGTCGCCGGGTACGGATGGTGCGGCAAGGGCGTGGCCATGAGGGCCAAGGGGCTCGGGGCGGTCGTCATCGTCAGCGAGGTCGACCCCGTGAAGGCATTGGAAGCGGCCATGGACGGGTTCCAGGTCATGCCGATGATCGATGCCGCCAAACAGGCGGACATCCTCATCACCGTCACCGGATGCAAGGACATCATCACCAAGGAGCACATCGCGGTCCTGAAGGACGGGTGCGTCATGGGCAACGTCGGGCACTTCGACAATGAGATCAGCAAGCCCGACCTGGAGGCCGCCTCCGTGTCCGTGGAGAGGGTCCGCGACTTCGTGGACGAGTACAGGACGAGGGACGGCAGGTCGCTGTACCTGATCGCCGAGGGCAGGCTCATGAACCTGGCCGCCGGCCAGGGCCATCCCGCCGAGATCATGGACATGAGCTTCTCCACCCAGGCGCTCGGGATCGTGCACATGACCCGCCACTACAAGGAGATGGAGAACAGGGTGTACAACGTGCCCTACGAGATAGACTCCGAGATCGCCGCCCTCAAGCTCAAGAGCATGGGCATCAGGATCGACTCCCTCACGGAGACGCAGCAGAAGTACATCACCGGCTGGGAGGAAGGAACCTGAAGCCCTTCCTCTCGGTCTACGGCCACGTCACCATAGACCAGATCCTCACCGTCAGGAGGTTCCCCCGCGACAACACCACGGAGGACGTCCTGACCAAGGCCACCACCCTCGGCGGCACCGGCACCAACATCGCGGTGTCCGCCGCGAAGCTGGGATGCCCCACGGCGCTGTGCGCCTTCGTGGGCAACGACTTCCCGGCCCAGTACGAGGAGATGATGGCCGGCTGCGGGCTCATCATGGACGAGTTCGTCCACGTGGACAAGTACGAGACGTCCACGGCAGTGGTCGTGAACGACCCCCAGCTCACGCAGAAGGTCGTGTTCTTCCAGGGGCCCCAGGGGTTCGCCGACGACATCGGGATCATGCTGGATTCCAACGCCAAGAAGTCCGACTACGTGCACTTCTGCACCGGGCAGCCATCCTACTACACACAGGTCATGAGAAACATCGGCGGGAAGGCGAAGATAGCCCTGGACCCCGCCCAGGAGTCCCACAGGATCTGGACCCCGGAGAACTTCGCGCCCGCGCTCGGGCTCTCCGACACGCTGTTCTGCAACAACTTCGAGGCGGAGTCCCTGTCGAAGTACGTCGGCGTATCCGACATCCTCGACGCCGACGTCGGCTCCGTGGTCTGCACCAGGGGCGCCGAGGGAAGCATAGCCCGCATAGGCGACGAGGTCCTGAGGATCCCCGCCGTGAAGGCGGAGAAGGTCGTCGACGCCACCGGCTGCGGCGACTCGTACCGCGGAGGGTTCTACACCGCCCTGTACAAGGGGTACGAGGTGCCGGAGGCGCTGGTCATCGCCGCGTCGGTCGCATCCTTCGTAGTGCAGGAGACCGGTGCCCTCACCAACATCCCGTCGTGGGACGATGCGGTCGCCAGGGCCGAGCCCTACTTCGGCCGGATAGCATGACGCTCTACGCCCTGACGGGCACCCCGGGATCGGGCAAGACCACCGTCGGGACGGAGCTCCGCGCACGCGGGTACGACGCCATAGACGGCAAGAAATACATCATAGACAACGGCCTGCTGGGGGAGCTGGACGCGGAGAGGGACACCCACGAGGTCGACCTCGACGCCCTCAACGACTCCCTGTCCGGGCTGGCGTCCGACGGTTCGGTGCACATCTTCGAGAGTCACCTGTCTCATTTCATGGACTGCAGGGCGATCATCGTCCTCCGCTGCAGCCCCGCGGTCCTGGCGGAGAGGCTTGGGGCCAGGGGCTACTCCGAGGCGAAGGTCAGGGAGAACGTCCAATCCGAGATACTGGACGTCATCCTCTGCGAGGCGTCGGAGTCCGATATCCCTGTATATGAGGTGGACTGCACGTCGATGACGGTGTCCCGGACCGCGGACGCGGTGGAAGCAATCTTAAAAGGGGAGGTCACGGATTACCTCCCAGGAAGGACCGACTGGTCCGAGGAGATGGAGAGATGGTTCTAGACGGACAGAGGGCCAGAGCGAACTTCGCCCTGGAGCCCGTTGCCAGGAAGCTCATCAACGTCAACCCCAACACGATATCGTGGATCGGGCTGATCCTCGCGCTCGTGTGCGGCCTGCTGTTCTACTTCAGCGGCTGGTACATCACCAAGGGCGAGGACATGTACCTGTGGGTGCTGCTCCTCGGCGGCATCATGGTCCTCGTCTCGGGCTACTTCGACGCCCTGGACGGCAAGGTCGCGAAGCTCTCCGGCAAGGCGAGCAGGAAGGGGGACTACCTGGACCACGTCTTCGACAGGTACGCCGACGTCTTCATGATCGGCGGAGTCGCCTTCAGCGCATGGTGCGACCCCTACCTCGGCATGCTGGCCCTCATCGGGGTGCTGCTGACGTCCTACATGGGCACCCAGGCCCAGGCCATCGGGGCACCAAGGCTCTACGCCGGGCTGCTCGGGAGGGCCGACAGGGTCGTCCTATCCACGCTGTTCCCGTTCATCCAGTTCATAATGACGCACCTAGGCTACGGGTCGTTCGAGGTCTTCGGGTTCGACATCTGCTGGATGGAGATCATGATGCTCTGGTTCGCCATCGTCGGCAACGTTACGGCGGTGCAGAGGGCGATCATCACCTGGAGGAACCTCTCCAAGGAAGACGGCCAGGAATGATCCCGGACTCCGAGGGCGAGACCGTCGAGTTCTGCGACGGGATGCAGGACCTGGACATGGCACTGCGTTCCATGACCGCGATGCTCAACAGGTACAACCGCTGCAAGGTCTACATCGGAGTCGGCAGAGACGGGTCCCCATTAGGCATCGAACCGACCGAGGAGGACATCCTCAGGATAAGCTCCAGATGCGACGAGATTGTCCGCGCGAGGCCCACGATAAGGGCGTCCATAGAGGAGCAGGACGGGATGAGGTACATCCTGCTCGACGTGTCCGGATACGAGACCCCCTACTCCTGGAAGGGATGGTTCTGGGGCAGGGCGAGGAGGCCGTCGACGGACGCCTCCGGGAAGGTCCATGTCGACTGGACGGAGACCCCGACCTGCAGCATGAAGAGGCACCGATTCGGCCCCTCACGAACTTGACGTAATCGGCCTTGCCCTGGGCCCTTATCTCGGTCATCATCTCCCTGAGGACCGCCCCGTCGCAGGAGACCACCATGACCTCCAGGCACTTGTGGTCCATGAGATGGGAGTGCATCTGAGTCTTGATGTACTCCTGGTACCTGGCCTGGATCTGGATGATCCAAGGGTCGGCGTGGTTCCCCCTGACGATGATCAGGACGCCCTCCACCGTGCCCTCCAGGGACCCCAGCTCCTTCATCTCCCCGCTGGCCGCGTCCAATGACAGCCTTATCGCCTCCGACCTGCCCTTCAGGTCATAGGCGGCCTGGATGGAGTCGAGGATCTGGGTGTACTCATCGTTGAGGGAAACGCTGATGATGGTCATCGAGATGTTATTAACAATTCGATGATATTTTAATAATTTCATTGCTTCTTCGGGCCGCCGCCCCTGGATTTGATCCTGTAATAGGTCAGGGGGTGGTTGACGCCCTCGCTGTTGCACAACTCGTCCGGCGCGTAGCAGATGCCGTTCGTCTTCATGGTCTTGCACTCCGGCGGGGTATAACCGTCTGTGCCGGAGAGCTCCCCGGTGATGTGCTTGATCTGGTACTCGGACTTCGACTCATCGAAGTCCGGGGATTCCGCGAAGACGCGGATGATGTCGTCGTACTCCATGCCCAGGGCGTGCAGGAAGGTCACCAGCGAGAACCTGGCGCTGTGGGCAAGGTTCGACCCCTGGCGGGACATCTCCAGGATGTGGACGATGCACGGGGGCAGGTACTCGGACTTCATGCCCTCGCCGTGGGTGGGGCTGTAGCGCTTCTTGGTCTCAGCCAGCGCCGCCGTGACCTTCTCGTAGTCCTTCTGGAGATGGGGCCTGAGCTCCTCCGGGGCCATCATGGGCAGCTCCGACTCGATCTTGTCCTGCAGCGCGTTCTGCATCAGGCGGCTGAACTTCTCCTGGCTGAGGGTCACTATCCCGGCCTTGATGTCGCTGTTGATCAGCTTCCAGTCAACGCTCTTCATGCGGCTGGCCAGCCTAAGGTAGTCCGGGAACTTCATGCGGATCATGCCGTCGGCATCGGGCGTGGAATCGACACCGAGCTCAGATGAGACCATGACCAGCGTGGCATGGTCCTCCTTCGACAGGAGGTTGTTCATCCTGACCGCTTCCGACAGAGCGTAGCGCTTGGTGAGGAACCTGTCGCCGATCTGCGACACCAGCATCCTGGCGTAAGGATAGGATGCGACCTCCATGAGGCAGTCGTAGGGCTTGATGAGAGGGATGTAGGAGACCTCGTTCCTCTCCAGGGAATCGATGATCCTCTGCCTCCCCCTCTCGCGCGCCGGGGCGTAGCTCTCGGAGCATATCAGCTCCTCCAACGTCACCCCCTGCTCCTGGACGAACTCCGCCGATTCCCTCAGGAACGGGTATTTCGCCGCGCGCGCCGTGTCCATGATAGGGTGGAGAGTCGGCATCGTAGATTATGCCTTGGTCGCCTCAGCGGAAGACGGTCGGTCGAACGACACGAAACGGAGCAGCCCCTCGACGACCTTCGGATCGTCTATCGCCCTGGACAGGTCCTCCGGGCCGGAGAACGGCCTCTCAAGGACGAGCTTCGTGGCCCTCTTCTTCCCGACCCCCGGCAGGGCCTCCAATGCGGACATGGGCATCTCGTTGATCCTGAACGGATAGGTTATGCCTGTGATGGAGCGGTAGCCCCAGTCCGTGACCATAACGTCGTGGGCCGTGCCCACCTCAAGCCTGTAGGGGACGCCCACCAGCAGCGGGTAGGAGCCGATCTGCCTCCCGAAGGTGACGTTCCCGTCGTTGAGCTCCATGTAGACGTCCTTCAGGATTGTGCCGAAGGGCACCACCCTCTCGAGCATTGTGCGGTCCACGGTCTCGCGTACGTCCTCCTTGAACCTCTTGAACCTGCGCTGGTCCACGCGGACCCTGAACTCCCTGCGGACCGGGAGCACCTGGCGGATGTTGATCCTGCGGATCATCAGGCCCTCATCGCACATCTGCTCCAACAGCTCCATGTCGAGCTTGTACGTCAAGGACGTCTCCCCGTCGAGGCCGGCGATGATGTTGATTCCCGGAAGCAGCTTGGGCATGCCCCTCGGTCCCCTCTCGGCGCCGATCTCGTTGATCATGCGCACCGCCGCCATGACCTGCTCCGATGTGCTGTTGAGGTTGTTCTCCCTGACCACGATCGGGTCGGCGGATTCCATGCCGAGGGCGACGATGTTCCCGTCGGTGCAGCAGTCGGCGATGATCTGCAGGACCTCCCTCGACTCCTCGGGGTAGGTGGCGATCACCGCTGCGTTGGCGTTGTCCGTGTGGATGGTGTCGAAGCCCATGTCCCTGAGGCCCTCGAACAGCTCCCTTATGGCGGCCGGGTTCGGTCTCGGCACCGCCGAATCGGGATCCGAACCGTATGACACGATGCAGGTCTGGCCGCCGATGCGGATGTTCCTCACGCCGAGGTCCCTCAGCTTCCGCGCCTCCGCGAGAATGTCTTGAGGGGACCTCATCAGGGGCCTGCCCTTCATCGGCTCGATGCAGTAGGAGCATCCCCCGCTGGCGTACCTGTGGCATCCGCGGTAGGACTCTATCTCCGCCACGAGGGGCTGCGGGAAGTCCTGGTGCTTGGTGACGATTTCGGCTCCCAGCAGCATCCACCTGTTCCACTCGTCGAGCGTCCTGAGGCGCTCGCCCACCTCCTTCCCCATCATGCCGTCGTACAGCGACGCGGCCATGTCCCTCTTGATGATGAAATCGAATTTCTGCGCCACGTCGGAGTCCGCTGCGGAGCCCCCGATCATCCTCCATCCCCTGAGCTTCGGGAAGAGGGCGCCCAGCTCCTTCATGGACATCGGCATGCTGCGCAGGTACTTGCCCGGGACCGTGTTGCCGCTCAGCACGACCGTGACGGCCGCATCGGGGATCTCGGCGCCGTCGCGGATCATGTCGATGGTGACGTACTCGACGCGGTCCGCGCCCGCATCGATGGCCGCGCCGGCTATGGCGCGGATCATGGGGGAGATGTACGGCGGCACTCCCAGTGCGGCGGGGTCGTCGATGTAGCCGTCGATGAGGGCGACGGTGATCTCGTCGGGCATGCATGGGGATTGGGTCCTCCCTATAATAGGGTGGGCTTGGACGCGGGGGACGCGCGGATTTATACGCGGCACCCGATACCGACAGCCATGAGCTCCGATCCCACCTACGACGCGATCTCCAAGGCGAAGCGCCAGAGCGAGAGCGGCAACCCCAAGGGCGCCGTGAAGACCCTCGAGGACTACCTCGCCACGGACCCGCACAACGTCAAGGCGAGGATGGAGCTGGCCAGGATAGCGGTATACGACCTGAAGGACAAGGAGTACGGCCTGATGCAGCTGGAGGCAATCCTGGACCTGGACCCCGACAACCTCGATGCGATAGCCGCCCAGATCACCGTGCTGTCCGCGGACAAGAGGAACAACAGGGTCGTCAAGGAGAAGCTCGAGAAGCTGGAGAGGGAGATGCCCTGCGCCAAGGTCTACAACATGTGCGCCAGGTTCTACAAGTTCCAGCTCGGGGATTTCAAGGGCGCGGAGCAGTACTACCTCAAGGCGATCGAGCTGGAGCCGAACGAGTACGAGTGGCACCTCAACTACTCGGTCCTGCTGCTCAACGACCTCAGGGACTGGGTGAAGGCCAAGCGGGAGCTGGAGTTCCTCCTGGAGATGAACCCCGGCGACCCGAAGCTCCAGAAGGCCTACAACCGCCTCATCACCGAGAAGTTCGACGCTAACGGGAACGTCAAAAAGAAGGGCCTGTTCAGGAGGCGAGCCCTCCGCCGTTTCTGCGGATTCCAGCAATCCGTCGCCTGCGCATATTATTAATATGACCATCCATATCCTCGCTCTTAGATTTCGAAGAGATTCTACGAATTTCGTAGAATTGATTCGAGGTGATTCAAATGGCAGCATACGAGGATATCAGCATCGAGGAGCGCCTCGAGAGGGCGAAGAAGCCCGGACAGGACGCCATGGTCATGCACAAGTTCTACGGCGGAAAGATCGAGGTCGTCCCCAAGGCGTGCGTCAGGGGATTCGATGATTTCGCAATCTGGTACTCTCCGGGAGTCGCCGAGCCCTGCAAGGACATCGCTAAGAACCCGGACATGGTCTACGAGCACACCTGGAAGTGGAACACCGTCGCCGTCGTGTCCGACGGTACCCGCGTCCTCGGGCTGGGCGACATCGGCCCCGAGGCCGCCATGCCCGTCATGGAGGGCAAGGCCATGCTGTTCAAGTACCTCGGAGGCGTGGACTGCGTCCCGATCTGCCTGGACACCAAGGACCCCGACAAGATCATCGAGACCGTCAGGCTGCTGGCCCCGTCCTTCGGAGGGATCAACCTCGAAGACATCTCCAACCCCAAGTGCTTCGACATCCTCGACGAGCTCAGGAGGGACTGCAAGATCCCCGTCTGGCACGACGACCAGCAGGGAACCGCGACCGTGGAGGTCGCCGGCGCCATCAACGCCATGAAGCTCGTCGGCAAGAAGCTCGAGGAGGCCCAGATCACCGTCATCGGAGCCGGAGCGGCGTCCATCGCCATCTCCAGGCTGCTCCTGGCCACCGGGTTCAAGCCCGAGAACATGTGCATGTGCGACTCCAAGGGAATCCTGAACTTGGAGAGGGAGGACGTCAAGGGCAGCTTCAAGCAGAAGTGGGAGATCTGCGAGAAGACTAATGGAGCAGGCAAGAAGGGCGGCATGAAGGAGGCCTTCAAGGGAGCCGATATCGTCATCGCAGCATCCAAGCCCGGTCCCGGCACCATCCCCGCGGAGTACGTCGACCTCATGGCCGACGACCCCGTCATATTCGCCACGGCCAACCCCATCCCGGAGATCTGGCCCTGGGAGGCAAAGGAGCACGGCTGCAAGGTGTTCGCCACCGGCAGGTCGGACTTCCCCAACCAGGTCAACAACTCCATGGGATTCCCCGCGATCTTCCGCGGAGTGCTCGACGTGAGGGCCAAGACCATCACCGACGAGATGTGCATCGCCGCAGCCAGGCAGCTGGCCGCCTGCGCCGAGGAGAAGGGCATCAGCGAGGACTACATCATCCCGACCATGTCCGAGCTGGACGTCTTCCCCAAGGAGGCCGTCGCCGTCGCCATGAAGGCCCAGGAGCAGGGCGTCGCCAGGCTCAAGCTGACCAGGCAGGAGCTCTACGACAGGGCCGAGTTCATGATCAAGAGGTCCAGGGGACTGACCGCCAAGATGATGGACGACGGCTACATCGAGGACTGCTCCAAGGCATTCCAGTGAAACCATAAAGGCGGGGCCCAGGCCCCGCCGCTGAATACCTTTTTTTATTATGTACGTTATCATGTACATATGACCTCGGTAGTCAACGCAACCCAGTTCCGCAAGGACCTGTTCTCCATACTGGATATCGCCATCACCACCGATGAGAGATTCACCATAACCACGAAAAACGGTAATGCCGTGGTCATGAGCGAGGATGCCTTCAACGGTCTGATGGAGACGCTGTACATCCTTTCGGATCCCGAAATGCTGGAATCCCTCAAGGAAGCCGAAGAAACCCATGATGAAGCGGTGGACTGGAGAACATGCATGAAGGATATATTGTGACCCTTTCGAAAAGGGCGCAGAAGGACCAGATGGAGTTCACCGACCCCCAGCGCAAGAAGATAGCCGCCATGCTGCTGAGGATGGAAACCGATCCGTTCTATCCGCCGTGCGAGAAGCTTACGATGAATCTCTCCGGGAAATACTCCCGCCGCATCAGCATACACGACAGGATGGTGTTCGAGATCAGGGAAGCCCCCGGGTACAAGGGGGAGGTCTACGTCCTCAGGCTGAAGGGCCATTACAAGGAAGTCCACTCCCTGCTCATGCTCCGAATGGCACAGCTGCTCCAACCGTATTAACTACATGGACGGCGTTCATCTAGCTCAATGAAGGTCAGACAAGCCATCGTCATGGTCGGGGGGAAGGGCACCAGGCTGCTCCCCCTGACCGAGAACCACCCGAAGCCCATCCTCCCCGTCGCGGACAGGCCGTGCATCTGGTACCTGCTCAGGTCCCTCGCGCGCGCCGGTATCGAGGAGGTCATCCTCGCCTGCGGCTACAAGCCCGGCGCGATGGAGATACTCGGGGACGGCAGCGACCTCGGCATCAGGATCATCTACTCCTACGAGGACGAGCCCCTGGGCACCGCCGGAGCGATGAAGCTCGCCGAGCCCAGGCTGGACGATGTGTTCGTGGCCGCAAACGGCGACGTGTTCGCCGACATCGACGTCAAGGCCGAGATCGAGACCCACCTCTCCACCAAAGCTGACATCACCATAGCGCTGACGCCCGTCGAGAACCCCTGCGAGTTCGGCATCGCCAGGGTCGACGAGGAGCTCAGGATCACGGAGTTCAAGGAGAAGCCCCGCGAGGAGGAGGTCTTCTCCAACCTCATCAACGCCGGCGTCTACGTCCTGAACAAGGACGTCCTCTCCCGCGTCCCCGAGAACAGCTTCTTCGACTTCTCCAAGGACCTGGTGCCCGTCATCATGGGCGAGGGCGGCAGGGTCCAGGGATACAGGCTCAGCGGCATCTGGATGGACGTGGGGCGCCCGCACGACCTGCTGGGTGCCAACCTGTCCGTCGCGGACAACGAGATGAGGGGCTGGTCCGACGAGCACAAGGAATCCAACAGGGTCTCGGGCCCGTTCTATGTCGGGCCGGGATCATCCGTGAGGGATTCCGATTGCGCTTCCGCCGTGGTGCTCCACGGCTCCAAGGTGACCGGCTCCAAGCTCGAGAACGTCCTGGTCATGAAGGACTGCGTCGTCGAAGAGGCTGACCTCAAGAACACCATCCTCGGCGAGGGGTGCATCGTCAGAAAGGGCGCAAGGATAACGAATGCCGTGCTGGCCGACGGGACCGTCGTCCGCAAGGGCAGGGACATCTACGGCGGAAGGACCGTCCGATCGCTTCTTCGCGCGCTTCTTCAGGCGGGACCTCTTCTCCTCGATGGCGACCCTGTAGGCGTTCTCGTAGCCCTCCACGGACTTCTCCCTGGAGTTGGCCATGGCCGTCTCGTAAGAGGCATCGATGACCGACTGGGGGGCATTGAGGCATTTCTTTATGGCCTCCACGCAGCCCTCGTCATCGTCAAAGAGGTATCCGTTAACACCGTCGGTGACGATCTCGGCGAACGCCCTGCCGTTGCGGCATGCCACCGGCTTCCCGGTTGCCATGCCCTCGAGTATCGTGAGTCCCTGGGTCTCGAACTTCGATGCCGAGATGACCATGTCCCCCGCGTTGTAGATCTTGGGCAGCTCGTCGTTCGGGACGTACCCTGTGAACGTGACCCTGTCATCCAGCCCCAGCTCGGATACCAGGGCCTTCATGTCATCCATCGCCGGGCCCTTCCCGACCACCAGCAGCTTCGCGTCGACGTGCTGCATGGCGCGAATGACCATGTCGATGTTCTTCTCGTAGGAGACGCGGCCCACGTGGACGACGACCTTGGAGTCACCCAATCCGTAACGCTCCCTGACCTCCTCGCACGGGATGCCGGGGCGGAACACGTCAGTCTTGGCTCCGGTGGGCACCGCCAGGAGATGCCTGCAGTGGGCGCCGTGGGCCTCCAGCTCCGCGCCTATGCACGCAGTGGGCGTGACGACCGCATCGAACCTCTTAAGTATCTGCCTGAGGTAGATCCAGATCAGCTTCTGGCCGATCTCCGGGGGCATCTTGATCGGCAGGTAGTACAGCGCCGCATCATCCACCATGGTGTGGAATGTCATGATGGTGGGTATCCCGAGGTCGCGCCCTATGAACAGCGCGCGGATGGCCATGGTGGCCACCCCGTGCACGTGGATGATGTCGGGCTTCAGCTTCTTCATGAGGTTCATCTTGTCCGTCGGGAAGATCGGGACGTAATAGCCCTCGTAGGAGCGGAACTTCACCGCCTTGAAGTAGTATACGCCCTCCTGCCGCTTGTCGGGCTCGGGCTCCGGGGCGACGATGATGACCTCGTGCCCTCTCTCCTCCAAGGACTCCTTGATCGTGCATATGGAGGTCACGACCCCGTCGCATGTGGGGAAGTAGCTGTCGGTCATCATGACTATCCTCATGGGGCGCCTCCATCGGCCCTGTCGGGCCTGCGTAAAGAAAGTAAAAGGGGCCTGGGCCCCTGTGAGAGTTTCAGAGATTGGTCGAGGACGTGCAGGACACGGTCTCGATGCCCTCGATGGAAGCCAGGGCCTCCTCGAGCTTGCTGCCGGCCATCTCGTCGGAGTCGTCGATGACGAATCCGGCGTTGACCTTCATGAGGCCGAAGGCGACGGGCAGGATCTTGGTCTCCCCGTCCATGAGCTCGACGCCCGCGGGCAGGATGGTCGGGAGCTTCTTGACGACCGCGTCGAGGTCGACGTCGGTGCTCTCCGGCATGATGTCATACTGTGCGACGATCTTTCCCATCAGAATCCCTCACGGTCCGATGAATCCGCATTTCTTGCACTCGTAGCTGACGCCCTGGTCGCGGCACTGGTCGCACCTTCCGATCTCGGTGGCGCCGCACTTGGGGCACTTGAAGAACGTGTTGCCCTTTCCGACGAGCCTCTTGCCGCAGGAGGAGCAAATTTTGTCTGCTGCCATACGCGAGCGATTAAAGTCCTTATATAAAAAAGGTTGCGGTTGGCGAACTGTGTTCGGTAATTCCCGATCTTTTCCTGGCCGAGCGCGGATGCGAAGCATTAAGTACCGATACATCATCGTGACTCCAATACATAAAAATCAACGCTGGTGTTGATTTTTAATTCCGACGGTCCATCGAGATGGATGAGAGATCGGAAGCCGCCGAGAATAACGCCCCGTCCCGCCTCTGCCAAGGCTTGGATGGGGCGGGGCGGCCGGCCAGAATAGGTGACCGGCATGGATGGGATAGCGGGAGTCAGAAAAAGGGATTGCGGTGCGGATACCAGGGCGATGGCTGAATTCGCCAGGAGATTGTTCGACCTCTCGTGGGTCGAGCGGGCGGCCGACGACCTGGCCGCCGCGAACGGCGGCAAGGTCGGCCACCCGTTCGTCTTCCCGGATTCCGTGTTCGTATGGGGCCTGACGCTGAGGTCGGCGTTCCGCCTCAGCTACCGCCTGGCCAGGGGCATCGTGAACCGGTTCCTGAAGGACTGCGGTATCAGAGAGGTGAGCCACACCCAGTTCTATGACCGTTGCAGAATGCTGTCCGTGCCGCGCCCTCCGGGCGCGGACGCGGACAGCAGGATCCTCGCCTGCGGGAGCTGCGATGTCGCCGTTTCCGAGGATCCTATATCGGTGGCTGTGGACTCCACGGGCATCTCCCTGAGCAAGTACGGAGGATGGCTGGCACACCGCTGGGACATGAAGCCGGTAACCGGCTGGATCAAGATCCATGCGGCGGTGGACGTGGATACAAACCGCATACTGGCGTATGCGGTAACCGATGAGAACTGCGGGGACCCGACCTGCCTGGACCTGCTCATGGAGCAGGTCCTCGGGTCGGGTCACCGCGTGGGGAAGCTGCTGGCCGATGCGGCCTACGACACGAAGGCCGCATGGTCGAAGTACTCGGCCATGGGCATCGAGGTGGCGATAAACATAAAGACGAGCCAGCTGGGACGGGACGCCCCCAGCGGCCATTACAAGGGGAGATCCTACGGTTGCATGGCCAGGGGCAGACAGATCAGGCGCATCGTCGAGGTGGGCAGGGACCAGTGGAAGCTGGAGATGGGATACGGCAGGAGGTGGAAGGTGGAGTGCACCTTCTCGGACCTCAAGCGCCTCTTCGGCGATGTCATGCGGGCCAGGGCCCGCATGACCGACGCCGCGGAGGCGGTACAGATGGTCAGAATCCTGAACATCTACAAGGAGTGCAGAATCTCAGCCAGGGGGTCTGATCGAATTACCGAACACAGTTCGGTTGGCGCTAGGGTTATTAAAAAGCGTCGCGATTGCCCCGCGGTGACCCTGGATGAGGATGCAAGCCGACTGCGTTCCGTGCCTGATGAGGCGCATTCTGTTCCAGGCCAGGCTCTCCGAGGGGTCCGACGATGCGGAGATAATGGCCAGGTGCCTGAGGGTCTTCGCGGACGAGTTCCAGCCAGGGCTGAAGTCTGTGGACGTCGCTTCGAAGGTCCATGCCGAATGCTACGCCGCCCTGGGGAACGACGACCCGTACCGCGAGCTGAAGGTCCTCTCGGACGAGGTGGCCTCCGGGCTGCTCCCGCTTGCAGAGGAGATGGTATCCGGGTCGGAGGACCCGTTCCACACCGCGCTGGCGGTCAGCGCCGCCGGGAACATCATGGACTTCGGCTCCGGGATCGCCATAGACCACCCGGATTCCTTCTCTGACATGTTCAGGGACCTCGCCGCGCAGGGCTTCGGCCTCGACCACACGGAGAAGCTCAGGGAGATCCTGGAGAGGGACGGCCCGGTGGTGTACATCTTCGACAACTGCGGGGAGTGCCAGATGGACAAGCTGGTGATCCGCGTCCTCCGCGGCATGAGCAAGGAGGTCATCGGGGTGGTCAGGGAGCTGCCCATCCTCAACGACGTGTCGCTCAGGGACGTGGAGCGGGCTGGGCTGGACCGCGAGCTCGATACTGTCCGCGGGACCGGCGCATTCTACGTCGGCATCGACCCGAGCAGGATCCCTGAAGAGCTGAAAAACGACATAGCCAGATCTTGCGTCGTCATAGCGAAGGGCATGGGCAACTACGAGTCCCTGTCGGACGAGCCGCTGCCCGTGCCGATAGCCCACATCCTCAGGGCGAAATGCGTCCCGGTGGCGGATTCCATAGGCGTCCCGGTGGGAACTAATGTCGTCCTCGTTAGAGAGCCCTGAAACCGAGCGTTCGCGCGCTAGTTAGAAATAGAAGACCGTACACTCTTATAGGTATGGGAAGGAACGAGCTCATCAACACCACCCGTGCCATACTGGCTAAGGCGGGGTTCGACGTTTCCGCGGCGCTTGCCATGCGCGGGATCTGCTTCGACGTGGTGGCGAGGCTCGACCAGAAGGTCCTCATCATCAAGGTCCTGAGCAACATAGACGCCCTGTCCAAGGACAACGCCGAGGAGATGAAGGCGCTGGCCGAGGCGCTGAGCGCGGTGCCGATAGTGATCGGCGAGCGGTCCAGCTCCGGGGCGCTGGAGCCCGGGATCGTCTATTCCAGGTTCAACATCTCCATTGTCTCCAACGAGACGCTGGCGGACCTCCTCCTTGAGGATGCGCCGCCGTTCATCTTCGCCGCGCCCGGTGGCCTCTACGTGAGGATGGATTCCGAGCTGCTCAAGGCCGTCCGCGAGGAGAGGGGCATAAGCCTCGGTGCACTGGCGGAGACCGCAGGGGTGTCCAGGCGCACCATCCAGATGTACGAGGCGGGCATGGGCGCCATGATCGACGCGGCCCTCAGGATCGAGGAGTACCTAGGCCTGCCCGTGATAGACCCCATCGACCCGTTCACGTTCAGGAGCGAGGACCGCGCGCTGGAGCCGAGGGAGGTCCCGCCCTTAGAGTCCTACGCGCTGCAGCAGCTGAGCGCAATGGGATTCTCCGTGAGGCCGGTGACCAAGAGCCCCTTCGAGGCGGTCGCCAGGGACGGGCAGTCCATGATGCTCACGGGCCTCAGCCCCGACGACGAGAAGGTCGTCCAGAGGGCCATGGTCGCATCCGACATCTCCAACATCATGGGGAGGTTCTCCGTGATCATCGTGGAGAAGAAGCACGACCGCGACAACATCGACTCCACCGCCGTGGTATCCCACCAGGAGCTGGAGAAGATGGAAGAGCCCTCGGAGCTGACGGACCTCGTCGCGTCCAGGGGGACCAAGAAGTGATCTCCCTCCAGGTGGACGGATGCTCCGTCGACATCATCCCCGTGGTAAACGGCCTCGTATCGGAGGCCGACAGGGTCGTGTCCGAGTTCTCGGAGCATGATGCATACGCCGCATCCCTCGGCATCGAGGGCGTGCAGACCATCAAGAACCGCGCCAACATCGACGATATGTTCGACGTCAGCGAGCTGGACCTGGTGTACGCCAGGATCCTGCAGGGCTACGGCGAGGTGGAGTTCCCGTCCCCCGCGATGTGCGCTTTCATAGACAAGGTGAAGGAGCTGGGGAAGAACGTCATCCCTCTGGACATGAACGACGACGACTTCACCACGCTGTACTGCGACACCATCAGCGCGTTCGAGTTCACCAACGAGCACCGCCTGGCCAAGAAGGGCCTCAAGAACAGGTTCTCGGCGGAATCCCCGGAGGAGTTCGCATTGGAGTGGGACGCCTTCGTCAACGGGAAATCGAAGGGGCAGGCGAGGATATGCCGGAAGCGCGAGGAGTACATGGCCGCCCAGATCATGGACATAGCGAGGTTCAGGAAGAGCCTCCTCGCGGTGATAGAGATAGAGAGGGCGGAGGGCGTCGCGCGCCTCCTGGAGCGATCCCATGGCATGCGACGAATGCGAATCGCAGAGGGCGGAGGGGCACCGCTTCTGCGGGAACTGCGGCGCGGAGCTCTCGTGCCCGAGGTGCAAGGAGTACCGCGGCAGGGGCGCCGTGTTCTGCGGCGAATGCGGGAGGCGCCTGGCGCAGGACCCCGCTCCCCCGGCGAGGAAGAACCTGATGTACTACCTCGACGCGGCCGTGATGCTCGTTCTGCCGTTCATGCTCATACTCCTGGCGATCGAGGCCGCCGGGATGGTGCTGAACTTCGGAAGCACATGGTCGTTCCTCGAGGACTACAAGAGCACCTTCTTCCTGCTGCTCCCGCTGGTGACGCCCATCGCCACCTTCGAGGGCCTGGTGCTCCAGGCGTATTGGGCGATCATCGTCCCCGTGATACTCGCGTGCATCGCACTGGTCCTCTACCAGTCCAGGGGCATGTTCAGGGTCAGGTCCCTGGACGAGGTCCCCTCCAAGGCGGAACCCACCCCCATGTACTGGGTGTGCCTGCTGTTCGGGTCCGTGGTCATCCTGGAGCTCATCATCATGTTCATCCAGACCGCCCTGGGCCTCCCCATCGAAACCCCGGAGTGGATCGACGAGATGACGCTCCCCGAGATGGTCTTCGAGTTCGCCGACGCGGCCGTCTGGGAGGAGATCGTCTCCCGCGCCCTGCCGATGGGCATCCCGATGGTGGCGGTGGCGTTCTACTGCACCAGGAAACCGGACTCCGCGAAGTACATACTGGGAGGGTTCGGGCTCTCCAAGGTCTCGGTGATCCTCATAGTGGTCACCGCGGTGGTTTTCGGCCTGGCCCACCTGGACTCCTGGAACGCCGCCAAGGTGATCCCCACGATCCTGGGCGGCCTGGCCATGGGCTACCTGTACGCCAGGTTCGGCATACACGCATCGATCCTCTACCACTTCATCACCGACTACATGGTCGTGGCGACGAGGACGGCCGGGGAGGTGGCGGTGAGCCTCACCTACCTGTGCATACTGGCGATAAGCCTGGCGTGCGTCGCCTCGGTCCTGCTGAGGACCTGGAGGGCCGTACATCAGGTCAAGGACCTCCCCCTGACGGGGTTCGAGGAGTCAGCTGATCCTGGAGAGCGATTCCTGCGCCGACTCGAAGTTCCTGGACTCGATGACCAGGTTGCAGCCGAGGGCCTCGAGCCTCGGGAGGTGCCTCTCGAAATCGATGTTCCCGTCGCCGATGGTGAGGTGCTCGTCCGTCATCCCGCGGTTGTCATGGATGTGGACGTTGGTCACGCGGTCCCCGAGCAGATCGAACATCGCGTCTATCTGGCCGGCGGTGTTGGCATGGCCGATGTCGAAGCAGACGCCCAGGTCGGTCCCCTCGATCATGCGGGCGAGGTCCTCCGCCCTGCGGCAGAGCATGAACGGCAGCTCGGGCATGTTCTCGATGCCCACGGTGACCCCGTGCTCCTTAGCGGCGGCATCGATATCGCGCATGGACTCCCTCGCGATCTCGGCCCCGCGGTCCTGCAGCCCGTCCACCGCCAGGGGCGATGTCCCGGGGTGAACGGTGACGTGCGGGATGTCCAGGTCCGAGGCGGCCTTGATGACCGATACCAGCTCCCTGATGGAGGCCTCCCTCATCACCGGGCTGAACGCGGCGGGGTTGACCTCGCAGAACGGGGCATGCACCTGGTAGGACAGGTCGTAGCACGGCAGCAGCTCGGCGAACTCCTCGAAGTTGTAGACGATGTTATGGTCGGCCTCGGAGACGATCTCCCAGAGCTCGAACTCGCCGACTATGCGGTCCAGCCAGTCCTTCGGGGGGTCGCGGCTGAAGTGGGTGCAGGAAATCCCTATCATGAGGGGTGCACCTCCTCCCCGTCGACGGTGACCGGCGCCAGCATGTCGATGAGCGCCTGGATGTCGTCGTCGCGTATCATGACCTCGATGGCCCCGAGGACCGGGTTCCTGTCGGCGAAGGACACCTTCCCGACCGTGGCCACCTGCTTGTTGAGGTTCATCCACGTGGCGTTCCCGCGCATGTTCCTGATGAGGACGGAGCGCGTGGCGTCCAGTATCCTCTGGTTCCTGATCAGGCGGTGGAAGCGGTCCAGGGAGGCCGCTCCGGAGAGCATCCCGTCCTCCAGGGACAGCTCCGCATCGGGGAATATCGAGAGGACCGCTCCGCGGACCTTCCCCTCGTCCTCGCTCGGGTTCACGGGGCATCTGACCGTCACTTCTACCATGCTGGAGCGACTGGATTAGGCATAAAAAACGGTTTCGGGGAGCGGACCGCCCCGCTGGAGGAGCCCGACCGAGAATGCTTTAACCTAGGATGCATGGGGGTTCCCATGAAGGCGGAGATACTGTCGCAGGCGGCTAGCAGGGGGATATTCTTCTCCCCCGACGCCATGGAGATGATACTCTCCAACAACGACCCGATCGCCTTCAGCAACACAGTCTTCGCGAACCTCGCCAGGAACATGGCCTTCGTCGACAAACAGGCCATAATGGACTGCATAGCCGGAGACGCGGTCCTCCACGTGTCCGAGCCCGACGTGAAGCAGCACAACAAGTTCACCCCCGACATCCACGTGATGAAAGGCACGGACGTCACCGGCGAGTCCACCTGCGAGGGCAAGATCAACGACTTCGCCCAGTACTTCCAGAGCAGGTACATCTCTCTGAGGAGGCTCATAGAGAAGCGCTCCGACTTCGGCGGCCGCGCCATGGACATCTCCAGGGCCAGGGAGCTGGACAGGGAGACCCGCATCATCGGGATAGTCTATGAGAAGAGCACAACCAAGAACGGCCACACCATGCTCACGCTCGAGGACCCCACCGGCACCATGAAGGTGCTGATCAGCAAGGACTCGGACATCGGCGGCACCACCTTCGTCGAGGACGAGGTGGTCGGGATCGTGGTCAGGCCGAACACACAGAGGACACTGTTCATCGCCCAGCAGGTCTACCGCCCCGACATACCCAAGAAGAACGCCTGGGAGCCCTCGGACTCCGTATCCAAGATAGCTTTCCTGTCCGACGTCCACGTCGGGAGCACCACGTTCCTGGAGGATGACTGGAAGAGGATGGTCAAATGGCTCAAGGACAACTCCGCGAAGCAGGAGATCAACTACATCGTCTTCCCCGGCGACGTGGTCGACGGGATCGGCGTGTTCCCCGACCAGGACAAGGAGCTCGTCATCAACGACATCTTCGACCAGTACGACAAGCTGGCCGACTACCTGAAGGACATCCCCGACCACATCAAGATGGTCATCCACCCGGGCAACCACGACGCCGCCCGCCTGGCGGAGCCACAGCCCGCGCTCAACCCCAAGTTCACCAAGGCCTTCGACTCCAACATCCTGATGGTCGGCAACCCGATCTACCTGGAGGTCGAGGGCAGGAAGGTCCTGACCTACCACGGGAAGAGCATGGACGACTGGATCGCCGCGGTGCAGAACCTGACGTACGACAGGCCCCTGGACGTCATGAAGGAGATGTGCGCCAGGCGCCACCTGGCCCCGATCTACGGCCAGAGGAACGCCCTCGCCCCCGAGAAGAAGGACTACCTGGTCATGGACACCATCCCGGACATCTTCGTCTCCGGCCACGTCCACGGGGTGGGCCAGAGCATCTACAACGGAGTCAGGCTCATCAACGCGTCAACCTGGCAGGACCAGACCGAGTACCAGAGGATGCACAACTTCAACCCCGACCCTGGGATAATGCCGACGGTGGATCTGGCCACCGGGAAGATCGAGATGCACGACTTCCACAAGGGTCGATTACCCCTTATAAAAATGCAAATAACTTCTAATTACCCCCTTATAAAAGTGCAAATTTTTTCTTGATATCCCCTGATAAAAATGTTATATATTCATACTGGCTATTATCCATGTGAAGAGGAAGATAGAGGCCGAACTATCCAGATGGAAGGACGATCCACATAAGAAGCCCCTGATAATGCTCGGATGCAGACAGGTGGGCAAGACATACTCGATCCACAAATTCGTCTCCGACAATTACGAATCGTTCCTGGAGGTGAACCTCGAGAGGGAGCCCTCGATCCGTGATGTCTTCAGGGGAAGCCTGGACGCCGCCACCATCATCGACAAGCTCGTGATAATCAGCGGGAAGAAGCTGATTCCAGGCCGCTCCGCCATATTCTTGGACGAGATCCAGGCCAGCCCCGAGGCGTACTCCTCTCTGAAATGGCTCGCTGAGGATAACAGATTCGACATCTTGGCATCCGGGTCGTTCCTGGGGACCAGCCTCTTCGGCGGTACCAATGAGGATTATCCCCCCATATCCCCGCTGGGATATGTCAAGACCCTGACCATGTACCCGATGGACTTCGAAGAGTACCTATGGGCCATGGGAGTTGATGAGAGGATGATAGCCTCCGTCCGGGAGTCGATAGAGTCCCTCCGGGAGATTGATGCATCCTACAACAGGATCATGACCGAGCATTTCCGTAGGTATATGATAGTCGGAGGCATGCCGGAGGCGGTCCGCATCTACTCCGAGACCAGGGACTATCATGCTGCCCTGTCTGCAATCAGGGATGTCATCCATATCCTCCAGATGGACGCGGGCAAGTACTCCAGAAACAGAATGGACAAGATGAAGATCCTCGCCTGCATGGAGTCCATCCCGTCCCAATTGGCCTCCGATAAGCGCAGATTCCAATTCGTGGATGTGGAGAAGACGAGCGGCGGCAGGAGGCGCTACGGCGATGCCCTGGAGTGGCTCATCAATGCCGGAATGGCATACAGATGCTATAACCTGTTCAGCGTGAATCCCCCGCTATCCCACAATCTGAAAGAGACGATGTTCAAAATCTACCTGTGCGACACAGGACTGCTGATGGGACTTATGGATGATGCTGACCCGGGAGCGATAGTCATATCGGACCCTTTCTCCAACAATGGGATCGTGATGGAGAATGCCGTGGCGTCGGCACTGGTGAAGAAGGGATATCCGCTGTACTACTATGCCAAGGAGAACAGCACCCTCGAGATAGACTTCGTCCTGAACCACGGAGAGATATGGCTCATAGAGGTCAAATCCGGCAAGAGCAAGAGATCCAAATCGCTAAACACGCTCCTGAGTGAGAAGGACAGGAAGCGCCGCGGATTCAAGGTATGCGAGGGCAACATACTCGGGGACGAGAACGGCGCGGTACACCTTCCTCTATACGGGGCATGCTTCCTGCCGGAGTCGACTGTGGACGACATACTGCCCGTGGGGCCGGCCGAACGAGCATTTCCCTTTATTACCGTCCGACGATACACCGCCCATGCACATGATCCAACCCGGCATGGAAATCGACGTCCTCAAGGAGAACGGCAAGCTGGCCAGCGAGAACTACCGCCTGCTGAAGAGCCACAAGATCAAGTCCGTCGACTTCATGGGGTCCATCGGGGCCGGCAAGACCGCGCTCATCATCAAGATCGCCGAGAAGCTGAGGGCCAAGGGCGTCCGCGTCTGCGCCATCGCCGGCGACGTAACCGGGGACGACGACTACGCCAGGTTCGAGAAGTCCGGGCTGGAGGCCGTGAACTGCAACACCGGCCACGAATGCCACCTGGACGCCCACCTGATACACCACACGCTGGACAAGATGGACCTGTCCAAGTACGACGTGGTGCTGATCGAGAACGTCGGGAACCTGGTCTGCCCCGCGGACTTCCCGCTGGGCACCGACTACAGGGTCGTCGTGATCTCCACCACCGAGGGCGACGACATGGTGAGGAAGCACCACGACATCTTCCAGCACTCCGACGTCGCCATCCTGAACAAGGTGGACCTGGCCGAGGTGATGGAGGTGGACCCGGACGCGATCGTCGAGGACCACAGGAAGCTCACCGGCGGCCTGAAGAGGATGTACAAGTGCAGCGTCAAGACAGGGGAGGGCCTGGACGAGATCATGGCCGCCCTGAAGCTCTGAGGTGTTCCAGATGAAGGTACTTACAGTAGGAGGCGGAGGGAGGGAGCACGCGGCCGTGGAGGCCCTGTACCGCTCCGGAGCCGAGATATACGCCGTGATGAAGAACGCGAACCCCGGGATCATCAAGAGGTCGAAGGACCACCTGCTCTGCGACGAGAAGAACGTGGAGAAGGTCTGCGCCTACGCCAAGGAGAAAGGGGTCAAGCTGGCCTTCGTCGGCCCCGAGGCGCCCCTCGAGGTAGGGCTCGTGGACGCACTGGAGGCCCAGGGCATCAGATGCGCGTCGCCCACCAAGGCCGCGGCCAGGATCGAGACGTCCAAGACGTTCATGAGGGAGCTCGTGGAGAGGCACGGCATCGAGGGCAACCTGGGTTTCGCCCACTTCGACAACGCGAAGGACGCCGAGGCGTACCTGAGGACGGTAGACCACGAGATCGTCGTTAAGCCCGTCGGCCTCACCGGCGGGAAGGGCGTGAAGGTCCAGGGGGAGCACCTGCACTCCTTCGAGGAGACCATGGACTACGTCAACGAGATCTTCGACAACAACATCGGCGGCGCCGGCGTCATCCTCGAGGAGAGGGCCATCGGCGAGGAGTTCACCCAGATGGTGTTCGTCGACGGGAAGCGCATCGTCCCCCTGCCCCTGGTCCAGGACCATAAGAGAGCGTACGAGGGCGACGTGGGTCCGAACACCGGCGGAATGGGCTCCTACACGGATGCCGATCACCTCCTGCCTTTCATCACGCAGAAGGAGAGGGAGGAGGCCATCGCCATCCTCCAGTCCATCGTCGACGCAATGGCCGAGGACGGATGCCCCTACAGGGGCACCATGTACGGCCAGTTCATGCTCACCCTGAAGGGACCCAAGATCATCGAGATCAACGCCAGGTTCGGCGACCCCGAGGCCATGAACGTCCTGCCCATACTGAAGACAGGGTTCCAGGACATCTGCTGGAAGATGGCCACCGGCACTCTGGACGACGATGTGGAGTTCGAGAGGAAGGCGACCGTCTGCAAGTACGTCGTGCCCAAGGGATACGGCGTCAAGTCCGAGTCCGGCCACGAGATCTCCGTGGACGAGGACGCCATCGCGAAATGCGGGGCGACCGTCTACTACGCCAACGTGGACGTGAAGGACGGCAAGCTGGTCACCGGCACGTCCAGGTCCGTCGGGGTCATCGGAATCGCCGACACGCTCGAGGAGGCCGAGGCCAACTGCGAGAGGGCCCTGGAGCACGTGAAGTGCGACGCGGTCTTCGTGAGGCACGACATCGGCACCCGCGCTCTCGTCCAGAAGCGCGTGGACCACATGAGGGAGCTCCGCTCCAAGGCATGAAGCGCTACGCAGTGCGCATAGCCTATCCCGGCGACAGGTTCTTCGGGTCCCAGGTCCAGCCCGGGCTCCGCACGGTGGAGGGCCAGGTGCTCCAGGACCTGCAGCTGGTCACAAAGCAGGACGCGGGCTCCCTGGACGTGAGGTTCTCCAGCCGCACGGACAAGGGGGTCAGCGCCCTCGGCAATGTATTCGCGCTCAGCACCGACATGGACATACGCACGCTGCTGAGGGCCGTCAACGCCAACTCCAGGGACGTCTTCTACACCGGCTACGCCGAGGTGGGGGAGGACTTCAACCCCCGCCACGCCTCCGCCAGGACCTACCGCTACACCATCCCCAGATGCGATGACCCCGAATCGCTGGGGAGGAATGCCCGGCTGTTCGTGGGGCAGCATGATTTCAAGAGGTTCTGCCGCCCCGATGGGAAGCCCACGGTGCTAACAGTGGATTCCGTGGAGGCGCAGCCCTCCGGGGACGGGTTAATCCTCGTATTCCAGGCCCGCTACTTCCTGTGGAACATGATCAGGAGGATGACCGGGGCCCTCCTGGACGTCGATGCGGGATCCAGAACGCCCGAGGACATATCCAGGGCCCTGGAAGGGGAGGACATCTGCTTCGGGATGGCGGACCCAGGTTTCCTGGTCCTAGAGAAGGTGGAGTACCCCGGGATCGAATTCTCGAAAGCCGACCCGTCGACGTTCGAGGAGAGGCTTTCCGAATGCAGGGACGCAGCATCCGCTGCCCTGTCGTTCTTCGAATCGCTGCGATCCGCTATCAGAACGTGACGTCGGTCTCGTACACCTGGGCCGGCTCGCCGGCCTCCCAGGGGCGCTTGTACTCCGCCTTGAAGTGATAGGTGCCGGGCTCGTCCGCCGTCAGCGTCATGACCTGCTTTCCGCCGGCTCCGCACAGACCCGCTCCGGCGGGGTCGGGGACGTACTGGGACTCCACGTGCAGGCCCTCGGAATAGTAGTAGGTCCAGGAGTAGCCGGTTGTGGGGTTGGCGTCCAGCTCGATGACGAAAGGTTCCATGGAAGAATCACCTCTGGAATCGGTCCCGTTGGAAATGAGCATGATGGCCGCAACGGCCAATACTGCGACTGCCGCCACGGCTGCGACGACCATCAACATTTGGGACATGGGTATCCAACCTACCTATGTGGTATATAAGCGGGCGGTTCGGATGCTCGGAGGAATCGCGAATCGCTTCACGGGCTCCCACTTGGCGAGCTCGTTGACCTTGGAGAGCGTGGATCCCCTGCGGATCTCCTCGCGGGTGCGGTCCTCCCTCTCGTGGACATCGATGGCGCGGTTGGCCACCTCCACGGCGTGCTCCTTCGGCACCACGATCAGCCCGGACTCGTCGCCGATGATCCAGTCGCCGGTGCGGACCCTCTGGCCCCCGACGGTGATCTCGATGCCTATGCCGCCGTAGCCCTTGGGCTCGCCGGCGCAGGGCGCGACGGTCCTGGCGAACGCGGGGAAGCCCATCTCGCGGATGTCGTCGATGTCCCTTATGGCGCCATCGATGACGACCCCGTGGGCGCCCATGACCACGGCCGAGCAGGATGCGAGCTCGCCCCATACGGCCACGGGTGCGCCTCCCACGTCCACGACGATGATGTCACCCTCCTTCACGCGGTCGATGGCCTCGATCGGCTTGGCCCAGTCGCCGTTGGTGGTCTGGACGGTCAGCGCCCTGCCGACCATCCTCTGGCCGTGCTTCAGGGACTGCGGGAGGATCCCGAACATCACGCCCTGCTTGTGATAGGCGTCCGATATGTTGCATGTGGAGACCTTGGAGAACGCTGCGAACAGGTCGTCCTCGGTGTACTTCTTGGCGAGGGAGCTGTCGACCTTCGCCCCGTTCATGGCAGCCTTCACGTCGGAGGCGGCCTTCCCGATGTCGCCGGTCTTGATGATCGCACCGCCGACGATGACGATGGATGCCCCGGCGGAAACGTACTCGCCTGCGTTGGCCGCTGTGATCCCTCCGGCCACGGCTACGGGGACCGGGACCTCGGCCACTATGGATTTGAGGATGTCCACGGGGGGCGCCTCGCCCTTCATCTGCGTGTCTATCCCCATGTGGAGGCAGATGTAGCCCACCCCGAGCGCGGCGGCCTGCTTGGCCCTGGCCAGCTTGTCCGGGACGTTGATCATGTCGACCATGACCTCCGCGCCGTACTTCCTGCCGGCCATGACGGCCTCCTCGATGGTGGAATCATCGGACAATCCCAGGACCGTGACGATGTCGGCACCGGCCTTGGCCATGATCTCGACCTCGAAGCCGCCGACGTCCATGGTCTTGGTGTCGGCGACGATCTTCCTGCCGGGGAACTCCCTGCGGAGCGCCCTGACGGCCTCCGCGCCCTCGCTCTTGATCAGCGGCGTGCCGACCTCGATCCAGTCCGCGCCGCCTTCCACGGCCTCCTTCGCTATGATTATGCTCCTGTTGAGCTGCATGAGGTCGAGGGCCAATTGGAGTTCTGCCATGGGGCTTCGATTAAGGTCGCGGTATAAACGCTTTCGCGCGAAACAGGCGGAAGCCACTCAGCTCGCCCGTCTATCATCAGGAGACAGCTCGAAAATAGCGATCATCACCGTGGCATGACGCCAATGGCCGACGCAATAGAAAATGATGATGCAGCCCTGGAGGCCGATAGACATGATTATCTAACCCGAACTGTTACGATGCCCCATCATGTCCAAGAAATCAGCCCCGGTTCTCTTGCGCGTCCTCTTCGTGGACCAGAAGAACGATTTCGTCTCCCAGCTGGCAGAGCACTTCGCCAGGGAGATGTTCCCGTCCCTCTACGAGACGTACAGCGCCGGCCCGGAGAAGGACATCGTTGACTGCGAGATGATCTCCGTCATGTACCAGAACGGGGAGGACATCCGCAGGAACGTGTCCAAGGACTTCAAGGACAGGGACTACCTCCGCGCGGACGAGCAGTACGACTTCGTGATCTACATGGAGAAGGCCACCTTCGACGAGTGGGCCCCCAGGACCCCCTGGAAGGGGAGGCAGATCCTTGCACCGATGAGGACCAGGAAGGAGTACACCGCCACCGACGATGCGGAGCTCTACGACGATTACGTCAAGTCCATCGAGGAGGTCAAGGCGTGGATCTCCGCCAACATGGACGACCCCGAGAAGCTCAAGGCCCTGGTTACGGCATGATCCCAGTAATCATCTACGACGAGTGCCAGTGCGACCCGAAGAAATGCACCGCGAAGCGGATGCTGAAGTTCGGGCTGGGCAAGGAGGCCAAGACCCTGGGGGCCATCCCGAAGGGCTCTATCATACTGTCCCCCTTCTCAGATAAGGCGCTCTCCCCCGCGGATGTCCAATACGCACGCAGGGGCCTCGTGGTCATGGACCTCACCTGGACCAACATCGACCAGTTCCCGCGCCCCAAGGGCATGCAGGAGCGCGCGCTCCCATATCTCCTCGCCTCCAACCCGATCAACTGGGGGAGGCCCATGGAGCTCAACTCCGCGGAGGCGGTCATGGCCGCATTATACATCCTGGGAGAGAAGAACCAGGCCGAGGAGTTCCTCGGCAGGTTCAACTGGGCCCCGGAGTTCATGAGGCTCAACGGGAACATGCTCGAGGATTACTCGAAGGCGGCGAATTCCACCGAAGTGGTCCGCATCCAGCAGGAGTACATCGATTCCGTCGTGAACGGCGGGCAGGAGCGAGCCTCCTTCTTTGAAGGAGGCGTCGGCCAATTATTATAGGAGCCTAGCCTTAACGACCGCGGATGAACGGAGACGAGCTGCTCGGGATGATTTGGGAGGCCTTGGGCGACGACCGCGTCGGCACCTTCGAGGCCACCGACCGCCTGGAGAAGCAGTTCGGGTACAGGTGCCCGGACGACCTCGTCAAGACGCTCACCAAATACCGCAGGGCCGGCCTGGTCAAGGGGGAGATCTCCATGGAGCTGGGCGGATGGGTCTGGTGGGTGGACGAGGAGTGCCGTTCCAAAGCGAATCAGGAGGGGGGCGAATGATCTACGAGGACGGGGACATACAGGCCATATGGTCCGAGATCTTCTCGAAGGACGAGTACAGGGCGGAGATCGCGGGCATCGCGGACGAGTACCCGCAGCGCAAGAGCCTGGTAGTGGACTACTCGGACATCAACGGCTACAGCGTCGAGTTCGCCATGTTCCTCGTGGACAACCCCGACAAGTGCCTGGAGATCGCCAGGAAGGCCGCCGTATCCCTGATCCCCAGCATCAGCCGCCCCGGCGACAAGGTCAACGTGAGGATCGTCGGGCTCCCCAGGGATTCCAAGGTGGACATCAGGAACCTCAGGGCGGACCACCTGGGCAAGCTCGTCGCCGTGGAGGGCCTCGCAAGGAAGGTCACCACCGTCAAGCCCCGCATGACGTACGCGCTCTTCAGGTGCGCCAGGTGCGGCGCGGAGCAGTGGGTGGAGCAGCCCGGCAACCTGCTCAGGGAGCCGATGATGTGCAGCAACCCCGACGGCACCTGCAACAGGCAGGCCATGCGCTTCATCATAGACGAGAAGGCGTCCTCCTACATCGACACCCAGAAGATCGAGGTCCAGGAGAGCCCCGAGGGGCTCAGGGGAGGCGCCCAGCCCGAGAGGATCACCGGCTACGTCGAGGACGACATCGCCGGGGAGATCACCGCCGGGAACAGGATCACTCTGAACGGCATCCTCAGGACCGTCGAGAAGCCCGACAGGGACAAGTCCACCATCTTCGAGACGTACCTCGACGTCATCTCCGTGGAGTTCGAGCAGCACGAGTACGACGAGATCGTCATCACGGAGGACGACGAGAAGGAGATCCTGCGCATGTCCAGGGACCCCTACCTCTACGACAACATAGTCAAGTCGATCTCCCCGTCCCTGTACGGGATGGAGGAGGTCAAGGGCGCCATCGCCCTGCAGCTCTTCGGCGGCTGCCACAAGCAGATGGACGACGGCACCGTCATGAGGGGCGACACCCACATCCTCCTGATCGGGGACCCCGGGGTGGCGAAATCCCAGCTGCTCAGGTACATGAGCCGCCTGGCGCCCAGGGGCATATACGCATCGGGCAAATCGGCATCGGCCGCGGGCCTGACCGCGGCGGCGGTCAGGGACGACTTCGGCGACGGCAGGTGGACCCTCGAGGCCGGGGCGCTGGTCCTGGCGGACAAGGGTCTGGCCTGCATCGATGAGCTGGACAAGATGACCGACCAGGACAGGTCCTCGCTGCACGAGGCGATGGAGTCGCAGCAGATCTCCGTGGCGAAGGCCGGGATCACCGCGACCCTGCAGTGCAGGTGCTCCATGCTCGCCGCGGCCAACCCCAAGTGGGGGAGGTTCGAGGACGGGGAGACCATCGCCAACCAGATCGACCTGCCGCCCGCGCTCATCTCCCGTTTCGACATGATATTCGTCATGACCGACAAGCCCGACAAGAACAGGGACACCAGGATCTCGGAGCACATCCTCAGCACCCATCAGCGCGGGCAGGCCCGCATGGTGCCCGAGGGCTCCACCGTCGAGGGCGTGGACATCACGGGGATCATCGAGCACACCAACAACATCAAGCCGGTCTACAGCGTCGACATCCTCAGGAAGTACGTGGCCTACTCCAAGCGCCTCACCCCGGTCATGACCGAGGACGCCAAGAGGATCATCGAGGACAGCTACCTCAGGATAAGGAACGCCAACAACGGCGGGGTCTCCATCACCGCCAGGCAGCTGGAGGCGTTCATACGCCTGTCCGAGGCCTCGGCCAAGATGAGGCTGAGCAACAAGGTCGAGGACGTGGACGCCAACCGCGCCGTGGACCTGGTCGAGCTGTGCATGACCAGGATCGCCGGCGACGGGTCCGGGGGCATAGACGGGGACATCCTGTTCACCGGGATCAGCACCAAGGAGCGCAACAAGATCCCGATAATCGTCGGCATCATGAGGAGGTTCGGCGAGACCGGCCTGACCCTCGAGGAGATCGTCCGCCATGCCGAGAACGAGGGGCTGGTGGAGGCCGACGTGGTCCGCACGCTGAAGACCCTGAGCGACAGCGGCGAGATAATCAAGGACAACAAGGGACAGTACAAGTACGTGGGGTGATGAGATGTACGTCAAGATCCACAGGATGCCCAGCGATGTGATGCTGGCTGCATGCGACAAGGAGCTGCTCGGGCAGTCGTTCGCCGGGGAGGGCACCAGGATAACCGTCGCCGAGGCGTTCTACGGCGGCGAGATAGTCGACGCGCCGACGCTGGCGGAGAGGATGAAGTCCGTATCCATCCTGAACCTGGTCGGGGAGCGCGTCATCGCGGTGGCGATCGCCGAGGGCATGGTGTCCGAGGAGAACGTCATCGTCATAGGGGGCATCAAGCACGCCCAGGCAGTGGTCCTGTGAGCTTCTGCGTCAAGTGCGGGAAGGACTGCGAGGAGTCCCTCAACGGCCTGTGCATCGACTGCTGGCTCGACGGCAGGAAGCTGACGTCCCTGCCGCACCACATAGACGTGCGGGTGTGCACCAACTGCGGCGAGTTCGACTGCGGAGGCAGATGGGTCGCCAAGACCTGGGACCGGGCTGCCACCGACGCGGCCGTCGACGCACTCGAGGTACTCCGCGACGCCGAGGTCGTCGGCGTGGACGCCGAGTGGGAGAACCAGGACCCGTACGTGTTCGTGGTACGCGTGTTCGCCAAGTGCAGCGTCATGGGCTACCCCGCCGAGGACGAGTCGTCCACCATCGTCAGGATCAAGAACACCGTGTGCACCAGGTGCTCCAGGCAGCTGGGCAGCTACTACGAGGCCATCCTGCAGATCAGGACCGGCACCAAGGAGCTGTCCGACGAGATGCGCGAGGAGACCCTGGCGCTTGTGGAGGGGTCCGTAGCCAGGCAGGCAGCGAACAACAGATCGCTGTTCATCACCAAGATGGAGATCGTCAAGGGCGGAGTGGACGTGTACCTCTCCTCCATGTCCCTGGGCAAGAGCCTCGCGAGGGAGCTGTCCGACATCTACTGCGCCGAGACCAACGAGTCCCCCAAGCTCGTGGGGCAGACGTCCGACGGCCAGGACATGTACAGGATCACCTACCTGGTCCGCCTGCCCGCGTACCACGTCGGGGACGTGGTGATCCACGACGGCAGGTACTGCAAGCTGCTGAGGGTCTCCGGGTCCGGGGGGAGGGTCCTGGACCTCATGAACTTCAGGGAGAGCGCCGTCAGGAAGGCGGACATGCCCGACCTGAAGGTGCACGAGGCGGCAGGCGAGCTCAGGGAGGCCGCGGTCATCAGCATCGGCGACGGCGAGATACAGGTCATGCACCCGGACAACTACTCCACGGTGGACCTCAGGGTCCCCGAGGGCTACGATACCGGCGAGGCCGTGAAGGTCACGACGATAGACGACGTCCTGTACCTGGTGCCCTGAAACCGACCGTAGGGGAGAGTGCGAGATGGCTGACGAGTGCCTGATTTGCGGAGCGCCGTTGGAATACCTCGGCGAGGACATCCTCATGGAATGCGCCATATGCCGCAGGACGGCACCGAGCAAGACCAGGTGCACGAAGGGGCATCACGTCTGCGACGGCTGCCACATGAAGGGATTGGACGCCATTCTGGAGATCTGCTTGAAGGAGGAGGGCACGGACCCGGTGGCCATCGCCGACAGGATCATGGCGTCGCCCTTCTGCCACATGCACGGCCCGGAGCACCATGCGATCGTGGGCTCCGCCCTCCTCACCGCCTACAGGAACGCGGGCGGCGACGTGGACCTGTCCGAGGCCCTGCCAGAGATGCTTAGGAGGGGCATGGCCGTCCCCGGAGGGGCATGCGGGTTCTGGGGCGCCTGCGGGGCCGGGATAAGCGCCGGGATGTTCGTCTCGATAGCGACAGGCGCCACGCCGCTGTCGGATTCCTCCTGGGGGCTCTCCAACAGGATGACGTCCAGGGCGCTGGGCTCCATAGGGGACGTGGGCGGCCCGAGATGCTGCAAGAGGGATTCGTACCTGGCCATCCTGTCGGCGATCGACTTCGCCCGGGAGGAGCTCGGCGTGGAGATGGCCAGACCAGAGGTGGCCTGCGCATACTCGAGTCGCAACAGCCAGTGCATCCGCGGCAAATGCCCCTTCTGGAGGCCGCGAGCCCGTCCTATTTTATATCGGACAAGGGCCATCACCCGCCCATGAGCACGATCAAGCTCCCCGAGACTGTCGACCAGGTGGTCGTCAACCTCCTGCGCCTCGCCAACACCAAGCTCCCCATGGACATCGGATGGGCCCTCGAGGCCGCCGCGGGATGGGAGACCGGCGAGATCGCCAGCACGCAGCTCGGGGCAATCATGGAGAACGTCAAGAAGGCCGAGCACCTCGGGTTCCCGATGTGCCAAGATACCGGCATCCCCGTGTTCTACGTCAGGGGAAGGTTCGACTCCTCCATTGGGAAGCGGATCGCGGAGGGCGTCAGGAGGGCCACGGAGAAGATACCCCTCAGGCCCAACACCGTCGACCCCATCACCAGGGAGAACCAGGGCTCCAACCTCGGGCCCGGCATGCCCATAGTGCACTACATGCCAACCGACGACCCGTTCACCGAGATCACCGTCCTCCCCAAGGGCGCGGGCTCCGAGAACATGACCAGGCTGGCCATGCTCAACCCCGCGGACGGCATCGAGGGCGTCAAGAGGTTCGTCATCGACTCCGTCCTCAACGCCGGCGGCAGGCCCTGCCCGCCGTCCATCGTCGGGGTCGGCATCGGGGGCACGTCCGACGTGTGCGCCGCCATGGCCAAGGAGGCCCTCCTCGTGCCGATCGACGAGGAGAACCCCGACAAGGCGCTCGCCTCCCTGGAGGAGGAGCTGTTCATGAAGCTCAACGAGTCCGGCCTCGGCCCCATGGGCCTGGGCGGGCAGACCACCGTCCTCGGCGTGAGGATCAAGAAGGCCTGCTGCCACACGGCGAGCCTGCCCGTATGCGTCAACATAGGCTGCTGGGCCACCCGCAGGGCGTCCGCCAGGATCTCCGAGGACGGCGTCAAGTACTCCCAGGGGGTGAGGTTCTGAGGAACCTCGAGACGCCTCTGTCCGAGGAGACCGTCAGGTCCCTCAGGCTCGGCGAGACCGTGTACCTCTACGGGCCCGTCATCACCGGCAGGGACGAGATGCACATCCGCGCCCTGGAACTCGCCCGCGACGGCAAGGACGTGCCCGGGGAGATCAGGGGGTCCGCGATCTTCCACTGCGGCCCCATCATGCGCAAGACAGAAAACGGCTGGTCCGTGGTCGCCGCCGGCCCCACCACATCGGCGCGCATGAACAAGCTCGAGGCCGAGTTCATCGAGAGGTTCGGCATCAGGGCCGTCATCGGCAAGGGCGGCATGTCGCCCGAGGTCGCAGAGGCCATGAAGGAGAACGGATGCGTCTACCTCGCCGCCACCGGCGGCGCCGCCATCTCCCTGGCCGAGGGCCTCGCGAGGTGCACCGGCGTGGAATGGGAGGACCTCGGCATGGCGGAGGCCATGTGGAAATTCCAGACGCAGCGCTTCGGCCCGCTCATAGTCGCGATCGACGCCGAGGGCAACAGCCTCTACGAGAAGGTCAACGAGAGCCTCAAGAGGCGAATCGCCTGCGGTACTCGTCATCCTCGTCCTGCTGGTCGAGGTCGTTGACTATCTTCAGGATGGACTTGCCCCTCCTGTTGCGGGATATGGACACGGCGACGATGATCAGGACCACCAGGGCCAGGAAGACCCCTATCACCTCGAGGGTGTGGGGAACGTCCATGCCGAAGAACAGGGTGTGGTCCTTCTCCTTCAGGACGACGGAGATCATGGGGTCGGAGGTCGACACCTCCATCTTCTCGGAGTTCTGGAAGCCCTTACAGGAGACCTCCATCTCGTATGTTCCGTGATAGGCCTGGATGTCGAAGTAGCCCCCGTCGCCAGCGGTCGTGGAGAACACCTGGCCGTCGGACGACGTGATCCTAACCTTCGCGCCCGACAGGCCCTTCTCCGACTCGCTCATCACATACCCGAAGATGTGGCCCTCGGTGAGGCCCATCCCTATGAAGGACCCTCCGTCGATGTCGCTGGTGAGGCGGTACTTGCCGTCCTCGTCGGGGATTATCCAGGAGTAGTCGAACCCGAACAGGTCGCTCTGGACCTTGGTGAAGACCGTCTCCGGCCATGTGCGGACGGTGTAGCCCTCCTTGGTGAAGGTCATCCCGTACGTCCCCTCGCCCGGCTGGTAGGTGAGAACGAACCTGCCGGCGGCCCCATCACCGGTCTCGGACATCGCGACGACGTTCCCGCGGGCGTCCACGATGCAGACCACGACGCCGTCCAGAGGGACGTTGCCCGTCTCATTGGAGACGTCCGCGACGTACCCGTAAAGCGTCACGCTCTCCTCCACCGGCTCGTCGGCATCCGCCGCCTGGGGGACGGCTACGACGGCCAGCAAGGCCAGGAGCACTGCTGCGAGCGCAACGCGGCTGAACATGCTCGCGAATCGGGCTGTTCATAGAAATATGTTATCGATTCCGAAGGGTGGGAGCAGTCATCCAACGTACATGCCCGACAACAAACGTTAAATCGGTTGTTCCCTTAGAAACCGCGACTGTGGTCCGGATGATAGAGAAGGTAGATAGAAGGTACTCAAAAGACGAGGTCATGGGGATGATGGAGCCGCTCATCTCCACTTGGTTCAACGAACGTTTCGACGACCTCACCATCCCGCAGTCCATGGCCATCCCCGTCATACACCAGAGGCGCAACGTCCTCGTATCGTCCCCCACCGGGTCGGGGAAGACCCTGACCGCCTTCACCAGCATCATCAACGAGCTCAGCAGGTACGCCCGCGAGGGCACCCTCGAGGAGAGGGTCTACTGCATCTACGTCTCGCCGCTGAAGGCCCTCGCCAACGACGTGAACCGCAACCTCAACGAGCCCCTCGCGCAGATGAGGGAGGTCGCCGCCGAGCGCGGCATGGCCATCCCCGACATCAGGGTGGCCGTGAGGTCCGGGGACACGCCCCAGGGCGAGAGGCAGAAGATGGTCCGCCATCCGCCCCACATCCTGATCACCACCCCGGAGAGCCTCGCGCTCGTCCTGGCCGCGCCGAAGTTCAAGGACGCGTTCAAGAAGGTCGAGTGGGTCATCCTGGACGAGATCCACGACATATGCGATTCCAAGAGGGGGGCGTTCCTGTCCCTCACCCTGGAGAGGCTGAGAAACCACTGCGACACCGACTTCTGCAGGATCGGCCTCTCCGCCACCCTCGCGCCCATAGAGGCCATAGCAGGGTACCTCGTCGGATGCGACGAGCAGGGCGCCCCGAGGGATGTTGCGCTCATAGAGTCCGGCTCCAAGAAGCAGCTGGACCTGAAGGTCATCTGCCCCACCGACGACATGACGGCGCTGTCCTCGGACATCGTGAACTCCATGATGTACGACACCCTGAAGGAGCTCATCAACCAGCACGAGACCACGCTGGTCTTCACCAACACCCGCTCCGGCGCCGAGAGCGTGGTGTACAAGCTGAAGGAGAGGGGCCTCGAGAACATAGAGGTGCACCACAGCTCCCTCGGCAAGGAGATAAGGCTCGACGTCGAGGAGAGGCTGAAGCACGGCGAGATCAAGTGCGTGGTGTCCTCCACATCGCTGGAGCTCGGTATCGACATCGGGTCCGTGGACCTGGTCTGCCAGATAGGCTCCCCCAAGAGCGTCGCCAAGGGGCTCCAGAGGATAGGGAGGAGCGGCCACAGCTTTGGCAAGGTCGCCAAGGGCAGGCTGCTCGTGTTCGACCCCGACGACCTGGTGGAGTGCGCCGTCATGTGCAGGGCCGCCCACCGCGGCGACATCGACCGCGTCGGCATCCCCGAGAACTGCCTCGACGTTCTGTCGCAGACCATCGTCGGGATGAGCCTCGACGCCAGGTGGGACGCGGACGACGCGTACAGGCTGGTGAGGGGATCGTACTGCTACAGGGACCTCCCCAGGAAATCCTTCGACGACGTCCTGAAGTACCTCGGGTCCAAGGACGGGTTCGAGGGCGTGTACTCCAAGATTTGGTACGACGAGGAGGAGGGGCAGTTCGGCAAGAAGAAGGGCTCCCGCATGATCTACTTCATGAACCTCGGGACGATCCCCGAGGAGGCCAACTACAGGGTCGTCACCGGGCACGGCACCGTCGCAGGGGAGCTCTCCGAGAAGTTCGTGGAGAGGCTCTCGCCCAGGGACGTCTTCGTCCTCGGCGGGAGGTCGTTCGAGTTCGTCAGGTCCAAGGGCATGACGGCCTACGTCAAGGAGGCCAACGGCAGGAAGCCCACCGTGCCGTCCTGGGCCGGCGAGATGCTCCCCAGGTCCTTCGACCTGTCCATGGACATCGCCGTCTTCAGGAGGGAGATGGAGGACCGCATCAAGCTCGACGACGCGACCGCCATCGACGGCATATCCGCGGAGTTCGACGTGGACAAGGGATCCGCCCGCAGCATACTCTCGTACTTCAGGGAGCAGGAGGCGGTCGCAGGGTTCATCCCGGACGACAGGCGCCTGGCCGTGGAGGAGTACGTGGACCCCTCCGGCAACCAGAAGCTGGTCTTCCACTTCCCGTTCGGCCGCAGGGTCAACGACGCCCTGTCGCGCGCCTACGCCTACAGGCTGACAGGCATGACCGGATCCAACGTCTCCGTCACGATATCCGACGACAGCTTCATGCTGGGGTGCCCCAGGACCGTGGACCCCGCGATAATACCGGGGCTCATCAAGGCGGACGAGCTGGACGCCGTCCTCAGGAAGTCGCTCAAGGACTCGGAGATCTTCAAGCTCAGGTTCAGGCACACCGCCGCCCGCAGCTTCATGATCCTCAGGAACTACATGGGCAGGCCCATCTCGGTCAACAGGCAGCAGGTCAGGTCCTCCTACCTGCTGGAGACCCTCGGGAACATGGACGGGGTCCCCGTCATCGAGGAGACCTACAGGGAGGTCCTCGAGGACGACATGGACATCAAGAACGCCAAGCTCGTCCTCGACAGCATCGGCTCCGGGGAGATGAAGGTGGACGTCATCCGCTTCAGCGGCACGCCGTCCCCGTTCGCCCACTCCGCGATCCTCTCCGGCTTCTCGGACATAGTCCTCATGGAGGACAGGTCCGCGCTGCTGAGGGAGCTGCACAGGAAGGTCCTGTACAGGGCGCTCGGGGACTCCGTGAAGGAGTTCGAGTTCACCGAGGACGCGGTCGTCCCGTACTACGCCCAGAAGCCCCCCAGGATCATGTCCAAGGAGGACATCCCGAAGCTCCTGGCCGTCACAGGCCCGCTGCAGGCGTTCAGGGAGCGCGGGAGGCACATCTACACATACACCGACATCGACAGGAAGACCGTGGACGGATGGCTCAGGGAGCTGATCCGCGACGGCACGCTGTCCACCGTCTTCATGGACGATCCCTACGTCGTCGAGACGTCCGAGGTCCCGTACTACAAGGCCGCCACCAGGAAGGAGAGGGAGCTCACCGACGTGGACTCCGCGGTGCTCGAGAGGACGGGCGACGGCGCCACCCTCGCGGAGATCGCCGCCGACCTGGAGGTGAGCGAGGACATGGCGTTCAGGTCCCTCAGGAAGCTGGAGTCCATGTACCTCGTAACGCGCGCGGACGTCAGCGGCAACGGCAAGTGGACCTTCGCCCGCGTCGACATACCGGACGAGGACCGCAACGCGTCCGTCGACCGCATAGTCCTGAGGTACCTCGAGTGCTTCGCCCCGGCCACCGTGCAGGAGGTCGCGTTCGCACTGTCCCTGACCGAGGAATCCGCCAGGGCCTCGCTCGAATCCCTGACCGAGGCCGACGAGGTCTCCAAGGGGAGGTTCCTGGTCTCGGAGAGCGACCAGTACATGCTCAAGCTGGACCACATGCGCCTGAGGGCGGGAAGGGACGACGTGTACGACTACGGCACCGTCGAGAGGTACAGGCTCTCCAAGGGCGAGAGCTTCCCCGGGATCAGGGAGTTCTTCGAGTTCTACGGTTCCGCCGGATCGGAGCTCGACGTCTACCAGAGGGTGGAGGGCTTCGACCTCGACGAATGGTACTCCATGAGGGAGTCCGGGGAGCTGATGCTCGGGAGGTTCGTCAGGGGGAGGGTCAGGTACGTCCTCAGGGAGGAGGGCGACCGCTACGCCGCGCTCAGGAGGGACGAGACACAGCCGGGCGACGACGAGATACTGAACATGATAGACGGCATGGGCAAGGCCACCATGAGGCAGCTGCTGGCCGAGACGGGATGGGAGAAGGAGAGGCTCAAGGAGGCCATCATGCGCCTGGACCGCTCCCTCAAGGTCGTCCGCACATTCGAGGACCGCGAGGACTGGGGGACGGAGAACATCTACACCGTCTACAGCCCGGACGAGCCCGTCGGCGACCCGCGCGAGGAGCTGGTGGAGCGCGCGATACGCGCCTACGGCCCCATACCCGCGGCCGCCCTGAGGTTCATGGTCGACATCCCCCTCGAGGAGATCGAATCCATCGCCGAGAGGGCCGGCGCCGTGGAGATCATGGTCGGCGACGGGCACGCCAGGATGCTCGTCATGAAGGACGAGCTGCAGGCCCTCTCCGAGCCCCGCGAGGAGCAGCTGCCCGTGAGGCTGCTGTCCCTCTTCGACCCGGACCTGGGATCCAAGTGGGCCGAGATCGCAGCACGCTACGGCGACAAGTGGATCTACCCGCTGGTTCGCGGGAGTGACGTGATCGGCGCCATGGAGATCTGGGAGATGTCCGGGTGCATCGAGGTCAGGTCGATGGACCTGGACAGCCCGTCGCTGCTCCCCGAAGCGCTGGCCGCGCTCGACAAGTTCATGGGCTTCTTCAGGGCGAAGGGCACGGACATCTGCAGGATCAGGGAGGTCCTGGGGACGGACGCCGCGGAGCTGGAGGCCGATGCCGTCGGCACCCTGGAATCCAACGGTTACTGCATGGTCAACGGGTTCTACGCCAAGGGCGATTTCGTCCCGTGGACCATGAGCGAGGCGGAGGCCATATCCTACCTGTTCCGCAAGCAGCGCGTGGGCAAGAGGGAGAAGTACGAGACCGCCACGGAGGCGATCTCCAAGAGGGGCTACATCCGCGGCGACCAGGAGCTCATGACCCGCGTGGCCGAGAAGACCTCCATGAAGAAGCAGATGGAGAAGGGCCGCACGGTGAAGATGACGCTGTGCCCCGCCTTCCAGGGCTACACCGACATGGACCGCGCCAAGCTGTTCAGGGCGGAGAGGGGCTTCGTCCCAGAGGGGGACCAGGTCACCATCGCCAGGCTCATCCGCGAGAGGGAGCCCGTGTCCAAGAAGGACATCGTGGCCAACTCCCCGCTCAGCCTGGAGCTCACCACGGAGATCCTGTCCGAGATGTCCAGGAACGCCTACCTGTACCAGGACACCGACTCCATGTACTGCACCGTCCCGGAGCCCAGGATTTCCCAGCACGAGGCGATGCTGGAGGTCATGCGCATGCACTTCCGCGACTTCGGCATGTTCTCCGCCGAGGGGATATCCCACTTCGTCAACTCCAGGATGTCCGGCGTCCGCAGGTGCCTCAGGGAGCTGGAGGCCGAGGGGTTCGTGAAGAAGGGCTACTTCATCAAGGACGACCCCACCCTCAGATGGATGCTGGCCGAGGACGTCGGCAAGCCGCCTTCGAGGTTCCTGGGGTCCTTCATCCTGAACACCCAGGACAACCTCCACCTGTACCTGAGGGACATGATCAAGAGGGAGACGGGCGGCACGAAATCGGTGATCTTCAACGGCACCAGGATAATCGGCTCGTTCAAGGGCAAGATCTGCGCGTCGGGCGTCAAGGTGGAGGAGTTCGAGGGCGACGACAGCGCCCTGCGCATCATGAGGGAGGCGGCCCAGTCCGTCGGCATGAGGCTGGACAGCGCCCGCCAGCGCGAGGACGACGACTGGGATGTGTCCGAATTCTACACCAGGACCAACCCCGGCGCACGATGGGATTTAATAAGCGTTAAGGGATGCATCAAGCATGAAGATGCCTTGCGAGCTCATTGTATGGTACGTGCTCCCGACTATCCGCAGAGAGCTGGCCAAAGAGCTCGTGGGGACCTACGGCATGACGCAGGCCGAGGTAGCCAAGCGCTTCGGCGTGACCGATGCCGCCATATCGCAGTACCTCAGGAAGAAGAGGGGCGACAGCGCGGTCATAGAATCGAGCGAGCTCTACCCCAGGTTCCTCGCCGAGATCGCGGAGTCCTCCAAGCGCATCGCCACCGAGGGCAACGACGTCTCCGACGAGATCTGCAGGATATGCGGTTGCGTCAAGCAGATGGGGCTCCTCGCCGAGATATACAGGGCGCAGGGAGCCAAGGCTCCCAACGGGGTCTGCCCCAGCGACCCCAAGCTCACGAGGGTCCAGCGAATCGCTCGATGAAGTCCGCGTGGTACAGGAACTCCTGGGCGTAGCCGGCGTACCTGCCGAACCTCCTCATCCCGTACTCCGACACCGCGGAGTAGCTCCCTGTCACGCCGTACCTCTCCTCCATGACCCTCTTTATGCGGGCGTCCACCGGGAACGCGTTCAGATGCCCATAGCCGAATATGGCGACGCAGTCGGCCACCTTGGGCCCGACGCCGTTGATCCCCATGAGAGCCTCGACGCAGCCGCGGTAATCCAGGGACCTCATTCCCTCGGGGTCGATCTCGCCGTCCTCCACGCGCTGCGCCAGCTCGATGAAGCGGGCCTCCCTGTATCCGAGCCTGCACTCCCCTATGCACTCCTTCCCGTCGAGGATCTGCCGGGGCTCCGGGAAGGCATGCCTGCCCCCGAGGTCCGTGCCGAAATGGTCGCAGACCGACTCCACCATCTTCCCTATGCGGGCGACATTGGCGTTGGTGGCCAGGACGTATGTCGCGAGGCACTCCCACGGCTCCTGCCTCAGGATCCTGAGCCCGGGGCAGCGCGACGCCAGCGATGCGACGTAGGGGTCGGCGGCGGATATCTCCGAGATGATCCCGTCCAGGTCGTCGTCCCCGCCCAGGTACCTCCTGACATAGGACGCCCTGTCGGTCCCCTCGACCTCTATGCCGCTCTCGGCGTGCCTCATGCGGACTATCTCGTTGCCGAGGACGCCCTCCCACCATTCCCCGGTCTTGCGCCAGCGGTGGGCCTGGCCGCAGCCCAGGGTGGGGTCCAGCGAAACATCGAGGTCGATTATCATGGGTTAGGGAACCGCAGTTCTAGATAAGGCGGTATCGGTCCTTGATGCCCGACGGGGGACATCCCCTCAGGATGTCTCCATGAGCATCCCATATTCCCCTTATCGTACATGCACAGAGAGCTCAAATTCATTCCAACTCGCTCCGTCAGCTCGGATTGGATAAGACCGAGACTCCCCTTTCTGAACGCCATTATGTTCTCCAGAATCGGCTTACTCCCCCACTTCCTCCAACATCATCGTGATGTCGCACTCGTGATATTGCGGGTACATAGCCAGGATATCCGAGAACGGCATGAACTCCCGAATCCCCCCGAAGGTTCCATGGTAGTGCCATTTGATTTGTGCCAGGACGTATTCCAGCCATAATTGGGATATACATCTCCCGTACCTGAACGATAGAGATCAATTTCCTATTCGACTGTGAATTGGGAAAATCCATACTCGATACATCAAATAGAGAATGCCCGTGCAATCCGAAAACTGAATTCAAAACATTCAGAACGCCACTCTTTCTGACGAGTAAAGGGTTTGATGGGGGATTACCCCCCATCAAAGGTTATTCAGTGCCTCGATCTGACAACTGCAGCCACTGCCACGACAGCGATGACTGCCGCTACGGCGATGCCCGCATAGAGCAGGGTGTTGTCCTTGGACCCCTCATCGACCGTATCGAGACCCGCTTCCGCGATCATGTAGTACGAGAAGTGGTTGGTCCCGAAAGTCACGGTGTGGGTCACGGGATCGTACTTGGTGGTCCTGGAGTGGAGCCCTCCGTTGTCATCCACGTAGTACACCGTGATGTGGTCCAGGTCCTCTCCCGCCTTGGGAGTGTAGGGGACGGTGACTGAGACATAGCCTCCCAGCTCGTGGACCGCTACTCCGTCGACAGCCGCATCCAGGTCGAACACCTCCCTGTCCTTTACGATGTGAGCCTGTACACTGGTCATGTTCTTCACATCGGCCCTCTTCACGGACATGGAGACGTTGCTTCCCATGGAACCGAGGTTCTCCGACACGGTAGCCGGGACAGTAATGGATCCCTGGTTGCCCGCGATCCTCACATCGGCACCATACCCGCTAATAGCTTCAAGGTCTTCTGACGAGATGGTGACGTTGGCCCCGGTGGAACCCTCGACGGCGATCTCGATGACCTTCTCGGCCTCAGACGTCCCGTCGTTCGCCACCAGCTTCATCTGTTCGATGGCCTTGTCTACGACACCTTCGGGCACTACAGCCGCATCGACATCGGATTCCTTGGCGACCGCCACAGTGGTCTCGATGGTAGAGCTGGTTCCCTCGGAATCGGTCTTGGTAACCGACTTGGTCTTGACCGACTCATCCTCGGAGACGATGTTGATCTCCTGACGCTTCGATTCGCTTCCATCGGAGTTCTTCACGGTGACCGTCTCCTCCTTGATCGCATCTCCGACATCGGAGATGGACTCGGCCACTTCGACCTGGGTGGATCCGATCATCTTGCCTTCCGAATCGAAGGTCGACTCTGTGGTGGACTTGTAAGATGAACCGTCATCCTCAATCTTCTCAACGGTTTCGGTAGACACCGAACCGGTGGAGTTGCCCTGAGCATCGTAGTTCGTCTCTGTGGTGGACTTGTAAGATGAACCGTCATCCTCAATCTTCTCAACGGTTTCGGTAGACACCGAACCGGTGGAGTTGCCCTGAGCATCGTAGTTCGTCTCGGTCACGGTCTTGACCGTTGAGCCGTCCTCTGCGGTCTTCTCGGTCTCGCTCACGGATGTGGATCCGGTTGCGTTGCCTTCGGCGTCATAGTTGGTAACGGTCTCGGTCTTGACGGTGTTTCCGTCGGCATCGGTCTCCTCGGTCTTGACGGTCTCGGTCTTGGTACCGTCCTCATTGATGACGGTTTCTGGCTCGGGAAGCTGCGGGTTGGTGCCGGATCCGCTTCCGCTTCCAGATCCACTACCGGATCCGCTTCCGCTACCAGATCCGCTACCTGAGCCGGATCCCCCGCTGCTCTGGGCCTGGGTGACCGCGCTGAGGTTAACGGCCGCATCGACAGAATCGATGGCGTACGGGTTGGTGGTGATGCCATCGGCCCATCTCACGAAGCTGTATCCGCTCGCGACCACCGCATTGACGGTTATCTTCTGTCCCTTGTCCACGGTGAAGGGTGCCGTGTAGTCAGTATATTCGGTCGCATCGCCGATCCTGTACTGCACCTTGGTCACACCGGAATCCTTTCCCAGCGTCACTGTGTAAACCTGCTCTTCGTTCTCGGAATCTGTGACGAATGCGGCATTCAATGTCACATCGCGACCGGACCTGTACTCATCCATGCCCACGATCATTATGCCGTCCACCCATCCGACGAACCTGTATCCCGCGTTGGGAATCACGGAGGGAAGATCGATGACGGCATACTCTTCCACATTTTGGGAATGGGACCCGGTCATAGCTCCCTTGGCGTCATCGACGACGTATGTTATCGTAACTACCCTGGGAACGTAGAGCTCTATGCCTTCGACCGTGAGCACATATTCCTTATCTCCTGAGATCATAAAGTCGTCAGGGTCCACGATGGTTCCGTTCAGCTTGAATACAGGCTCCTCGACTAAACAGTAACCATCTTCCACTTCCCATCTCAGATAATACGACCCGGGTGCGATGTACGCGGGCTCCGATGTTATTTCTATCACATTATGTCTGCCAGCATGAAGGGCAATGTATACGCCTTCGGTATCGAGGGCCACGGTAGCCGGACCGGAGATTCCTTCGACGGTGATGATGAAGTCCTGCATGCTTCCGCTAATGACCAGTTCGTCCTCATTGACGACTGCTCCGTTCAGCTTGAAGACGACGTCATCCTCGAAATAGAATCCCTTCAGTATGACCCAGTGTATTATGTACTGTCCTGGGACGATAAGGAGGGGATCGGATTCGGAGGTGATGTATTCCGCACTGTAATTCTCATCGTTGGCGATTGGTTCCAGGAAGATTCCAACGCCCTCTGTCCCGACAGAGATCGTGGAGGACCACATGGCATGGAGGGTGATGTTCTCAGTTATGGGTGTCTCGAAATCGAACTCCTCGAAGGGTGAATCGTCCGAATACCATCCGACAAAGGTGCGGTTAGCGTATTCGGGGTCATCGGGTATGACCATGCGCTGACCGTACTGGACCGGATATACTCTATCCACGCTGTTCAGGATATCGAAGCCGTAATCCAGGGTGACGGTTCTGGTAAGCAGAGTGTAGTCGACAGCTATCATCCAGGTACCGTCGGGTATGGTGAGAGTTATTTCATCGGAGTATCTGTCGACGGAAATTTCATCGAATCTTACCGTATAATCGGCGATACCGATTCCGGGATTCACCTTGACCATCGGATCCCCGTTCACGGGTATGACGGAGATATCGTAATAGTCAGATGTGGTGTACTGGTACACGCTCCACCCGTAGATTTTTCCGGAATAGTTCATAGCCTCGAATGGGACGTAGACCTCGGCGGTGCAATCGTACTCGCCGCCCATCCATATGCTCCTCACGGTCTGGGGGAGGAAGAGCCTGATGTCACCGGCTATCCCGATTCCGGAGTCGAAGCTCGTTATGCCTTCCCTTATGACGACATCCCCTGAGAATGATCCGTAGACCTGTATGAATGTCATCACTCCGTCGTATTCACAGTACGACAGGTATCCATCGCCGAAGACGTCTGTGCACACCTTGGCCGCAGAACCCGGCGCGGATACGATGTTCAAGGGACCTGCGCCCATCCACGGTAGCATACCGTCATAAGATACCGTAACGGTCGGGACGAGGGGCTCTCCCGAAGAGTCTTGGAACGATGCCCTGAAAATACCATCTTCGAATTCCACTCCCTCCTGGAAGGTTATATTCTCGAATCTATACGTTCCCTCGAACGCCGAATAGCAGACTACGACTCTGTATTCGACATCATCGAATACCACCGTAGGCGCCACGGTCAGGCTTGTGGACTCCCTGTCGAGAACTCTCAGGATCTCCGCATACGCTACGCCGATATCCAGGTGATAGACGACCTTATCGACAAGCTTGAAGTTCGGATTCTCGGGATCGATCGTAACATCCTCGTAGTCAAATGATCCGTCGGGGAACCACTTCAGGTTCTTCCCTATGTGGATAGATACTCCGCTGTCTATGCTGAACGGCAACCCGTACATGTTCGCTGTATCTACGCTCTTCAATCCCAGTGGGTAATCCCCACCGCCCTCGGTGATTGATTCGGGGAATACGAGAGCACCGTTCCAATCGTAATCTCTCACCATAGCGACGAGAACGCCGTCCTGATCTGTCACGAAATGCATGCCGGATTCATCGATGATTTCATATCCGACGATATTCAGCGTGTTTATCCTGAACCCGCTCAGACTGCCTAGGCATCTGTCGAACAGCTCTGCGGAAGAGATCGTCAAGGAGGCGATACTCTCGCTGTCCCTCTCTATGAACCATTCTCTTATATCCCTGACGGACAGCTGCTGGCCCTGGCATTGGATCTTGTCCGGTAAAACCGACGGCGAGATCGTGATCGAATCGTTGTTATTCACCACATACACAGTTGAGATCTCGGCCACGACCTGCCTGTCCTCCAGGCACAGATAGCAATATCCGTAGCCACCATCGTATGTGAAATAGTAGGTGGAATCGCTGGCGACCCCTCTGTATGGGGAGTCGAACGACGATCCATAGCCGACCTGCAGGTCGCCGTTTGCTCCGTAAGTTGTAATATCGGCATAGACGCTGGCCTTACCGTCGTCGCCATGCTCCGAGACTATGAGTTCACCTGCTATATGCAGCCTATCGATACTGACATGAGCGCCTGCTGGCACGGTCAGTGTCGCACCGTCGACGATGACCAGATTGCGGAAAGTGTAATTCCCAATGGAGAAGGTGGCATCCGAATCTATGTAGACGAATGCTTCGTCGTAATAACCCGGCTCTATTGCTCCGCTGAGATGCTCCGTTTCTTGATCGACGGAGGATGGCGCTTCCGTGACTTTCTTCGACCTGTCGGTACAACCGTCGAAAGCAGAAGGTTCGGTATTCACTGTGCGTTCGAGAATGCTCTCTATGTCCATGAAACACCAACAGAAAGCTTCGCTTTCGATATTGCCTATCACTGTGGTATCGGCGAATATCGGATCCCATGATATTTCTTCGAACGCATGATCTCTGATGGTTCCGATATCTCCTTCAAACTTCACCTTGAAGTCCGGATTGTCATCGAAAACATGGTGGCCAATATAGCCCACGTCGCCCTTGAAGATTACCTGCTCGAGCGACCTGCACTCGTAGAAGGTTCCATCCAGCGCGCCCACGTCCTTCTCGAACGTGACCGTCCTTAAGCTGGTGTAGCTGGGGAACAGCCAACCGATCGTGCCGATCCGCTCCTTGAAAGTCAGATCCGTGATCATCGGCAGGGCGGCCGCAGGCCCGTGAAGCTCCTCAATCTCTGCATTGAAGACCAGGGATGTTATCTCCGTGCTGTTCATCAGGTCGAGGTAGACCTCGTCAAACTTGCCGTTGAATGTCACCGTATTGAGCATATCGCATGAATTCAGGCATATCTCCAGGTAGTTGCTCACAGTGTTGTCACCAATTATCGTGACAGATTGGAGGTTGGGACATGAGTATACGCTGATGTAATGGTAACCTTGAACGATTCCTGTCAGATCGATCGTCAGTCCTGTGATGTCATAGTTGTCCCCGATGAATACACCAAGCTGAACTGATCCGTTCAGGAAACCACTCGGTAAATGGATGGATGCGATGCTTCCGACGACATCTTCTACATACATACAGAACTCATGATGCCTCTGTACCGTATTGCCATCGGATACGTCGTATACCTCTTCGCTGAACGAGTATTCCACACCGTCCTGTACATAACCGTTGATGATCGCCCCGATGGCCTCTTGATCGAATTCGAACTCGAAGCCGTCATCGGAGGCGTATGTGAAGGATTGGAGACCGTCGATCCTGAGGAGATGCGAGAACCATACGTCCTCCTTCACATCCATGGAGATGCTTCTTATGTTGAAACCATCAGAACTGACTCCGAATTCTCCGGTAGCTTCCACCTCGTCGATGTAAACCGTTATGTCGCTACGGCAGTATATGTTTGCGGAACCTATCGTCAGTTTCTGGATATGGATGTCCTCGTCGGAATAGAAAGCGACTCCCCGACAGTTGAACTGCTTGCCTCCTGCCGTGATCGATTCCGGTATCTTGACTACCTGTGACACGCCATCGTAATCCCCGAATGCGATATACTCAGGTTCATAGCAATTATAATCGTCGAAAAGAATATTCAAAGACCATTCGACACCGTCGATCCTATAACCGTCCGATAGGGCATCAATTTCATCGCTATCGATCGAGAGAACGGTTTCTTTGCCTTGACGGACTTCATAAGTTTCCAATCCTTCCGCATTCGATATATTTCCAGCGATTTCTACCATTCTGGTTGATTCCGATGAACATATCTCGATGATATGCTTCACTTTCAGATTGTCCTCGAGGTACACACCTGATTTGTACAGAGTATCGACGCTGAGATCTCCCCACTCCATCCAAGAATAGAATCCATATGTGTTCGGTTTGATAGTCACCCTATCAAGCTCTACGGAATCCACGTAAGCGTTGGGAGTGCGCGTGAGATCGAACCTTTCGACATAATATGTCGTCCCTTCTATGGTGACGACCGAGTCGATGATGATTTCTTTGGATGTCCCATCATAAACACCCCATATCATCGGGTATTCTGTGCCTTCGATTCCGATTCTTCCGTAAGGGTCCATATCATAGGCTATGCCGTCCTTCACGACAGCATCCTCGATGGGTACAAAGCGCGGTTCGAAAGCCTTGGATACGTCCTTGCCGTTGACCGTCGTGGGCTCCGCGCCCTCTTCGAATCCATTGCAATTGACCCTGTATGTCTCGAAATCCTCGGTGTAGGCTGATACGTAGTAGTTACCGGTCTTCTCCATGAACACGGGCTCTTTCACAGGTCCGCTCCCTGCGGACTCAATTATCGCAGCCCTGTTCGCGGTGTAATAAGAGGAAACCACCTGGCCATCGACGGTCTTGCTGAAATACCAGTTGAAGCCGTTCCTGTTGCCGGAGAACTCCGAGTAGATGAGCTTCAGAGCGGCTATGGTGGATTCATAGTCCTGCTCGGACATCCAGATGTTCCCGGACATCATGAGAGGGAGGACGTCGTCATACGACGGTCTCACGAACTTGTTGTTGCTGGGCTCGATTATCTTCTCGACCCCCATGCGAGTGAGCAGCCCAGTGGGGTTGGTGACGCCATCGAAGGAAACCGACTCAATCGCAATGTTCCCGTACGGACCTTCCCCGCCTTCGAATACGCTGTCCACTATCATCTGGACACCGAAGGACAATTTCATGTCGGCATCCCCGAAGAGGAGCGCTGCCATCTCCGCCCTGTCCAGGCCGGTGACCTTCATCCCCATCTGAATCTGGGCGTTGCGTGCGATGTTGGCGAACTCCAGATTGCATGATGCATCCTTCAGGACGAACTGGGCATCCAGATGTGCGACGGCGCTAGCATCGATGGCTATGAACAGATCCTTCTCGTTCTGCTGATCGTCCAGAGAGGATACCGATAACTTCGCCTTCAGATATGCCGTGACGGTGTACCCGTCGGAGGTCTTCTTCACAGTGGCGTATCCGCTGATGCTGCCCGAGATGTCGGCTGAACGCTCCTCGCATTCCGCCTTGAACCTCTCTATGGGATTGTCGCCCTCGTAATTCTTGGCCAAGGTCTGCTTGACGGAGCTCGGAAGAGCGGCCCATACGGAATCGTACAGCTCGAAGCCTTTGTCGCCGTCTGTCTGTAAACTGAATCCGATCTCGGATTCGTCGCCGATATACCCCGAGATCGCGTCTATCAACTCTGTGGTTGATGAACCTGCGTCAGCATCCGCGTCCTGGGATGGTGCGGATAGGAATATCGCACCCCCGACGAACACCAATGATGCCACTAACGCAAAAATGAACAATCCATTTTTGTACATTGGATGGGGCACGGATTATATTAATAAAAGTGTTCCCTACAATATTGTATTTACCGCTACCATGATAATGTAAAAAATGTCGTGATTCCTGGTTGCTTCTGTATTCGACGATTGAATGCAATGCTTCGAGCACTGGCAATGGTATCAACAAAAGCCTGAACGACGTTATTTCAACAGCGACGTTCGTCCCGTATGCACATATGTCATGGGCCTGGGAGAGCATGATGGAATCCACAGTATACTCCAGCCCCGATGTCAGCAGGATTATCGATCCAGCAAAAAGGAAGCAAGACGCGAACCTCAGCAACAAGCGGCCCCTCGTTCCAGGATCGTACAGGTTGAAAGCGAACGAGAACGGAATCATTGCCAGGAGGGGGATGAGGTAAATCCAGTTGCCCGCCAGGATGTCCATGATCGATATCGTGCTGTCAGGGAACAGGCTCTCGAACTCGTATGCTATCAGGCAACCGAGCACCAATATCAGAATAACCACGGCGACCATCTTGAGGGCGGTTACCATCGCACCTCTGGCACCTTTCATGTAATCCATATCGGAGCCCCCTGGCGTAATCCAATGCCGACAGGAACGAGCGTATCTTGTCGTACGATATATCCAGAAGCTGTCCGTCCAGATACGCCGACGTATCATCGGAGTCCATCAATTCCGATATAGCAGAATCCAGATGCTCCGATGAGGCCGAGAACAACATCGCCCCGCCGATGTTCTCCACATTGACGGCGATGCTGCATGAACCATCGGTCACAAGGATGTCCATGTCGTCGATGCGGTAGGTCTCCCTCAGGCCGGCTATCGACATCCGATAGACGGATTCGCTGTTCTCCTCCACGGTGATGCTCAGGTTATGCCCCTCATCGGAGAGAGGTGCCACGACGAGTGTGTCCAGCTCCATCCTCATGAGTCCCAATGGATAGGAGAATTTCGAAACTATCCTGAATGCCACAGGCGATGCATCGTCGGTGCAGAAGTCCCTGACCATCAGCATGGCAGTGGGGATGAAGATGGAATCCCTGAAGTGCACCATATTATCGGAGGATCTGGAAAGCCTGTCCAGATGGATGATGCTGATATTGGTCACGGATCCCCTTACGTCGTCGACCATGGATATCCTGACGTCGACATCCTCGAAATCGTAGAGCGTCCCGAGGCGGACATCGAACACCACATCGTATTCCAGGGTGGCTCCGTTGATGGAGAAATCCGAGGACTCCAGCTCATAGTCGATCCAATACGGGGGGAATGCGGCTGTCACGACCAGGATGATGACCGCAGAGCACAGTGCAAGCTCTGAAACCCTGATCGCCATGCAGCCGTTCATGTCAGTGGATTGCGGATTTCGATTTTATTTCTATTCTACTGTATTTGGATTATCTACAAAAATGGATGTAAATCTGCAGATAAAATGGACAACAACGTGTTATACATCCTAACTCTCCATCACCCGGAGGACTGAAATGGACAGGCGCACCCAGGGTGAGATCGCTGTAATAGCGGCGGCGTTGCTCTGGGGTTTCGCCGGGTTCTTCTCCAGGGGCCTCAACGACCTCGGCCTGACATCCCTGCAGATCACAGCCTGCAGGATGACCGTCAGCACCATCGTGCTGGGGGCGTTCATGCTGATGATGCGCCGCGGAGACTTCAGGGCCTCCCCCAGGATGCTCCTGCTGTTCCTGGTTTTCGGCATCGTGAGGATCGGCAGCGACTTCGCCCTGTTCAGCGCCATGGAGACCGTCACCCTGTCGGTGGCGAGCGTCCTGCAGATGACGGCACCGTTCTACGTCATGGCGATATCCTTCCTGTGCTTCGGCGAGAGGATCACGAAGATGAAGGCGGCGGCGCTGCTGGTCGCGTTCTTCGGATGCGTGCTGGTGACGGACGTGCTGTTCGCGGACGTCTCCGACCTCACCGGCGTGGCCCTGGGCGCGATATCCGGCGCGTGCTACGGCGGGTTCGTGGCCGGGACCAAGTACTGCGACATGAAGGGCGCATCCCCCGTGTCCTTCGTGTTCTACACCGCCGCGTTCGCCATGGTCCTGCTGTTCCCGATCACCGATGCCCCGCACGTCATCGAGGTCACCTTCTCGGGCTGGGAGCCGTTCCTTTACGTCCTGGGCGTGGGCCTGATGATAACCCTGGTCCCGTACAGCCTCCAGGCCTGGGCCCTGAAGTACCTTGACGCGGGCATAGCATCCGTCCTGGGAGTGACGGAGGCGGTGTTCGCCGCCATAGTGGGCTACTTCGTGTTCTCGGAGTCCATGTCGGCTCTCAACATCGCCGGGATGGCCCTCGTGTTCCTGTCGATAGCCATGCTCAACGCCGGGGCGCTGAGGTTCTTCGCCAGGCGTCGGAGCAGCCACCGCAATCGAATAATACGCAGAATCCATGCCGCGTCGCATGAGGTTCGGACCCGCGGGATACCCCTCGGCAGGCAAGACGCCGGAGGGCTCATTGGAATACACCAGGCAGCTCGGCCTGGACGCCCTGGAGGTGGAGTTCGTCCGCGGCGCCAGGATCAAGCCCGAGAGGGCCCAGGAGATCGGCAGGAAGGCGAAGGAGCTAGACATCAGGCTCAGCTGCCACGCCCCGTACTTCGTGAGCTTCAACTCCGACAACCCCGAGACCAAGGAGAAGAGCATCTCGTGGGTCACCGATACCGCGAAGGCGGCGCACAACCTGGGAGCGTACATCATCGTGATCCACGCCGCCTCCTACGGGAAGACCCCGGAGACCGCGCTGCCCAACGTCATCGCGGGGATGCAGAAGTGCAAGGACGTCCTGGACGACGAGGGGGTGAAGGACGTGATCCTCGGCATCGAGACCATGGGCAAGCTGGGGCAGTTCGGGACCCTCGACGAGATCGCCAAGGTCATGGACGAGGTGGACGGGGTGCGCCCCGTCCTGGACGTGGCGCACGTCCACGCCCGCGGCCACGGATGGCTGAAGACCGAGGACGACATGCAGTCGCTCATCGACCAGTTCTTCCCCCTGTGCGGCGACATAGCGCACTTCCACATCAGCTGCATCAACTACGGCGACAAGGGCGAGATCAACCACCTGCCCCTGGAGGCCAGGGACCCCGACCTGCAGATGCTGGCGGACATCCTGGACGGTTCGAAGCAGGAGTGCACGTTCATCTGCGAGTCGCCGCTGATAGAGAAGGACGCGGTCGTGTTCAGGGACATGTTCCCCGCTTACAGGAGGCGATGGCATGGGATTCTTCAAGAAGGACAAGAGGAACGGCATGTCGGTCAGCGAGGGCATGGCCGCGGCGCTGGCCAACGGCAAGAGGCCGTTCGAGATCAGGGAGGAGGGCGGGTTCACCGTGCAGGGCATGGGGGACGACCTCCCGATGCTAATGGAGGCCGAGGCCGACGACGCCTTCATCCACTACCTGATCCACCTGGACATCCAGACCAGCGGATGGCGCATGGACGACCTGTACATGGAGCTGAACCGCCTCAACATGAGGGTCCCGTTCGGGAACTTCATCGTGGACGGGGAGGCGGAGGAGATGGAGGTCCTTTTCCGCTACGACTACCCCCACCTGAACAACGGCGACCCGAAGTCCATCGGCGACCTCACCGACCTGATGTTCGACATCGTGGACAAGCACGACGGCGACCTGAAGAAACTGGCGGAGGCCGTCCCCGATGTTCCCGACAGCATGTACGGGCGAGACAAGCCCAGCGGTCTAGCCTCCGTGAAGTGCTGAATGGTTACGCACCATTAACTATGGCTTGCGGATGAATCGCCTGCCGCAATCACTGCGGCGGTGATATCTATGGACACAAACATAGAAGATAGGTATACCCAGAACCCTCTGAAAAGAAACCTGAAGGATAGCGTTTTCTCTGACCTATTCTCTGAGGAGTGGTATGCATCGAACCTTGCCAGGGAGCTCGTGCCGGAGATCCCCGATGGCACCCCTGTTAAGGTGAGCAATGCTGGAAGCGTGATGTCGCCTGGTCCGATCCACGACCTGGTTCTGATAGCCGGCGACTACGCCATAGTCGCCGTGGAGGCCCAGTCCACCAAGAACCCGAACATGCCCATGAGGATTCTGCTCTACGAGTTCGACATCCTAGCGCCCATGCTCCACGGACTGAGGAGGGAACTGCTCTCCGGAGCCCATGCAAAGATGCCGATGGTGCTCGCTTTCGTGATCTACACGGGAAGCGGTGAAGTGCCTGGGGTGATGCGCCTCTCCGACTGCTACCCAGACCGTCCTCCAGCCGACACTGGGATGGAACTCACCGTCAAGGTTATCCACGCAAGCAACGCACCAAAAGGCTCCAAAGTCAGTGAGTACATTAGACTCTGCCAGTTGGCAGACGGATGCAGGAAGGAAGCGAAGGGAGACATGGAATTGTATGCTCGCCTCCTGAAGGAAAGGAGCGAGAAGGCAAATATACTCCAGGAGTACCTAAGAGAGAAATGGGTCGAGGTTATGGGATACTACGAGGCGATATTCAACCAGGACGTGGCCGACGAGGCCATGCGCATGGATGCGGAGAGGGAGGGGAGAGAGAAGGTTGCCGTCAAGCTCCTCGCCGACGGCATGGCCCCTGAGAAGGTATCCGAACTGACCGACCTGGACATGGATTGCATCAGGAAACTAATGGAGTCCCGACCGGCCGTTTCCCAGATTACCACCCGGTTGGGCGCTGGATAACCGAGTCCGACCGGCCAAATAATATGGTTTTTATATCGGTATCCGATTGACCGAGCATAAACGCCACTGTGGCTCAGCGGTAGAGCAACGGTTTCGTAAACCGTGGGCCGGGGGTTCGATTCCCTCCAGTGGCTCCCATTCTCCTTCTCGGTCCTTCTTCATGTAAGTGTTCACGATCTTGATCGCGCACACGTCCCCGCACATGGAGCAGCCCTCGCTCTCCTCGGTGCATCCCCTGCACCTGTACCTGCGGGCCTTCTCCTCGTCGATGCAGGTGTCGAACATGGTCTCCCAATCCAGCGCCTTCCTGGCCCTGGCCATGCGGGAGTCCCTCTCCCTGCCGATGCCCCTGCTGAGGTCGCCCACATGGGCGGCGATCTTCGATGCGATCACTCCCTCCCTGACGTCATCGACATCCGGGAGCGACAGATGCTCCGCCGGTGTGAGGTAGCACAGGAAGTCCGCTCCGTTCTGGGCCGCCACGGCCCCTCCGATCGCTCCGACGATGTGGTCGTAGCCGGGGGCTATGTCGGTCACCAGCGGGCCGAGGACGTAGAAGGGCGCATCGTGGCAGAGCCTCTTCTCCAGCCTCATGTTCATGGGGACCTGGTCCAGCGGGACGTGCCCGGGACCCTCCACCATGCTCTGGACGCCGGCCTCGCGGGCCCTCAGGACCAGATGGCCCAGCGTCATCAGCTCGGTGAGCTGCGCCTGGTCGGAGGCGTCGTCGATGCATCCGGGCCTGAAGCCGTCCCCGAGGGACAGCGTGAACTCGTACTTGCGGGCCATCTCCAATAGGTAGTCGAAGTTCTTGTAGAGCGGGTTCTCCTCCTCGTTGTGGAGGATCCACGCCGTCAGGAACGAGCCGCCGCGGGAAACGACATCGGTCGTCCTTCCGGCTCTCTTGAGCCATCCGACGCTCTCCTTGGTGATGCCGCAGTGGACGGTCATGAAGTCCATGCCGTCCTTCGCATGCTTCTCGATTCCGTTGAAGATGTCGTCCTCGGTCATCTCGACCACGGCGTTCCTCCTCGCGGCGGTGAGCCCGGTCTGGTAGATCGGGACCGAGCCCATCATCACGGGGCATTCCCTCAGGAGCCTGGCGCGGATGGCGTCTATGTCGCCTCCGGTGCTCAGGTCCATGACGGCATCGGCACCGTACCTCAGGGCTACCTGGAGCTTCTGCAGCTCCGAGTCGAGGTCCACCATGTCCCTGGAGGTGCCCAGGTTGACGTTGATCTTGATGGAGAGCCCCTCGCCGATGGCGACGGGCTCCGCGTCGTGGACGGGGTTGTGGGGCGCGCAGATGCGTCCGGAGGCTATCCCATTGCGGATGAACTCCTCCGAGACCCCCTCCTTCCTTGCGATCTCCTTCATCAGGGGCGATACCTCGCCCCTGCGGGCCTGCTCCATGATGGTGCTCATGCGATATCGCCTGGACTATCCGCATCACGCTTTTAACAATTGTCGAAGGAGGCTGGGGCCTGACGCGGTCGCTCGAACCTTATGGCCCTGCGGACGGCCTCGACGGGGACCCCGTTCTCCTCCGACAGACGGACCAGGTCGTCGTGCTCGGCCTTCCACTTGCGGACGCCGTAGCCCTCGGACACCTTGATCCTGACGTCCCCGAACTCCGTGTGGACGCTGACGATGCTCGACTCCATCTGGTAGCGCCTGTACTCGTGCATGCGCACCCCTATGGTGGATGTGCGCTCGAGGATCAGCCTCGCCATGGCGTCGGCCTCTCCCGGGCGGCAGACGCAGGTCAGCAGGTATCCCGGGCGGCCCTTCTTCATGATCACCTGGGCGATGTACGCGTCCCTGGCCCCCTGGGCCATCAGGAGGTCGATGACCGGTCCGAGGTCCTCCGGGGTCATGTCGTCGATGTTGCATTCTATCTGTATCACAGTTGGCAGCGCGCTGCCCTGCTCGCCGATGAACGCCCTCACCATGTTGGTGGAGCCCTCGCGACTGCCGAAGCCGCATCCCACGCCCTCGGAGACCATCTGCGGCATGCCGCCGAACGACTCCGCGAAATGGCGGACTATGGCGACCCCCGTAGGGGTGGCCATCTCGCCCTCCTGGTTTCCCGAGAACGCGGGAACTCCCTCCAGCAGGATGGCTGTGGCGGGCGCAGGCACCGGGATCGTCCCGTGGGCGCATTCGACTGTCCCGAACCCGGTGCAGATTGGGGATGCCACTATGCGGTCCGGGGCCAGCCTCTCGATGAGCATGCAAGTCCCGACCACGTCGGCGATGGCGTCCAGCATGCCCACCTCGTGAAAGTGGACCTCCCCGACGGGCCTGCCGTGGACGCGGGCCTCCGCCCCCGCGATCTCGGCGTAGATCTCCTTGGAATGGGATTTGACGAAGTCCGACACGGAGAGCGAGTCGATGATCCCGAGAACGTCCTCCAGCCTCCTATGGCTGTGGCCGTGGCCGTGCCCATGTGTCCCCTGGGCCTCCACGGCGCCCTTGGCGAGCACCTCCACCCTGGTCCCCGAGATGCCGCGCCTGACAGCATGCATGACCCTGGCCTCCACCTCCGGGATCCCCGCGCGGGAGACCATCTCCGACAGCTCCTCTGGGTCCTCCAGGAGCCCTGCGAGGGCCCCCTGGACCATGTCCCCGGCGACCCCCGACCTGCATTCCAAGTACAGTATCCTCATAGCGGCGCTGTCCTCCTGTCTATCATTGATGCGATGTACCCCGCCCCGAAGCCGTTGTCGATGTTCACGACGCTCACGTCCGAGGAGCAGGAGTTCATCATCGCCAGAAGCGCGGCCACGCCCTCGAAGGACGCCCCGTAGCCGACCGACGTGGGCACGGCGATGACGGGGACGTTCACCAGGCCCCCGACCACACTGGGCAGGGCCCCCTCCATGCCGGCGACGGCCACCACGGCCCTCGCCCGGCTCAGGGGCTCCATGTTGGCGAGCAGCCGGTGTATCCCGGCCACCCCTCCGTCGTAGATGCGGTCCACCCTGCTGCCCAGGGTCTCCGCGGTGACCGCGGCCTCCTCGGCCACGGGGATGTCGCTGGTCCCCGCCGTCACGACGCAGACCGAGCTGTTGGGGGAGGGCTCCGGCGGCCTCCCTATGACTATGATGTTCGCCTTCTCGTGATACACGGCATCGTCGAATGTCGAATGCACGAGCTCCCATGTGCCTGGGCTGCAGCGGGTGATCATGGCGCACCCGGCACCGTTGTCCAACAATGTGCCAGCAATCTTAACCGACTGCTCCGGGGTCTTCCCGGCGCCGTAGATTACCTCGGGGGATCCCGACCTTATCGCGCGGTGGGTGTCGACCTTCGCGAACCCCAGGTCGACGAACGGCTTGGTGCGGAGCATGCGCTCAGCCTCCTCGGGGGACAGCCTGCCGTCCCTCACAGCCTCCAGCATCTCCATCGGGGTCATTCGGATCTCCTGACGCCGTAGGTAACGCTATCGCAGTATTTGAGAAGGATTACCTCCGCCTCCCGCCTCGTGGAATCCAGGAGGTGCATCTGGTCCTCCGGGACCTCGAAGCGCCCTGCGGACCCGTCGAACCTGAACCTGTGGCCGCTGAAGCCCAGGCCCCTGAGCTCCGCCTCGCAGTCGCGGATGCGCCGGAGGTCGGCCTCGGTTATGACCGTGCCCGTCGCGAGCCTCGTCGCCAGGCAGGAATCGGACGGGAGGTCCCATGTGGGCAGCCCCGCCTCGCGGGACAGCACCCTGACGTCCTCCTTGCCGAGCCCGCACTCCCTCAGCGGGGAGACCACTCCGATCTCCTCCAGGGCCCTCATCCCGGGGCGCAGGGACGGGTCGTCCGTGGCGTTCGTGCCGTCGATGATGCAACCGCACCCGTCGGCCCCCGAACGGGCCGCTATCGCCGAGAAAACGGCCTTCTTGCAGAGATAGCAGCGGTCCTGGCCGTTGCCGGCCACGCCGGGGACGGACAGGATGTCCAGGCGGATCACCTCCAAGGGGATGCCGCGCTCCTCGCAGAAGGCCATCGCCCTCCCCGTCTCACGCTCGGACTGGAACTGCGTCGCGACGGTGTACGCGCGGAAGTCGATCCCGGCCTCGATGCACTCGTGCAGCAGGAACGATGAGTCGCAGCCGCCCGAGAACGCCAGCGCTGGGCGGTCCAGGGATGCCAATGCTTCGCGGATGTCCTCCATATCCGTGGATACCCCCTTCCGAGCATAAATCGATGCCCGTCGCGCTCGATCAGCTCGACGATGTTCTCCCCCGCCTTCTCCGCCAGGGAGCGGGTCATCATCCCCAGCTCCAGGAAGGCGGCGTTGTAGATGGCGTTGGGGACCAGGCAGGTGGGGGTGAGGTTCCCCCTGACCTCGTCGGAGTTGATTCTGGACTGCTGGAAGCCGTAGACGTCCATGGCCGTTATCCTGCCCCCGAGGCGCTCGGCGTACCCCATGACGACATCGCAGTCCGACTCTATCGCCACGTCCAGGTCGCCGTCGTCCCTCAGGGAGACGGTCACCCTGGCCTCGCGCTCGCAAGCCTTCATCACAGCCCTGGTCGTGGACGTCATTGTATCCGGTCCCCGACTTCCTTGCGCGGTCATAACGGTTGCGACTTGCGCGTGCGCGCGCTAACGCGCATAACACGCGCGCGTTTATATATAGTGGACGCATTAGGAAGGCTGATACAATGGATGGGGAAATCAACAACCCTGCGGGGGAAGACTACGACGCGGACAGCATCGTGGCCCTCAAAGGCCTCGAGGCAGTCAGGAAGAGACCCGGCATGTACATAGGATCCACGGACACCCGCGGACTCCACCACATGGTCTTCGAGGTCGTGGACAACGGCATCGACGAGGTCATGGCTGGCTACGCCACCAGGGTCTGGGTCACCATCAACGAGGACGGCTCCATCACCGTGAGGGACGACGGAAGGGGGATACCCACCGGGATCAACCACGAGGAGGGCAAGTCCGCGCTGGAGATGTGCCTGACCGACCTGCACGCGGGCGGGAAGTTCAACCAGAACAGCTACAAGGTCTCCGGAGGACTGCACGGAGTGGGAGTGTCCGTCGTGAACGCCCTCTCCGAGAAGCTCATCGCCACCGTCCACCGCGAGGGCAAGATCTGGATGCAGTCGTACAAGATCGGCGTGCCCGACGACGATGTCAAGGTCATCGGCGAGGCCGACGACCACGGGACCATCATCCAGTTCTGGCCGGACAAGGAGATGTTCGAGACCGTCACCTTCGACTACGGTACCCTGCAGAACAGGTTCAGGAACCAGGCGTTCCTGAACAAGGAGGCCACCATCGAGTTCGAGGACAGGAGGACCGGCAAGAAGGAGGTCTTCCACTACGACGGCGGCGTCTCAGAGTTCGTGCAGTACCTCAACAGGTCCAAGACACCCATCCACCCCAATCCCATCCACTTCTCCGGGGAGAGGAACGGTGTCATCATCGACATAGCCATGCAGTACACCGACGGCTACAACGAGGAGATCGACTCCTTCGTGAACACCATCTTCACTCCCGAGGGCGGCACCCACCTGACGGGTTTCAGGACCTCCCTCACCAAGACGATCAACGACTACGGCAAGGCCAACAACCTCCTGAAGGACATCACCCTCGAGGGAGCGGACGTAAGGGAGGGCCTCACCGCCATCGTGAGCATCAAGATGGCCGAGCCCCAGTTCGAGGGGCAGACCAAGGCCAAGCTGGGCAGCAGCGTGGCCCAGGGGGCCGTCAGCGGCCTCATGAACGACAAGCTCGCCGAGTACCTCCTGGAGAACCCCTCCGTGGCGCAGACCATCGTGAAGAAGGCCGTCTCCGCCTACGAGGGCAGGGAGGCCGCCAGGAAGGCCAGGGACGCCACCAGGAGGAAGAACGTCCTGGAGACCAACAGCCTGCCCGGCAAGCTCGCCGACTGCTCCGAGAGGGACCCCTCCAAGTGCGAGCTGTACATCGTCGAGGGGGACTCCGCAGGGGGCTCCGCGAAGCAGGGCAGGGACCGCGCGTTCCAGGCCATCCTCCCCCTGAGGGGGAAGATCCTCAACGTGGAGAAGGCCAGGCCGGACAAGCTGCTGGACCACGAGGAGATCAAGAACCTCGCCATCGCCATCGGAGGCGGCATAGGGAAGGAGTTCGACGTCTCCAAGATCAGGTACCACAACATCGTCATCATGACCGATGCGGATGTGGACGGCGCGCACATCGGCACGCTCCTCCTGACTCTGTTCTACAGGCAGATGAAGCCCCTCATCGAGGGCGGGCACGTCTACATAGCAATGCCCCCCCTCTACAGGGTCTACAAGGGCAAGAAGCAGGTCTACTGCTACAACGACGAGGAGATGGCGGCGGCCATGGCCGAGCTGGGCCAGGGCGCGAACGTCTCCAGGTACAAGGGTCTGGGAGAGATGAACCCGCAGCAGCTGTGGGAGACCACCATGAACCCCGAGACCCGCATAATGAAGAAGATCATGATCCAGGACGCGATCCTCGCTGACCAGCTGTTCTCCGTCCTCATGGGCGACGACGTGGAGCCCAGGAGGGAGTTCATCATCGAGCACGCCCACGAAGTGATCAACCTGGATGTGTGATACCATGGACGGAGAGAGGAAGCTCATCAACCAGACGATCGAGAACGAGATGCAGCGCTCGTACATCGACTACTCCATGAGCGTCATCGTCGGGCGCGCGCTGCCCGACGTGAGGGACGGCCTCAAGCCTGTCCACAGGAAGATCCTGTTCGCCATGGACAATCTCTCGCTCACCTACAACCGCCCCCACAAGAAGTCCGCCACCGTGGTCGGAGAGGTCCTTGGTAAGTACCACCCCCACGGCGACTCCGCCGCCTACGACGCCATGGTGAGGATGGCCCAGCCGTTCTCCCTGAGGTATCCCCTCGTGGACGGCCAGGGTAACTTCGGATCCGTGGACGGCGACTCCGCGGCCGCCATGAGGTACACCGAGGCCAGGATGACCAAGATGGCCAGCGACCTGATGGCCGACCTGGACAAGGACACCGTCGACATGGTCGACAACTACGACGGGTCGCTCAAGGAGCCCTCCGTCCTGCCCTCCAAGTTCCCCAACCTGCTGGTGAACGGTTCGGACGGTATCGCGGTCGGAATGGCCACCAAGATGCCCCCGCACAACCTCAGGGAGGTCTGCGAGGCCATCGCCCACACCATCGACAACCCCGACGCCACCGTCGACGACCTGATGCAGTTCGTCAAGGGCCCCGACTTCCCCACCGGCGGCACGATCTACGGCCTCTCCGGGATCAGGTCCGCATACGAGACCGGCCGCGGCAGGCTCAAGGTCAGGGCCAACACCCACTTCGAGGAGATGGGCAACGGCAAGGAGAGGATCATCGTCGACGAGATCCCCTACCAGGTCAACAAGGCCATGCTGATCATGCAGATCGCCGACAGGGTCAAGACCAAGGAGATCGAGGGCATCACCGACCTCAGGGACGAGTCCGACAGGCACGGCATGCGCATAGTCATCGAGCTCCACAAGGACGCCATCCCCAACGTGGTCCTGGAGAACCTGTTCAAGAAGACCAACATGGAGGTGACCTTCGGGGTGATCAACATCGCCCTGGTGGACAACAAGCCCTCCCTGCTGAGCCTCAAGGCGCTGATCTCCCACTACATCGACCACCGCAGGAGCGTCGTCATCAGGAGGACCAAGTTCGACCTCGCCCAGGCGGAGAAGCGCTTCCACATCCTCGAGGGCCTCATGAAGGCCATCAACATGCTCGACGAGACCATCGAGCTGATCAGGGCGTCCCCGGACGGGGAGACCGCCAACGCCGGGCTCCAGGACCTGCTGGGCATCGACGAGGACCAGGCGAAGGCCATCCTCGACATGAGGCTCCAGAAGCTGACCGGCCTGGAGCTGGACTCCATCAAGAAGGAGTACGAGGACCTCATCGTGCTCATGGACGACCTGAAGGACATCCTGGCCCACGACGCCAGGGTCAGGGAGATCATCAAGTCCGAGCTGAGGGAGATGTCCGAGGCCTACGGCGACGACAGGCGCACCGTCATCGACCCCAACGCCATCGACACCGACGAGGAGGACCTGATCCCCAGGGAGCAGGTCGTCATCACCATCTCCAATGACAACTACATCAAGAGGATCCCGCTGAGCACCTACAGGCAGCAGGCCAGGGGAGGCGTCGGTCTCACCGCCATGCAGACCAAGGAGGAGGACCATGTGGCCTCGATGTTCGTCACCTCGTCCCACGACTACGTGATGTTCATCACCAACCACGGCAGGCTCCACTGGCTGAAGGGATACAGGATCCCCGAGGGCAGCAGGCAGTCCAAGGGCAAGCCCATCGTGAACCTCCTGGCGGACCTGGAGGAGGGCGAGAAGGTGGTCAACACCGTCTGCGCCGCCGAGTTCCCCGAGGACGAGTTCATGGTCTTCTGCACGCGCAGGGGAGTGGTCAAGAAGACCGCCATGGCCGCCTACGGCAACGTCAGGTCCAGGGGCATCAAGGCCATCAAGCTGGACGATGACGACGAGCTCATCGAGACCGCCGTCACCAGGGGCGACGAGCAGATCATCATAGCCAGCGCCTCCGGCCAGGCCGTCAGGTTCGACGAGTCCGAGATCAGGGCCACCGGCAGGGACACCATGGGCGTCAAGGGGATGACCCTCGACAAGGGCGACATGGTGGTCTCCATGGCCGTGGTGAAGGGCGGCGACAGGCTGCTGACCGTGTCCGAGAACGGGTACGGCAAGATCTCCGACGTGGACGACTACCGCCTGGTGCACCGCGGCGGCAAGGGCGTGATCACCATCAAGACCGACGAGCGCAACGGCATGGTCGTCAGCGTCCGCAAGGTCAACCCAGGCGACCAGCTCATGCTGACCTCCAAGTCCGGGAAGATCATCCGCATGAACACCGACGAGATCCGCGAGACCGGGCGCAACGCCAAGGGCGTCAGGATCATGGACATGCGCGACGGCGACAAGGTCACCGCCGTGGAGCCTGTCATGTCCCAGGAGCAGGAGGACGAGGCCACCGGCGACGCCCCTGCGCCCGCACCGCCCTCGGAATGAAACGATCGGGCCCTGGGCACCCGCCCGGGGCTCGATATCTTTATAAACGGGATGACAATAGGGAGGAATCACGCCGTGGTAACTCAGTTGGGAGAGTGCAAGACTGAAGATCTTGAAGTCGCTGGTTCGAGCCCGGCTCACGGCACCATACCTTCTCTCACATCCATCAGGAGACCCCCCTATGGAGCCCGATATCGTCCTCATCGACATGCGCACGTGCCAGCTCACGATGGCGCAGGTCATGGAGGAGATCAAGCGGCTGAAGCTCGAATACCCGGACCACGAGATCATCATGGACGGGGACGCTTACGCGATAGTCGCCAGGAGGAAGCAGCGATGGGCCGCGGCAGGATCACCATAGGATTGTACAACTCATACGACCAGAACTTCAGGGAGCCCCACCGCAGGACGATAGCCCGCGCGGGGGACCTGGCGATGGCCTTCGATATGAATCTGGCACTGTTCGGTTTCCCCATCCCCGAGGAGACCAGAACGCCGGTCGAGGTGGCCGAGTGGATCGCCGGCACCACCAGCATCGGCGCCCACGGCGGCTACTTCATGGAGCTGGCCGAGAAGGGCAGGTTCATGAAGTTCCCGTACCCCGACAGGGGGTTCCCGCCGCAGCTCGGCGAGCCGGTGCTGACCACCAGCAAGCCGGACCCCTCCAAGCAGCTGTCCCTGGACGGATTGATCGACATGGTGGAGAATGGGCAGAGCGTCCTCCTGGTCTTCGGCATCGGCCCCCACGGCGTCCCGAAGAAGACGGCCTCCATACCCAGATACAACATCGACATCACGCCCGGCGGGTTCTCCCTCGAGACCTGCACCGCGCTCGGGGCCGTCTGCGGTGCCATCAGCGCCAGGCTGGCGCGAGCCGAACAATATTATCTGCAGACCTGCATGGCATCCAGTATGACGACAATGAACGCGAAAGCGCTGGCCGCGATCGGCATCGTAATCATCGCAGGGGCCGCCGCGGGGATCTTCCTCCTCGGCGACAAGGAGGCCGCCTGGCCCGATGACGACGCGGAATACAGGGAGGTCGGGGCCACCGCCTTCATGTACTCGCCCGACGCGGACAAGCAGAGCACCGTGACCCTCCGCTATTACGAGGATTCCCCCAGCATCCCCTACATCAGCATGAGGGAATACTATGACAAGCTCCAGAAGGAGAAGCTGACCGCCTACCACGAGGGCAACGGGATATTCACCCTCGACAACCACAAGAAGGGGGCCGGCAGCGCCACCCTGGATTTGAACAAGCGCACCATCTCCAGTGACAATTACATGAAGTTCACAAGCATCACGAATGTGAACAACGAGGAGAAGGGCGTCGGCTTCCCGCTGATCAAGGCCGTGGACGATACGTTCCTCAAGCCGGCCGGTACGACCACCGTCGACCTGGCGAAATACGGCATAGTCGTCCATACCGATAAGGATTCCAAGGACATCTGGCTGCCATTCCAGACCGCGGCGGACCTCTTCATCAACGGCAACAACTACTACGCTTTCATCATCGGCGATGGCGCATTCTTCATCGACAGCAGCTGTATCATGGGGAGCAGATACTTCTTCACGGACGAGCAGGTCCTTTCCCGCATGTACGCCATGATCTCCGAGAACTGGCAGAGGCCCGCGGAAATGTGCGAATACTCGTATAACGAGATGTGCCTCGTATTCGATCTGTTCTACGGCAAGCCCGGCCTGGGAGCCATATCCGATCTCCAGGCGAAATACGGCCTGGACAAAGCCCTGGACATGTACGATGACAACACGCGCCTGCTCAAGGAGTACCTGAAATCCCCTGAATGGTCTTCCTACCTGGCCGGGATGAAGCGCCTGAGCGATTTCCTGTACGACGGAGGCCACACGAACACCGGGGCCTGGCTCTCATCCATCAACAATCTGGGATCCAAGGATCATATGAAGGAGTTCATCGAAGAGGTGAATGACAAGGCGGCTAAGATAACCGGCCCCGCGCTCCCCGCCAAGAATGCCGAAAGCGAACTCAACAGCCTCAGGACCTTCACATGGAAGATGGAGCGCCTCGGTCCCGGTGCCGCCTACTACGAAGAGGGCGACACCGCAGTCTACATCTTCAATTCGTTCGATCTCGACATGGAGGGCTGGACCAATTACATGAAAGACGGCGGCGAACTGCCCAATGATTGCATCGGGCACCTGTACAGAGCGCTCAAGAAGGCCGATTCGAATGCCGCCATAGACAAATTCGTCATCGACCTCACCACCAACAAGGGGGGCTACGTCTCAGATGCCATCCTGATGAACGGGCTGATGACGGCCGACAACGTATTGTTCCAGTCCCTCGACACCCTGATGGGCCAAGTCGTCCAGAACGATGTCGCCTGCGACATCAACCTCGATGGCAAATTCGACGAGAAGGACCACGAGAAGCCCTACCGCTTCGACTACGGGATCCTGACCAGCAAAGTATCGTACTCCTGCGGCAACCTCATGCCGGTCCTGGCACAGCACAACGGGATCATGATCCTGGGCGAGAGCTCCGGAGGAGGCTCGTGCAACATGGAGGTCGGCTCCTCGGCCGACGGGATGTTGTTCGCGATCTCCGCTTCCGAGAAGACAGTCATCGGCTACGGAGAGGAAGGATACGACGAGAACGCCGTGGAGAAGGGGACCGTCCCCGACGCGGTCCTCGTCATCGAGAACCCGGACGGCACCGTCGACTACTCCGGCATGTACGACATCAAAACCATAAGCGAGAAGATGGAAGAGTTCTACGCCGAGGCGCGAACTCCCATCGGTGCGGCCCCGCTTGGGGCCGTACCACTATTTTTTATCCCACTGCACAATCGCCCCACCATGGTAAGAGAAGCGCGCTGCTCCCACATCCTGGTGGACTCCCAGCAGGAAGCTTACGACATCTACAACCAGATCAACGCCGGTGCCAATTTCGCCCAGCTGGCCATGCAGAGGTCCAAGTGCCCCTCCAAGTACAAGGGCGGGGACCTGGGCTGGTTCGGCCGCGGGCAGATGGTCAAGCCCTTCGAGGACGCCGCCTTCGGCTACAACGTCGGCGACATGACCGTCATCCAGACCCAGTTCGGCTGGCACGTCATCTACATCACCGGCCAGAGGCGAGGCCGCCCCTGTGGCCGGCAAACCACTTCCCCTTCTTCGCCCTCTGAGCAGCTCCTCCATGGAACAGCCCAGGGCCTTTGACAGGACATATATGTTCTCGGCTTGGGCCTTACAGGGATCCAAGCTCCCCTGCTCATAGGCACGGATCGTGGCCAGGCTGATACCGGTGATTTCCGATAGCCTCCTCTGTGTCAGCCCGAGCCTCTTCCTCCTGACTTTGATTATGCTATCCATAACAAGGCGCCGCCCTATCAATTCGTTCACTTTAGAGATGTCGGCTTCATGATAGGGGTTGTAAAGACCCATCAATTCCCTGATCGGAATCGATTCGAACAGCTCCCTGAAGCTGCGGAACCAGAACCATTGAGCATATGCGGCCACATAGCCCGCCCAGTACTCCTTGCCGGGCGGATGCAGCGGGTCGATGTCCAGGATGCCCTCATCCCCCATGATCGACTGCAATAGCTCCGTGCCTGACATCCCCACGATGTATCTGTGCTCCCCCTTGTAGATCGAGTCCGCTGCACTGGAGCCGATGAGCATATCCTGGAATTCTTCCGGCTCCATGCCCATCTGACGCAGAGCGATGTCGAACATCTTGCCGAAATTTCCCATCACGAACGTGACATAATCCTCATGATAGCCGTGGATCATCCTTGCTCACCGTCCCTCTCAGCAGATCCAGCATCGTTATCTCCTCGGGGTCGAAGGGCTGGGAGCGGATCAGCCTGTATGCGGCCCTTGCCTCATCCTCCCTGGACCTGCGGGTCCTGTAGAATCTCTCCGCCTCGCAGATTGTATATCCCTTGAATCTCAGGGCATCGAATACGCATGGGGATCTGACCATGAACTGCTTGCCCAGGTCCCCAAGCCTGATCGCCTGGGAAAGGCGCTCGATGCTTAGGGTTCCCGAAATGAAATCCTGGGCATAGCGGAAATAAGAATCATCGGCGCGGTATCCCACTATGCAGTCGAACCCTTCCAGATCTATGTGATAATTATCGATGAGGAACCTCTTGGATGCATCTGCAATTTCGGAGGATATATCGAAAGTGCGATTCTCGATCAGCATCGTTATCCAATGCAGAATGGAATACCTGCCTGAGTCGAGATACAATATGCTCAATCCCGATTCGTCGACCTCATACTGGTTGCAGTATCCGTCGGAATTCTCCCCGCAGGCCCATTCCATCGCCAATTCCTGGACCTCGGTGCAATAGAATCCCTGTCCATAGTCGTTATGGATCCTCCCCCGCCCGAATTGGGGATGCTCCACAATCTGCGATGAACCATGATATAGTACTATCATACTAGTATTTTGAATATATTCGGTACTATTATACTATTACTATATCCAGAGAGCCCGAGCTGACAATCGAGTGCGTAAATCCAATCGCGGCGTCAGTAGTGGTCGTACAGGATGTTGCCGGGCTCCAGGAGCACTCCTGCGCCCTTCTGGACCCTTCCCACGACCTCCGCGTTGGGGTTCTCCTTGGCGATGGCCTCGGCATCGTCCGCGGGGGCGATGATGGTGAAACCCATGCTCATGTTGAGGGTCTGGTAGATCTCCTTGTCCTCTACCTCCCCCATCTCCTGCAGCACCTTGAAAATGGGCGCAGGCTTGACGGGGTCGCTGATGACGTACTGCAGGCCCTCCTTCATGCGGAGGATGTTTCTGAGACCGCCGCCTGTGATGTCGACGAGGCCGTGGACCTCGTGCTTGGACGTGATGTCGAGGACCTGCTTGACGTAGATCTCCGTGGGAGTGAGGAGCTCCTCGCCGATGCTCTTGGAGAGCCCGGAGACCTTGTCGGTCCACTTGAGGCCGTTGGCCTCGACGATCTTCCTGGCCAGAGTCAAGCCGTTGGAGTGGATTCCTGAGGATCTGAGGGACACGATGAGGTCGCCCTCGGCGCAGGTGGCGCCGGTGATGATCCTGTCCTTCTTGACATATCCGAGGCAGGTTCCCGAGAGGTCCAGGCCGTTGACAAGCTCCGGAAGGACGGCTATCTCCCCTCCGACGATCTCCATGTTGGACAGCTCGGCGCCCTTCTGGAGGCCGATGCCGACCTCCCTGGTGATGTCGTCGTTGGGCTTGTCGATGGCGATGTAGTCCACGAAGGACGTGGGCTCGGCGTTGACGCAGATGGTGTCGTTGACGTTCATCGCGATGCAATCAATTCCAACGGTATCCCACTTGTTCAGGGCCTCGGCGATGAGCAGCTTGGAGCCCACCCCGTCGGTGGCCATGGTGATGTACATGTCGCCGAAATCGATCAGGCTGGCGAACAGCCCGGGCATACGCACGGCCTGCCCTATGCCGTCCCTCTTGTATCCCAGCTCGTCAACCAGCGCCTTGATAGCGCTGGATTTCTGGTCGATGTTGACTCCCGATTTGGCGTACGTCCATCCGCTCATCTTAACCCTGTGCGCGCATGGGATTATCGTATAATTAATGTCGCGCCACGCGGCATCCAGGCGCTCGGGCGGTGAGCTTGGCCTTCACGGCATCCACTAGCTCCTGCTCCATCCCGATGACGCCGACCAGGTACTCGGTGACCTTGGACTCCATGTCATACGGCTCGTATGACACGTTCCTCCAGTCCACGAGGGCCGGATGATCCTTGAACTCCGGGTGCCCCAGGATGTACAGGATGCGGTCCACGTATGCGGCTGCGACTGCATCGTACTCCTCGGTGCCGGGCTCGAAATGGTAGTAGTTGCACATGGACAGCATGAAATCCGCCCTGACCTCCTCGTAGGAGGCCCCCGCCAGGGCCTCGAGCACGGCGCAGTAGAACCCGGTGCGGTCCTTGCCGAAGGTGCAGTGGATGGCGATGCTGCCCTCGGCGTCGAGGAACGACTGCAGGACGAAGCGCATCTGCTCTGGATGGGAGAAGAACGATACGCTGAGCACCGACGCATGGACGTTGCCGGCCTCGAAGATCGTCGGGGCGTAGGCATCGGATGGAAGCGATTCGCAGGACTTCTCCACATCCTCTGGGTTCATGTCAATGGTGATGAGGCTGGTTATCCCGTTCTCCTTGAGGAACGCGTCGGAGTAGGCGGTGCGCTCGCTGCGGAGGTTGAACGGCGAGGACGTGCGGTAGAGCAGCCCCTCCCTCATGTCCCCGCCACCTACCTCGCGGTAGTTGCCGAACTGCTGGTCGCTGTCGTAGTCGGCGCGTACGCTGGTGTATCCCGCGATGTAATGGGGCATGAGGCCGTAGAGCGGGTCCGGACCGGCGCAGGATATCCTCACGCTGTCGCCGGCTGCGAGCCCCAGGTCCTCCAGCGGGGCGCTTCCGACCGATATGGTGACCTGTCCCGTGCGCTCGCTGTGGTTCACGACCGGGGAGTAAGTCCCGGCGCCCTTGCCGTGCTGCGTGTACAGGGCGATGATCTTCTTCCCGCCGCAGGAGATCTCCAGATCGCTACCGTAGGTTGCCCCTATTGACTCCAGGTCCTCGGCGGTGACGCTCATGACCAGGCCGCGGGCGTGCTCCTCCTCGGAGAGCACGGCTTCGATGCTCGGACGCTCCGAGCCATTGTAGATGACGTAGCATGCGGAGGCCCCTATAATCACGGCGACCGCCAGCACGGCCGCGATCCCGATCCGTCTGTCCATGGACGGGCCAGGGGGTCGGCCGTATACAAATTGTATGGTTGAGAAAGGGGAAAATGGGGCCCGAAGGCCCCTGTTTCTTTGTTCGGAGCAATCTCTCGTAGATCAGCACGCCGACGATTATGAAGGCGCCGAGTATGAGCATCGCATAGGAGGCCACCCAGATCGCGGTGAAGGCCCGTTTTACCTTGACGGGATCCTCCTTCGCTTCCTCGTAGCGGTCCTCCAGCGACTTCATTCCTCGACGTCCCCCTTCTTCTTCAGGTGCTTGAGGCGGGTGACGTTCTCCCTGTCCATCTCTTCGAGACTGAACTTGACGAACCTCTCCGCCTCCTTGAGCTCGGGAATGATCTTGAACTCGAGCGCGTTGACCCTTCTCTTGGTCTTCTCGATCTCGTCCAGGAGCTTCTTCATGGTGGTCTCCACCTCGGCGGCGCGGACGATCGTGTCGAGGAGGTTCTCGAACGCGATGGCCGCTCCCTCGATGAAGGCGGAGGTCGAGATCACACCGTAGCCCTTGTCGGGCATCTTGGCGTGGATGTTGTCGGCCTCTACCCTGGGGACCATCATACCCATGATGCTCTTGCTTCCCAGCTTGACCTGCGGTTCCTGCTTGAGAGCGTACGCCGCGCTCTTCACGGCGATCTCTCCCACGACTGCGCGGGCGACGGTGATCTTCTCCATCGCGACGTCGTAGTCGGCGGAGACACCCTCACGCATCTTCCTGGCCTTCTCCAGGACCTCGAAGAACTCGATGATGAGGCCGTCCCTCTTCATCTTCATGATCTTGTAACCGCTCTGGGTCAGCTTGATCTTCTTCTTCAGGTCCAGGAGGACCGAACGGTTGGGGGTGACATCGTGCGCGGACATCGGCATCACTCTTTCTTGGGCAGGTACTTCTCGATGTACTTGCGGTCGATCCTTGTGAGCTGATCGAGGTCGAGCTCGGTGAAGATCTCCCAAGCGAGGTCCAGGGTGTCCTCGATGGACCTGTCCTCGTCGATGCCCTGCCTGACGATGCGGTCCTCGAAGACGTCCGCGAACTCAAGCAGCTTCCTGTCCTTGGCGGACAGGGAGTCCTTACCGACGATGGCCACGAGTCCCCTCAGGTCCTTACCCTCGGCGTACGAGGCGTAGAGCTGGTCGGAGACTCCCTTGTGGTCCTCACGGGTCTTGCCCTTACCGGTTCCTCCGCCCATCAGCCTGGACAGGGAGGAGGACACGTTGACCGGCGGATAGATGCCGTTCCTGTGCAGCTCCCTGCTCAGAACGATCTGACCCTCGGTGATGTAACCGGAGAGGTCGGGGATCGGGTGGGTGATATCGTCACCGGGCATGGACAGGATGGGGATCTGTGTGATGGATCCCTTCTTGCCCTTGATCCTTCCCGCACGCTCGTAGAGCTGTGCCAGATCGGTGTACATGTAGCCGGGGTAACCGCGCCTTCCGGGCACTTCCTCACGGGCCGCTCCGACCTGACGGAGAGCCTCGCAGTAGTTGGTGATGTCGGTCATGATGACCAGCACCTGCATGCCCAGGTCGAACGCCATGTACTCCGCGGTGGTGAGTCCCAGACGGGGAGTGACGATACGCTCGACGGCGGGGTCGTCGGCGAGGTTCAGGAAGACCACGGCGTTCTTCAGGGCGCCGGTTCTCTCGAACTCCTTCATGAACATCTGCTTCTCTTCGTTGGTGATACCCATGGCGATGAACACGACGGCGAACTCCTCGTTCTCTCCGCGGACCTTGGCCTGCCTGGCGATCTGCAGAGCGATCTCGTTGTGGGGGAGACCGGACGCGGAGAAGATAGGCAGCTTCTGTCCCCTGACCAGGGTGTTCATTCCGTCGATGGTCGAGATACCGGTCTGGATGAAATCAGACGGGCTGTCCCTGGCCCACGGGTTGATGGCCGCTCCGACGATGTCCAGCTCTTTCTCGGGGACGATCTTGGCGCCTCCGTCCAGGGGCTCACCGGCTCCGGTGAGGACCCTTCCGAGCATGTCCTTGGAAACGGGCATCTTCATGGTGTCGCCCAGGAAGCGGACGGACGCGTCCCTGTCGATACCGGAGGTTCCCTCGAACACCTGGACGACGACGATGTCGTCGGAGGAATCCAGGACCTCTCCCCTCTTCATGGAGCCGTCGGACATCCTGATGCTGACCATCTCCTTGTAACCGACGGGCTCGGTCTTCTTGACGAAGATCAGAGGTCCGGCGATCTGGGAGATCGTCTTGTACTCTTTGGTAACACTTGCCATTGGAATCACACTCCGAGGGTGCCGAACTGGGCGTCCATGTCCTTCTCGACAGCGTCGAACTCGGCGTCGGTGTTCTCCTCGTACTTCGCCTGGGCGAATCTGAGCCTGACAGGGAGACTCGAGATCTTGTCCACGGTCACGCCAGCGGCGAGGGCCTTCTCGGACATGTCGGAGTACTTCTTGATCAGGGACATCATCTTGTACTGCCTCGGGAGGGGGCAGTAGCAGTCCACGGGGTGGTACGCGTTCTGCTGGAGGTAGATCTCACGGATCATCTTGGCGACCTCCAGGGTGACCTTCTGCTCATCGGGCAGGGAGTCGGATCCGACCATCTGCACGACCTCCTGCAGCTCGGCCTCCTTCTGGAGGGTCTGCATGGCCCATGCGCGGAGCGCGGGGAAGTCCTCGGCGACGTTCGCCTTGTACCAGCCCAGCAGCTGCTTGTCGTACATGGTGTAGGAAGTCAGCCAGTTGATGGTGGGGAAGTGCCTCCTCTCCCTCAGCTTGGTGTCCAGCGCCCAGAAGACACGGACGATACGGAGGGTGTTCTGAGTGACGGGCTCGGACAGATCTCCTCCGGGAGGAGAGACCGCACCGATGACGGAGATGGATCCGTCCTCGCCGGACAGGGTCTTGGCCCTGCAGGCACGCTCGTAGAACTCGGAGAGACGGCCGGCCAGGTACGCGGGGTAACCCTCTTCTCCGGGCATCTCTTCGAGCCTGGAGGAGATCTCACGCATGGCCTCTGCCCACCTGGAGGTGGAGTCTGCCATAAGGGAGACGTTGTATCCCATGTCCCTGAAGTACTCGGCGATGGTCATTCCGGTGTAGACGGAAGCCTCCCTGGCCGCCACAGGCATGTTGGACGTGTTGGCGATCAGGACGGTCCTCTTCATCAGGGACTCGCCGGACCTGGGGTCCACGAGCTCGGGGAACTCGGTCAGAACCTCGGTCATCTCGTTTCCGCGCTCGCCGCATCCGATGTAGACGACGATCTCGGCATCGGAGTATTTGGCCAGCGACTGCTGGGTGACGGTCTTTCCGGTACCGAACGCACCGGGGATGGCCGCCGCTCCTCCCTTCGCGAGGGGGAACATGGTGTCCAGGACACGGAGTCCGGTGACCAGCGGGACGTCCGGCTGGTACTTCTCGGAGACGGGTCTGGGGACACGGACGGGCCAGTACTGCAGCATGGAGACCTCGCGGCCGCCGATGATGGCGATGGTGTCGTCGACGGTGAAGGAGCCGGGTTTGATCGAGTCAACCTTGGACTTCTTGATGTCGACGGGGGCCATGATCTTGTGGAGGATGGGTCCCTCCTGCACGGTACCGATGACCTGTCCGCCGGAGACCTCGTCGCCCACGTTGACGGTGGGTTTGAAGTCCCATTTCTTGTCGTGATCCAGTCCAGGCGCGGAGACTCCCCTGTAAATGAAGTCTCCCATCTTGTCCCTCAGCACGGGCAGGGGCCTCTGGATTCCGTCGTAAACGGAGGTGAGGAGGCCGGGGCCCAGCTCGACTGCGAGGGGCCTCCCGGTGTTGGTGACGGGCTCGCCGGGTTTGATACCCGACGTGTCCTCGTAAACCTGGATGATAGAATAGTCGCCGACAATCTTGATGACCTCGCCCATCAGCTGCTCGTTCCCCACGTGCACGACATCGTACATTTTGGGGGAGATTCCGGTAGCTGTGACGACAGGTCCGGCGACCCTGTAAATTACACCTTCAGTGCTCATTTATTCATCCTCTGTCTTGTATAAATCAACGCCAATGACCCTCCTGACCTTCTCACGGAGGTCGGATTCGTTTCCGCCGACAGGGACGACGACGGGCTGGATAGAATCCATAACCCTTGCCTTCACCTGGACGGAGAGGTTGGCGAGGTCCTTCGCATCGCATGCGAGGATACCTATGTTTGGCTGGGACATTGCCTCCAGCATTTTTTCCTGGTAATTGTCGGCATCTGCGACGAAAACGCTGCGGATTCCGGCGAGCCTGAACCCGAGCGTGAACTCCTCGCTGCCTATAACTGCTATCTGCATCAGATCACCAGCAAGTCCTTGACTTTCTCTTTGCTCAAACCGCTCTCGATGCCCCTAGCGACGGTCCTGATGTTGCTGACCTCAATCTCCTTGTGGATCATGTAGTCGATAACGGGGACCGCGGACAACGGGTACTGGTGGGACAGCTTGTTGGCCTGCGCCATCTCGTACTTCTTCATAGCGAGCACGACGTCGCGGACCTTCATGTCCTCCGCCTCGAAGACGTCCTTGATTGCCTCGTAGAACTCGAGCTGAGCGATATCGGAGGATGCTCCCTCGATGGTCTCGGCTCCAGCCAGCTGCATGGCCGTCTTCTTGTCTATGTACCTTCCGCCCGGGATGAGGTACGGGGCTACTGCCTCTCCGTACACTCCGACCACCTTCAGCTTCAGGATGGTCTCCAGGTTGCGGACATCGATCTCGGTGCGGACGTATTTCTGGAAGTTCTGGGACGGCCTGTCGTTGGGGTTGATGCTCTTGAGGAGCCTGCGGTAGTGCTGAATGTCGCAGTAGTCCTCGACAGGACCGAAGCTGTTCTTCGACTTGTAGACGTCGAGCAGCTCCTGGCCGTTCATTCCCATCATCTTCGCGAAATTCGTGAGGATATCTTCCGTGGAATCTATCGATATCAGTTTGTCAAGTGCCTCGGCGTCGAGCTTGCCGGCAATCACCAGGTCCTGCCTGATGTATTCCGCTGCCAGACCGTACGACTTGCCCCTCAGGATGACCTTGAGGTTCCAGAAGTCCCACTTCTCCAAGTAGGACTGAACCAGAGTCCTCAGGTTGCCCTGGGATGCCAGGAGGATGCTCCTGAACGCCTTCGCCATGTTAGCGTTGGTGGCGTACTCGAGGAGGTCGATACCGGACAGCGTGGCTGCCAGGTCGGTCATCTCCTTGTTGTATCCGGCTTCGCTGATGTAACGGGAGATCTCGGCGGTGCTCATGTTGAGCATCTTGTCGAAGTCCTCGACTTTCAGAAGCTTGGACTTCTTCGCCTTGACCCTCGCGACAGCGTACGCGTAGTTGCCTTCAGTTCCTCTGCGGCCGATCATCTCGCTCACCCGAAGAGCATGTCGGACACGGTCTTGATCTCGCGGTCCCAGATCTCCTGGAGGAGAGTGGAGTACTGCATGTCGACCTCGATCTGCCCGTCCTCGCTCTGGAGGATGAGGCCGGACCTGACCTTGCTGTCCTTCACCACTTCGCTGACCCCGAGCTCGTCCGCGGTGAAACTGTCATTCACCGAGATGAACGCCTTGGGCTTGTCGATGACCTTCTTGGCGCTCGCGACCATTGCCTTGTAATGACCCAGCTTGACGTCTTTGGGTGCATTCTCGAGGTCGGCGAGGGTAGCCTCGAAGGCCCTGGTGAGGACGTCCTTCTTCTTGGCCAGGACGATCTTCTTGCTCTCCAGCTCGGAGCTGGAGACTTCCTGGCGCTCGAGGAGGGCGATCTCGTCCTTGAGCCTCTTGTCCTCTTTCTCTTTCATCTCAGCGATCCTCGCGTCGGCGTCCGCCTTGATCTTCTCGATCTCGGAGGAGGCTCCGGCCCTGATGGCCGCGGCCTTGTCGTCCGCGTCCTTGAGGATCTCCTGAGTAACCTTGTCCAGTGCCATGAGATTACCTCTTGGCGAGAACTCAGCTACCCATCACGAAGATTCCGAGAATTGCGACGACCAGTCCGAAAATGACGATAGTCTCGGGCAGAACCACGAAAATCATGGCCTTTCCGAACAGGGAGAGATCCTCGGTGATAGCACCGACAGCAGCGGCACCGATGTCTTTCTCAGCCATTCCGGATCCGAGTCCAGCAAGTCCGACTGCGAGTCCAGCTCCAATTGCGATAAGTCCAGTTCCTTCGTCAACCATTTTAATCATACCTCTTTTGTAGATTTCTCGGTGTAAATCGTTTGTTTGCGTTTGATCCTGAGGGGTTTGAACTCGATGCCGCCTCCCTCATAGAACTTGTTCATCAGCTCGACGAGCTGCAACCTCATTCCGTGCAGACCAGCCGACAGGATTGCCAGGGTCCAGACCATGAGATGCAGGAAGGCGAACAGAAGACCGCCGACGATGATGCCGGCGACGCCGCCAAGTCCCATTGCAATCATGTTGATCGCGATGTAGTTGAACGCCAGGGCCATTCCGGCCTTGGACATACCGATGGCGGCGAGACGAGTGTACGAGAGAATGTTCCCGATGAAACCGGGCAGCTCCAGGATGGCCTGGATTCCCTCGTGCTTTATGTTCATGACGATCTCGACCACGATGAGCACCAGTCCGATGCCTACGAAGGGCAGGACATCGCTGAAACTGTAGTCGTCAGGATAGATGAGGAACATCGCGAGTCCGAAGCACAGGAGCACGATTCCAATGAATCCGAGGAGCCATCCTCCCTTCTCCTTGAAAGCGTGGGCGAACCCGTGCTGGATCGTCAGGTTGTACAGAGCGCATCCATATCCGATGAGGAGATGGACGATTCCGATGTAGACGGACATCTTAAGCAGAAGTCCGACGTCGTGGAGTTTACCGACACCAGTCTCGTGGGGCAGCAGACCGTTGAAGATTTCAGGCAGTCCGTCGAGACCCAGGAGCCCCTGCCACGTGGATTCGACATCCAGTGTGTGGGCGGACTCGACGAAGTGCATTCCCAGGCATTCTCCGAAGAAGAAGAAGCCGAAGACGAATGCCCAAATACCGCCGAAGAACAGAACGGTGGCGATAGCACGCCAGTCCTTGTTCTTGGCGACTTTGAGTCCATATGCTCCAAGAATGATGAACGGTATAGCGTAACCGACGTCTCCGACCATGAGACCGAAGAACAGCGGGAAGAAGATGGCGATCAGGATTGAAGGGTCTATCTCCTGATACTTGGGAGTGGCGACCAGCTTGGTCACGTACTCGAACTCCTTCACCACCTGTCCGTTCTTGAGGTTGGACGGCGGCACTTTGAATCTGGGCTCAGCCTCTTCCTGCTCGGCCATTTTCCTGCCGCGGGTCTCCTGGACCTCGACATAGATGCCGTCGACCATGGACTCGAGGTCGCTCTTGACGGCCTCGACCTTGGATGCGGGCACCCATGCATCGATCACGAAGGTGAACTCGCTGGAGGCGACACGGAGGGGGAGCTCCCCCTTCTCGAGCTGAATGGACAGCTCCTCGTCAGCGGCCTTCAGGAAGGACTTGTGTTTCTCAAGAAGCATTTCGAGCTCTTTCTGAACGACTTCGAGCCCGCTCTCTGCGGTGCTGATATCGCGGTCGACCGTCGCGAGAGCGGCGGAAGCGGACCCGGTACCAGTGGGCAGGGCGATCTCGTTGAAGCCGACGGAGCTCAGGGCCTCGACGGCCTTGTCCCTGTCGGACTTCCTGACGAATACGGCCACGGGCCTGTCGCCTTTCTTGGCGACGCCCTGGAAGATCTCGCACTCGATGCCGCTGAGGGCAGAAGTGGGGTCTTCCCCGGCCATACCGACCAGAGCATCTATGGTGGCGTAGCCGGAATAGAGCTCAAGGTCGATCGGCAGTTCAGAAAGGATCTCGAGATTCCTCTTCGTAGCGTTTAAATCGGTGATTCTCTGATTGAGATCATTCCTTCTGTCGATGACGGAGCGGACCTCCGCATCGACAGCTTCGACGCTGTCAGATGATATCTGGCTCTTGATTTCCACATCGGTAATGGGCAGGGCTTTCGTCTTTTTGTCGATTCCCAGCTCCTTCTCCATCGCACGCACCTTCAGGAGCCTCTCGGCGACCTTGGGGGCGTACGGGCGGGAGTTACCGATGTTGAAACCCTCGTCCGCGTCGACGGTATGATCGATCAGGTGGACGGCATTCACACTGTACAGGGCCTCGATGGCCTCGTCAATGTGAGAGTTGGCGCCCACGATCACAATCCTACTCATCGACTCAGGAAGTAACATTTAGGGTCCTCTCAAATTCTTTATTAAGAAAATCTTTTACTTCCTCGATCCTCGCATCGGCGTTGGCGGTGATGGCGTCAGCGTTCTTCCTTCCCTCAGAGAGGGTGGCTTCGCGCTGGGCGGCCAGTTTCTCCTTCGTCTCTGCGATTGCGGATTCGCTAGAGCTGCGCATCTGAGCCTCGGCGTCCTGAATCTTCTTCACAGAATCTCTCCGAGCTTCGGCGATGGCGGACTTCTTGTCGGCCTCGGCCTGTTTGACCTTGGCGTCGGCATCCGCCTCCGCTTTCTTAATCTCCGAAAGTATGTCAGTACGGCTCAAATAAACACTCTCCGACCCTTGAGGGGCGCTACCCCCTCTTCTATATTTAATGGTAAGGGTCAGAGTATAATGCGCGTAATACAGGAAGTCGCTGTTTTTGGGGGTGGAACTCGCGTATTTTTATATCCGTCTCATCCAAGAGGGATTTCGAGAGATCGTCCATATAGCCCTCGTCGTACACGATCTCCTTGATTCCAGCATTGATGAGTATCTTGGCGCACATGGAGCAGGGGAACGTGGTGGTGTAGATCGAGGCGCCGTTGACGCTGACGCCGAAGTACGCTGCCTGGGCCACGGCGTTCTGCTCGGCATGGACACCGCGACAGAGCTCGTGCCTGGTGCCGGACGGGATGTTCATCTGGACCCTGATGCATCCAAGCTCCTCGCAGTGACGGGTGCCCCTGGGGGAACCGTTGTAACCAGTGGAAAGGACCCTCTTCTCCTTGACGATGACGGCGCCAACTTTCCTCCTGAGGCAAGTGGAACGGGTGGATACGAGCCTGGCCATCTCCATGAAGTACTCGTCGTTATCGGGTCTGTCCATGGCACTCTGATGTCATTGGACATATATAATGGAGAGCATGATGATTCCGCATGCTGGCACATTGGATGGAATGGTGGACAGAGGGAACTTCGGGCGATGCTTGATTCTCCGCTCCCAAGCCTTCTCAGGGCGATTTCAGCATATGGAACCGTTTATCTACAAAGGAGAGTATCCCGTGGCGTGCTCTCCAGGAAGAAATGCATCTACGCGATCGTTCTGGCTGCCATCGCGGTCATCGGCGGGGTGATTGCCTACGTCGCCGTATCGGACAAGGTCTCTTTCAGCGTAGTCATGTCCCAGAGCATGCAGCACGACCAGTACGAATCGGCCCTCGGCATCATCGATACCGGGGACATCGTCCTGGTCAAGGATGTGGAGCATTCCAAGATCGAGAGCTTCGTGAAGGGAACCCAGACCGGATACAAGACCTTCGGGGACTACGGTTCCGTGGTCATCTACGACCGCGGCAACACCAAGAACCCGGTCATCCACCGGGCCATAGTATGGATAGATTACGATGCATCCACAGGCACATGGAGCTCGGAGGACCTCAAGGGCTACAAGGGCCAATGGTACTGTAAGACCAGCGATGGCAGGACCACCCATGATTGGAGCGACCTTTCAGGGACGATTTACTTCGAGGGGCTGACGCAATCTCAGAAGAACGTCAACATCTCCATCAGCAAGTTCACATCGTCCGGTTTCCTCACAATGGGAGACAACGTCGCCAACGTTACGTTCGACCAGAACGCCGGGATCATCGACCATCTCATCTCCTTGAACAATATCAACTCCATCCCGTTCCAGGAGATACCGTGGCTGGGCACCCTGAAGATTTACTTCAAGAACGACGGGGCCAATCTGGAGCACGTCCCCAACAGCATGCCCTCCCTGGTCATGTTCATCGCGCTGCTCTTCGGGATACTGTTCCTGGTGGACATGCTGACCCTCAGGAGAAACTCCCGCGAGCTTGAAGACGAGCTCGACACCATCGTGAAGGAGTGAACTCCCCCACCCCATCATTTCCACTGGAGAATGGGAAGGGGGATACCCCATCACATTAAGGTTGTCTGCTTGCGGTTCTTCTTCTTGAAATCCATGAAGATCTCGTCATCCTTGACGTTGTCGCAGATCTTCTGAGGGATGTTGAGCTCTATCTCCTTCGTCCTCCCGGCCCTTCCGAAGGACTTGACGCGGGCATGGACAATCCCGAGCATATCGAGCTCCGAGATGAGCCCGCCGACCCTCCTCTGGGTGAGGACGCTCAACCCCATCGTCTCGCAGACGAACTTGTAAGTGGAGAACACATCGCCGGTGGTCATGAAGTCCATCCCGTTCTCCTTGTTGATGATGATGCTCAGGAGGACGGTCTTGGATTGAACCGTGAGGGTCTTGACGATCTCGTTCATCGCATCCAGTTCGATCTTGTCCCTCGCGAGCTTGACATGTGCGGAAGTGACCCTCTCGTCGCCGTTCCTCTCCGCAAGGTCCGCGGACATCCTGAGGAGGTCCAGAGCCTTCCTCGCGTCTCCCATCTCCTGCGCTGACATCGCAGCGCAATAAGGAATGACATCATCATCCAGCATATCCTCGTCGAATGCATCCTTCGCACGGTCGTAGAGGATATCCTTCAGCTGCTCCACATTGTAGGGAGGGAATACGATCCTCTCCTCTCCGAGACGGCTCCTGATCTTGGGATCCAGGAATTCAGTGAACTTGGCGTTGTTCGTGATCCCGACGATGGAAACCTTGGATTCCTTGAGGATCTCGTTCATCGTTGTGAGATAATAGAAGATATCATCGCCATTCTTCTGGATGGAACGGTCGATTTCATCAAGGACGATGATGAATATCTTCTTCTCCTGTTCAATCACAGTTGTGAGCTCGCTGAGGATCCTGTCCATGCTCCAACCGGTGGGAGGCATCCTCTTCGCCGGATCCATGATTATCTGATTGGAAATGCTGTAGAGGATTCCATAAGAAGTATCGACGACCTCGCAGTTGATGTAGATGAAAACGCACTTCGAGTCCTCCATTTCGACCGTGGCCTTTTTCAGTTCGTTTCCTATGAAATGCATGACGGCGGTCTTCCCTGTTCCTGTCTTTCCGATGATGAGGATGTTGGATGGCTTGTCCCCTTGCAGCGCAGGCGCGAGGATCTCTGCGATCTCCCCGATCTTATCATCCCTGTGCGGAAGGTTCTCGGGGATGTAGGTGGTCTGGAGGATCTTCTTGTTCTTGATGATCGTATTCGTCTTCTTCAGATACTGGTTGAAGATATTCGTCTCTGTCAAATCATCACTCCTCCATCGGAATTGTTGGTTCCCGGTTGCAGTTTCCACTGTATAGCTAATTCCTATTTAATGATTCGACAGGTGTTCGCGCGCGTATGCGGAAGAAAACGAATGTTTTATATATCATCTGAACCAATCAAGGGGATGTAGATTTGATTATTAAATCAAAGATTTAAAATCAAATCTAAATCAAATAATCCATCATTTTATCTTTTAATCAAGAGAGAACTTGTCTGGGGATTTACATAATATACAACCTATCTGTTATTCGGAATCATAGCATAGGAGTGATATCCCATGAAAGGTTGGCTCGTAATTGGTGCTTGCATCGCAGGGATCGCCGCATTCATCGGCCTTCTTTGGGTCCTCGGACACTGAGTCCCTCGATCCTGAAACAGGGCTCATGCCCTTTTCCATTTTCCAGTGGAAATGATGGGGTGGGGGAGTTCGCTTGTGACCGCACGGTGCTCCCTTTATCAACCATGATTTCCACACCTGTCCCATGCTCAAGATGTATGCTGTGATGGGGCTATCGGTGATAGCTGCGATGTCCCTCTTCATCGCATTCGATTGGGATGATCCCTCGGATTTCGATACCTCCGGGATAGCCCATGGCGTAAGGCAGACCGAGAACGGCTACATCTTCGAGCTCTTCACATCGGAAGGAGTGGACATCAGGTGCTATTCCACCGAGGAGCCGGTGGATCTGGGTCATTACGGGGTCAGCGGCAGCGTGTCTTCCGACGGCACATTGTTCTTCGTCTCGGTGTTGGACTGCTTCGATGGCGCAGGTTTAAACGCTGCTCCACAATCGCAGTGACATGTTCGTCGCCGTGGATGACACCGATTCGATGAAGGGGAACTGCACGACGTTCCTGGCGACGGAGATAATCAGGGAATTCCGGGATCTGGACCTCATCGGCAATCCCAGGCTGGTCCGTCTCAACCCCGCCACCCCCTGGAAGACCCGCGGCAACGGCGCCCTCGTGATGAGGTTCGGCCGCGGCGAAGGGGAGCCGCGCTACATCGGCGAGATGGGCGGGAAGGTGTTCTGCTACGATTCCTGCACGGATTACGAGCCGGACCCCATGGAGATGAGGGACAGGATCATCCCTCTCATCGAGCTTAGGCATGAGGACGATGCGGACCCGGGACTGCTGATATCGAGCGTCAGGCCGGACCCTTCGTTCTATCGTAGGGGCGTCACCACCATAATGGACAGGGCCGACATCGACAGGGAGATCGAGAGGATTGGCGGGACGACGTTCCAGATAGGCAACGGCAGGGGCCTGATAGGATGCACCTGCGGTATGGCCTGGATCCCCGGGGACTCGACCTTCGAGCTGCTCTCGTACCGCCCCGAGTCCAGATGGGGCACCAAGAGGGTCTTCGACCCGCTCACGATAAGGGATGTGGAGCACGGATACCCCACGACGTTCAATAGCTGGGAGGACAGGGAGCAGAAGGTCGCCATGGTGCCGGCCACCCCCTGTCCGGTCATGTACGGCCTCCGGGGCGATTCGGAAGGGGACCTCATCGAGGCATCCGCGAAGATATCCACGGAACCCATCGAGAGATGGATGGTGTTCCTCACGAACCAGGGGACGGACGACCACATTATCCGCGACCCGGAGTCGTTGATCCCCAACCAGTCGTATTCCATCAGGGGCACCGTATCATCATGTGCCAGGCACATCGCCGGAGGCCATGTGTTCATAGATCTGGACACCCGGTTCGGGACCCTGGAATGCGGGGCCTACGAGCCGTCCAAGGAGTTCCGCTACGCGGTCGGCTGGCTGAGCCCCGGCGACGAGGTCGAGGTCCTGGGCGAGCTCAGGGAGGAGCCGAGGACGCTGAACATCGAGAAGATCCACGTGATCTCCGTGGCGGAGGAGAGGCGCAAGGTCTCCAACCCCGTCTGCCCCGGATGCTCTAGGACGATGAAGTCCGTAGGCCGCGGACAGGGGTACCGCTGCAAGCGCTGCGGAACATCCGCAGATGAGCCGGTCACCGAGCCGGTGACCAGATGGATCGTTCCCGGGTGGTACGAGCCCCCCACGGCGGCCAGGAGGCACCTGTCGAAGCCCCTCAAGAGGATGGGGTTGGAGCAGCCCGTGGAGTTCGTCAATAGCCGTAGTCGATAATCGACACGGTTTTATATAAAAGCTTGAATCCCGAAGCAAAGGGATGTAAGATGGACGAAGTAGTCATACTCAGTGCAGTCAGGACCCCGATAGGGAAATACGGAAAGACCCTCGCCGGAATCAAAGCGACCGACCTGGGCGCGATGGTGGTCAAGGAGGCGGTCAACAGGGCCGGCCTCCAGCCCACCGACATCGAGGAGTGCATCATGGGGAACGTCATCGGGGCAGGCCTCGGGCAGAACCCCGCCAGGCAGGCCGCGATCGGCGCCGGCCTCCCCGTAGAGATCGGTTCCTTCACCGTCAACGCCGTGTGCGGATCCGGGATGAAGGCGGCCATGCTGGCCTCCGACGCCATCAAGGCGGGCGAGTACAACGTCCTCGCCGTCGGAGGGATGGAGAACATGTCCGCCGCGCCCTACATCATGAACGGCGCCAGGTGGGGATACAAGATGAACGACCAGACCGTCGTCGACGCCATGGTCCACGATGGCCTCTGGGACATATTCAACAACCAGCACATGGGATTCACCGGCGAGATCGTGGCCGAGAGGTTCAACGTCACCAGGGAGGATGCGGACCTGCTGTCCGTCCAGTCCCACCAGAAGGCCGCCAAGGCCATCAAGGAGGGCAAGTTCAAGAAGGAGATCCTCCCCGTCACGATCCCCAGCAAGAAGGGGGACATCATCTTCGACACCGACGAGGGCGTCAGGGAGGACTCCACCATGGAGACCCTCGGCAAGCTCAAGCCCGTGTTCAAGAAGGATGGGCTCGTCACCGCCGGGAACTCCTCCCAGCTGAGCGACGGGGCGTCCTCCCTCGTGGTCGCCTCCCGCAAGTGGGCAGAGGAGCACGGCTGCAAGCCCCTGGCCGTCATCGAGGCCTACGGCGAGCGCGGCGTCAAGCCCGAGTACATCATGGAGGCCCCCATACCCGCCACCAGGCACGTCCTGAAGAAGGCCGGCATGACCATCGATGACATCGACCTCTTCGAGCACAACGAGGCCTTCGCGTCCGCTTCCTGCGCCGTCAAGAAGGAGCTCAACGTCCCCGACGAGATCTTCAACGTCAACGGAGGAGCCGTCGCCCTCGGACACCCCATCGGATGCTCCGGGGCCCGCGTCCTCACCACCCTCCTGTACGCCCTGCAGGACAGGAACAAGGAAGTCGGATGCGCCACCCTCTGCCTCGGCGGCGGGAACGCGGTCACCACCATCATCAGGCGCTGCCGATTCCTTTCATGAAACCATTTCCCGCCCTCTGGGCGGGATTCCCATATTATTTCTAAGGCCACATCCTTGCGGTGGCCATGAAGTCCCTGGAAGCCGTCCTGTCCGAAGTGGAGTCCTCCCGCCAGGAGATGGTGGATGCGATGATCGGCATGATCAGGATCCCGGCGCTGGCGCCGGTCAACGGCGGCGACGGCGAGTCCAGGAAGGCCGACTACCTCCAGGGCCTCCTGGAGGGGTTCGACAGCGTCCGCAGGATAGACGTGCCGGACGATCTGGACCCGAGCGTCATGAGGTCCAACATCCTCGCCAGGAAGGACGGGAAGCTGCCCGGGACGGTTTGGGTCGTGGCCCACATGGACGTGGTGCCCGCAGGGGACCCGGAGCTGTGGGAGATCCCCCCGTTCGATCCCGTGTACAGGGACGGCAGGGTCTACGGCAGGGGCACGGAGGATAACGGGCAGTCGGTCATCTCGGCGATGTTCTCGTCGCGCCCGTTCCTCGACCAGGAGCTCCTGGGTATGTCCCTCGGCATAGCCTACGTGGCCGACGAGGAGACCACCAGCAGGAAGGGGATCATCCATCTCCTGGACCTGGGGTGCTTCTCTGAGGGCGACATTATCTACGTCCCCGACTGGGGATCCCCCAACGGGTCCATGGTGGAGGTCGCCGAGAAGAACCTCCTTTGGCTCAGGTTCGAGGTCACCGGCAGGACCACCCACGGCTCGACCCCCGACGAGGGGATCAACGCCTACAGGGTGTCCACCGTCCTTCTGATGGATCTGATGGATACCCTGGAGAGGGAGTTCGCCGCATCCGACGATTCCTTCCTGCCGCCCAGGTCGACCTTCGAGCCGACTATGAGGCCGGCCACGGTGGAGAACATCAACACCATACCGGGCTACGATGAGTTCTCCATGGACATGAGGCTGCTCCCCTGCTACAGTCAGGAGGACGTCATCGCCAGGTGCAGGGAGATAGCGCGGAGGCACGCCGATGCCACAGGCGCGAGGATAGAGGTGAAGGAGGTCGCGAGGCACACGGCTGGCCCGCGCTCGTCCACGGATACCAAGGCCTTCCATGCGCTTTCGAAGGCGGTAGAAGCGGTCGTTGGGAAGGCGCCGACCGCGGTGGGCGTGGGCGGGGGCACATGCGCCAACTTCTTCAGGGAGAGGGGCTTCGACGCCTACGTGTGGCAGTGTGGCGGAGGGACCCTCCACGCGCCCAACGAGTACGTGGTGATGGACGACCTGATGCTCGATGCGAAGGTCTTCGCCACGGTGTTCTACAATCTGTGCCTCAGGCCCGCGGACCGATGTCCGCGGATGCATTTTCCGTGATCGGGGAAGCGCTCACTCGGAGAACATGCGGTCGATCATCCACTCGGTGTTGAACTTGACGATGTCGTCGTATTCCTGACCGTTGCAGACGAACGCGATGGGCTTCCCGATGGTGTGGGCGATGGACAGCGCGGCGCCGCCCTTGGCGTCGGTGTCGATCTTTGTGAGGATGACGGCGTCGATCCCGACGGCGGCATCGAAGACCTTGGCCTGCTCGATGGCGTCGTTGCCGGCGAGGGAGTCGCCTACGAAGACCTTGAGGTCGGGCTTGGAGACGCGGACGATCTTCTTCATCTCCTCGATGAGGTTGTTGTTGGTCTGCATCCTGCCCGCGGTGTCGATGAGCACCACGTCCTTCCTCTTGGATCTGGCATGCTCGATGGCGTCGTAGGCGACGGCCGCCGGGTCGGCGTCCTGGGCCTGCTTGACGATCTTGCATCCGAGCTTCTCGGCGTGGATGGTCAGCTGCTCTATGGCGCCGGCTCTGAAGGTGTCGCACGCGGCCATGACGACGGTCTTCTCCTGCTTCTGCAGGCGGTTGGCGATCTTGGCGATGGCGGTGGTCTTGCCGGTGCCGTTGATGCCGACGAACATGATGACGGTGGGCCTCTCGCGGCCCTCCATCCACTGGTCGAAGTCGAACTCGTTGATCTTGAGGACGTTCCTGATGGCGTCCTTGACGGCCATCTCGACGACCTGGTCCAGGGAGTAGGAGCGGTCGTACTTCTTGCCGACGAGGTTCTGCCTGACGCCGGCCTTGATCTCCTCGACGACGGGGTAGGCCACATCGGCCTCGAGAAGGATGATCTCCAACTCGTCGAGGATCTCGTCCAGGGGGTCCTCCTTGATCTTCTTGCCGGAGTCTGAGACGGGTGCGGCGGAGGGCTCGGACTTCTTCTCGGCCTTCTCCTGCTTGCGGAGCTTCAGCATCTCCTTCCTGGAGAGCTTCGGCTCCTCCTTGACGGGTTCGGGCTGGGGTGCGGGCTCGACGGCCTGCGCGGGCTGCGAGGGGGTCTCCTGGGGGGTTGCCGCCGGGGCCTCCTCGGGCTTCGGCTCCTCCTCCTTGTAGATCTTGCTCTCGTCCAATCCCTTCGGGGCCTTGGAGAACAGCCCCTTCATCTTGGATTTCAAGGATTCGAACAAGTCCACCGCCTCGCTGCTGGGCGCGCCTGGAGTCGTATTCCTGCTGCACGGCGCCGGTCAGGTTGTTGAGCGTGACCTGCGCGTCGCTCAGGGCGTCGGCGGTCTTCTTCAGGGCCTCGGAGATCTCGGCGTTGTTGGCCTCCATGTAGTCGATGGCCTCTCCGACCTCCTTCTCCACGGAGATGTTCCCGCCGATGTCCACGATGACGCCCTTGTTGGATGTCACCTTGACGGTGATGAACGACGAAGCTCCGACGGGGACCATGATCTCATCGCCCTCCTTGGCATTCCTGAATGCCTTTAGGGCTTCGGCGGTCATGGTGACCTCGTCGAGGGAGACGCGGAGGACCTGCACCTGGTGGGTCAGGGCCTCTACCCTCTCCTTGTAGGTTTCCATGGCGGCCATGGCCTGGCGGAGCTCGTCGTCGTTCAAGTTCACTCACCAATCTGGTATTTCACGACGTGGTTGGTCACTTCGCCGGCGGGGATCTCCTCGACCTTGGCGATGGTGATCTGCCATCTCTTCAGCTTGTGCTTGCTTCCGATGGTGGACAGGGCTTTCTCCTTGACTGCGGCCTCATCCTCGGCAGCCATCTCGACGGAGAACGCCTGCTGCTTCTGTCTGGGGTCGTCGTACGAACCAGTTACGCGGTATGCTTTCATAGTAATTACCTGTGGCTCGTGAGATGGAGCCTATTAATAAAGATTACCCTGGCGCGCATTATAACGACGGAAACGCGCGAAACCTGGGGAAATGGCATGTGCCAGACGGTCGTGAGGCTCCCGCCTCGGGACCGAAATTCTGCGCGTGTAAGTAACTCAACCCTTGGGAGTTGCGAGACATCTCAGATCGCATACCTCGATGCCCAAGACGGGTTCATTGGGTACTTCCACTC